>Ga0081455_10002333_pt1 | contig 22645 bp, 20 predicted proteins | sample TabmetS3T2R1_FD_70207 | JGI IMG/M metagenome (GOLD analysis project Ga0081455, IMG submission 70207) | Tabebuia heterophylla rhizosphere microbial communities from the University of Puerto Rico - S3T2R1 | ecosystem: Host-associated > Plants > Roots > Rhizosphere ...
TCCCCGCACCCGCATGCGCGCATCCGCGACGTCGACGCGGCGCACGCCAAGGCGATGCCGGGCGTGCTCGGCGTGTTCACCGGCGCGGACTGCCTCGCCGACGGGCTCGGCGCCATTCCGCACGATCCGCTGCCGAAGACCAGATACGACATGAAACTCACCGCCGCGGGCGGCGGAGCCGTGTTCATCGGTCCTCACCTGCTGTTGCCCGCCGACAAGGCGCGCCATGTCGGCGAAGCGGTGGCGATGGTGGTGGCCGAGACGCCGGCGCAGGCGCTCGACGCGGCCGAGGTCGTTGCCGTCGACTACGAGGTGCTGCCGGGCGTCTACCATTCCGAGGACGCGATGCGGCCGGGCGCGCCGATCGTTTGGGACGAGGTCCCGGACAACGTGCCGATCGACACGCTGTTCGGCGACAAGGGGGCGACCGATCGCGCGTTCGCCGCTGCCGACCACGTCGTCGCGGTCGACTTCCACATCGACCGCGTGACCGGCGTTCCTCTTGAACCGCGCTCCGCGCTTGCCGACTACGATGCGCGGAGCGGACGCTCCACGCTCTACGCCGGCAGCGGCGGCGCGGTGCGGCAGAAGCGCGAGCTCGCCGCCGTGCTCGGCATCGCGCCCGAGCAGTTGCGCGTTCTCTCCTACGACGTTGGCGGCAACTTCGGCACCCGCAACCGTGTCTTCATCGAGTTCGGGCTTGTGCTCTGGGCCGCGCGCAAGCTCGGCCGCCCGGTCAAATACACGGCGACGCGCTCCGAGGCATTTCTGAGCGACTACCAGGGGCGCGACCTCGTAACCAAGGTCGAACTCGCACTCGCCGCGGACGGCCGTTTCCTCGCCATGCGGGCCACCAACATCAGCAATGTGGGCGCGCGCTGCGTGTCGCTTTCTCCACTCTCCAAGGGCGCGGGCCTGATCCCCGGCTCCTACGCCATTCCCGCCGCCACGCTGCGGGCGATGGCGGTCTACACCAACACCATGCCCACCCAGGCCTATCGCAGCTCGGGGCGGCCGGAGGTCACGTTCGCAATCGAGCGCCTCATCGACACGGCGGCGGCCGAGCTCGGCATCGATCGCATCGCGCTGCGGCGCAGGAACCTGATCCGGCCTGAGGCGATGCCTTACCGCAACGCGGTCGGCATGCTCTACGACAGCGGCCGCTACGAAGAGAACATGGATTGGGCGATGGACGTCGCCGACTGGAAGGGCTTCGACGCACGGCGGCGCGAGGCCGCCAAGCGCGGCAAGCTGCTCGGGCGCGGCCTTGCCAACTATGTGGAATCCTCGATCGGCGCGCCCAACGAACAGGCGCGCATCACCGTTCGCCCCAAGGGCCGCGTCGACGTCGTCGTCGGCACGCAGCCGAGCGGCCAGGGCCACGAGACGAGCTTCGCACAGGTCGTGTCCGATCTGCTCGCAGTGCCGGTCGAGCGCGTAAACATCATCCTCGGCGATACCGACGTGGTGAAGGTGGGCGGCGGCTCGCATTCCGGCCGCTCCATGCGCCACGCCGCGACCGTGTTCACCAAGGCCGCCTCCGATCTCATCGCCAAGGGCAAGACCGTCGCCGCCGCGCTGCTCCGATCGACGCCTGACCATGTCGAGTTCAGCGACGGCAGGTTTTTCGCGCGCGAGACCAACCGCAGCTTCGATTTCCTCGAGCTGGCGCAGGAAGCCGTGCGGCAGGATCTGCCCGACGATCTCGCGGCGGATGTCGTGCACGGCATCGGCGTGGTGACGGACAACGAGATGCACGATCCGGTTTTTCCGAATGGCTGCGCCATATGCGAGGTCGAGGTCGATCCCGAGACCGGCGCGGTGCGCATCACCCGCTACGCCTCGGTCGACGACGTCGGCCGCTGCATCAATCCATTGATCGTGCACGGGCAGACCCACGGCGCGATCGCGCAGGGCATCGGCCAGGCCATGTGGGAGCAGTGCTACGTCGAGCGCGACAGCGGCCAGCCGCTGGTCGGCTCGCTGATGGATTACGGCATGCCGCGCGCCGACACCGTGCCCGCGTTCAGGACCGAGATCGCCGAGGTGCTCTCGCCCACCAACCCGCTTGGCATCAAGGCCGGTGGCGAAGGCGGCACCACCGCAGCGCCGGCGGTGGTTATCGGCGCCATCGTCGATGCCCTGCGCGACTACGGCGTGCGCGATATCAAGATGCCGGCAACGCCCTATAATGTCTGGAAGACGATCCAGGACGCCAAGGAAGCGATCGAGGCGCGGGGCTCTGCTCGCTGAGACTCATTGGAGACCGACATGCCGCTGATGAGCGGAGGTGATGCCGTCGTGCGCTCGCTGGTGGCTCACGGCATCTCTACCATCTATTGCCTTCCCGGCGTGCAGAGCGATCACCTTTTCAACGCCATGTTCGACGCCGGCGACGCGCTTTCCGTCGTGCACACCCGGCACGAGCAGGGCGCGGCCTACATGGCGCTTGGTTCGGCCCTGGCGACCGGAAAGCCCGCCGCCTATTCCGTGGTGCCGGGTCCAGGCTTCCTCAACAGCAGTGCGGCGCTCGCCACCGCCTATTCGACCGGCGCGCGCGTGCTCGCGCTCATCGGCCAGATCCCCAGCCCCGGCATCGGCAAGGGTCACGGCCTTCTGCACGAGATTCCCGACCAGATCGGTATCCTGCGCAAGCTGACGAAATGGGCGGAGCGCGTCGGCACGCCGCAGGCGGCACCCGGCATCGTCGCCCGCGCGTTCCAGGAGTTGCGCTCGGGCCGGCCGCGCCCAGTGGGGATCGAAGTCCCGCCCGACATGCTGGCCGCCCGCGCCGAGGTCGAGCTGCAGCCACCGCTTCCGCTCGATGGCGCGCTACCGCTCGACGAGGATGCGATCGCACAGGCCGCCGATCTCCTGGCCAAGGCCGAATGCCCGGTGATCTTCGTGGGCGGCGGCGCGCTCGATGCCGCCGACGAAGTGCGCACGCTCGCCGAGCGCCTCGGCGCGCCGGTGGTGTCCTATCGCCGCGGGCGCGGCGTGCTCGACGACCGCCACCCGCTCAGCCAGTTGCTCCCGGGCGGACACGCGCTCTGGGCCAAGGCCGATGTCGTGCTCGCCGTCGGCACGCGGCTGCAGCTTCCGCTCAGCACTTGGGGCACCGACGACAAGCTCACCCTCATCAAGGTCGATATCGATCGCGACGAGCTCGATCGCATTCGCGCGCCACAGGTCGGCCTCGTTGGCGACGCGGCATCCGTGCTCGCGCGGCTCACGCAGCACCTGACGCATCTGCCCGCCGCGCGGCCCGATCGCGTCGAGCGCAGCCACGCGCTCAAGGAGCGCGTCGCGGCCGACGTTTCGGTGCTCGGGCCCCAGCTCGGCTTCCTGCGCGCGATGCGCGACGTCCTGCCCGACGACGGTGTGCTGATCGACGAGCTGACCCAGGTCGGCTACAGCGCCCGCGCCGCCTACGAGGCTCGCAAGCCGCGCACCTTCATCTCGTCCGGCTACCAGGGCACGCTCGGCTGGGGCGTGGCAACCGCGCTCGGCGCCAAGCACGCGCTCGGCGACGTACCGGTCGTGGCGCTCAGTGGCGACGGCGGCTTCATGTTCAACGTGCAGGAACTCTCGACCGCGGTGCGCCACCGCATTCCGATCGTAGTGATCGTGTTCAACGACGGTGCCTACGGCAACGTCCGCAACATGCAGAAGAGCCTGCACGGCAATCGCCTGATCGGCACCGATCTCGCCAATCCCGATTTCGTACGGCTCGCCGACAGCTTCGGCATCGCCGGTCGCCGTGTCACTGATGCGGACGGATTGCGGCGGGCGCTCGAGCAGTGCCTCGCGACGAACGAGCCGGCGCTGATCGAGGTCCCGGTCGGCGAAATGCCGAGCCCCTGGCCGTTCATCGACCTGCCCAAGGTGCGCGGGATGTAGCAAACGAGCATGTAGGATGGGTTTCGCTTCGCTCAATCCATCGTACGACCCGCGATCACTCGATCAGATAGATCGGGCTGGACCAGGCCTGGTGCCCGTCGCTCTGCGTCACGCGCAGATAGACCGGAAGGTCGCGGCCGCCCGCGAACGTCACGTTGTGATCGAGCGCGAGACGGCGGCTCCAGTCGCCCTCGGGGAGGCGATAGACGCTGATCCGGCGGCCGAGACCACCGCCCTCGAATGTCACGACATCGTCGGCGAGCGCGGCGAGGTTCACCTCGCCCGACACGACGCTGGTCTCGAGCGTAAGCGTGCCGCGCGCGGCCTCGTCGAGCCAGAGGTCGATGCCGGCGAGATTGCCGGTCGTCACCGACGTCCAGGCGAGCGCCGTGCCGGGCGTCCTTTCCTCGACCCTTCGTTCGGGATTGAGAAAGTTCACCGGCGCGAAGCGCGCAAAGCGGTTTCCCGCGAGCGTCAGTTGCCCCTGCCATAGAGTCTCGCGGCCTCGACCGCGATACTCCGCGCCTTGCCAGAGGACGCGCACGCGGCGGCCGAGATCGGCGGCGGCGAACGGGCGGGCGCTCTCCACGACGCGCATCCCGTGCAGCACGTCGACCCGCTCGATCGGCGCGGTGCCCATGACCTCCGCTGCAAGCCGCATCGGCACTGAGCCCGGCCGGATGATGTCGCCCATCAAGGCTTCACGCACGCTGAGCTCCTCCCCGCGCGCAAGCTGCGGGTCTTCGGAAAATCCCGTCACTGGCCAAGCGAAGGTGCCGCGCAGGTCGAGGAACAGCCGCGTGCCGGTCGTGCCGTAGTGCCGCCGCCGGCGTAGCGCTTCGAACAAGGCATCGCGCGTCAGCTCGGGCATCAGATAGCAGGTGAGCCCGCCGATCGCGCCGAAGGTCGACGCGCCCGGACGGGTAGCGCCGGGGCGGCCTTTGTGATCGTCGCTGTGGCACACCACGCCGACGCGGTAGCCGCGCTCGAACGCATCGTGGAGGAGCCACTCGAACGTGCCCCAGGTCGAATGCACCTCGACGGCGCGTTCGAGCCGCCCGTCGTGGGCATAGTTGAGATCGGCGTAGCGCCCGCCGACGTGGGCGATGACCACGGCGTCCTCGCCCTCGAGCGCGCGGAACAGCGCATCCGCCGTGTAGATGGCATTGGTCGAGGTTTTGCCCTCCACCAGAATGTGCGACGAGCGGCGGATCGGCCGTCCCTCGCGGCGGAAGAAGATGTTGCGGTCGCCGCCCATGCCGGTATTGCCCGACCATTCGTAGCCGGGCAGGCAGACGAAACGGCCGGGCGCGTCGAATTCGGCCGTGAGCCGGTTGAGCTCGACCCAGAATGCATCGGTGATCTGGAAATCGTTGCCCTGGTGGCCGACCATGTCGATGAATGCGAGATCGCGCGCGTAGCGGAAATAGCTTTCCGCCGTACCCATGCCGATCGTCTCCCCGCTCTGGCCGTGCAGATCGCCCCAATAGCGCCGCAGCGGCGCGGCGGTAACGACGCGCATGGGATTGGCGCGCGCGATCTCCTCGCCGTTCGCCAGCACCTGCAGGTCAAGATCGCCGGCAGCATCGACGACGAGGTTCGCCAGCACGCACGGGCTGTTGCCGGGCTCGACAGCGATGCGCTCGGGCAATCCACGGACCGGCCGCGACGGCGCCAGGGTCACCAGCTGGTTCACGTTCGTCGTCGGGTTGCCCCAGGCGTCCTCGGCGACGAGCGCGAGCCGGAACGGCTCGCCCGCCACCGCGAGCGAGGGCCAGATCGCCTTCCAGTGCGCCGCCGCTCCCGGCACCAGTGCGAAGCAAGGCTCCGGCAGCTCGGTGAACTCGTAGGTCGCAAACGCGTCGATCGAGGTCCTGAGCTCGACCCGCTCCTCACAATTGGTCTGCAGCCGGTAGCCGGGCGAGCCTTGCCTGCGATCGCCCATGCGCACGGTCAGCGTATCACCGGCACGCAGATAGCCGCGGCCGATCCGGATGAGCAGCGTGTTGGCGTAAGGGCGGATGTTGAGACGGTCGAACCAGACTTCGAGCTTGGCACCGTTGCTCGCCTCGACGGTGGTGAAGTTCGGCGCCGCTGGCTTGTCGAACTGCGGCTTGCTCATGTCCGAGGTCGTGCGCCAAGAAATCTTCACCATGCCGGTATCGTCGATGCCGAACGTGCCCGCGGTATAAGTCAGGGTCAGCTCGGCAAACGCGCCCGCCACGAACGGGCCGGACGGCGTCAGCCTGATCGAGCCCATGTGCTCGGGGAGATAGGTCGAGAACGGCATGATGATGAACGACCTCGATGGAGCGGCGGCTGCTAGCCGGACGGGAGCAGGGCCGATAGGATATCGGACGATGGATGCGAACGGGCGGCATTTTCGATGATAACATTGCGGGTCCTTGTGACGCTCGCGGCGATCGTTGCGCCGATGACGTGCTTCGGCCAGGAATGGCCGAGCCGTACGGTGCGCTTCATCGTGCCCTTCCCCGCCGGCGGTTCGACCGACGTCGCCGCCCGCGTCATCGGCGAGTACCTGTCGCGCACCTTGCGTCAGCAGATCGTTGTCGAGAACAGGACCGGCGCCAACGGCAACATCGGCATCGAGACCGCTGCCAAGAGCCCAGCCGACGGCTACACGGTCCTGGTTGCCACTGATGCCGTGAGCAGCAACCCTCACGTCTACAAGATGAACATCGATCCCTTGAAAGAGTTGGTGCCGGTCATTCAGCTCTCTTATCAGCCCATGGTGCTGGCGGCGCACCCCTCCCTTGGCATTGCCTCGCTTGCCGAATTGATCGCTCTCGCCAAAGAGCAGCCGGGACTGCGTTACGCGACAGGCAGCGGAGTAGGCTCGCCGCAGCATATGGTGGTGCAATGGTTCGCGCAGACCGCCGGCATCAAGCTCGAGCAGGTGCCCTATCGCGGTGGCGCGCCGGCGATCAACGATCTTCTTGCCGGTCACGTGAAGCTTGGATCGCTGGGATCGACGCCGCTGATCCCGCACTACAAGGCCGGCACGCTGCGGCTGCTGGCGCAATCGACCGAGAAGCGCTCGCCGAGCCTGCCCGACGTGCCGACCTATCAGGAGGCGGGCATCAAGGGACTCGTGCTCGACCAGTGGCTCGGCGTCTTCGTCCCCGCCGGAACGCCGCCGGCCGTCGCCGCCCGCCTCAACGCCGAGATCAACAGAGCTTTGACCGAGGCGGCGATCCGCGACAGCTTCCTGCAATCGGCGCAGGCGCCGGTCGGTGGCAGCGCCGACACATTCGCGGGACTCGTACGCGATGAATTCGCGAAGTACGAGCGGCTGGTGAAAGAGCTGAACATCAAAGCAGCCAACTGAATGAAACTCGCGGGCGAGGAAGAAGCCATGCGCGCCGGCGAATGCGGACCGGCCGCGCAGTGGGCGATCGAGCATCAGATCGCGGTGGGGCGCTATCTCGGCGCCGACGATTTCGTGTCGGTGACGCAGGCCCACATCATGGCCGACACCGAGTCGCTGGGCGCGGCCGGCGTCCAGTGGCTCGAGCGAATGGCGGCGCTGCCGCCCGACCAGCGGCGACTGCGCATTCCGGCCATCACCGATCCGCGCGGCACCGATTTCGCCGCCGCCCATCGACTCAAGCAGCAGCCCTGGATGCTCGATCTCGAGCGCCGCGCGATCGCGGCGTTCGAGGCGCTCGGCGTGCTGATGACGAATACCTGCATCAATTACCAGACGATCATGCCGCCGGTGTTCGGCGAGCACGTGGCCTACGGCGATACCGGGGTGGTCATCTATTCGAACAGCGTGTGCGGCGCGCGTTCGAACTTCGAGGGCGGACCGTCGGCGCTGAGCGCCGCCGTCACCGGCCGCACTCCGCGTTACGGCTATCACCTCGACGAGCGGCGCGCGGCGACGCTCGTGGTCGACGTCGGTTTTACTCCCCGCGCGCTCGACGAGTGGGGCGCGCTCGGCGCCATCGTCGGCCGCCTCGCCGGCGACTATTGGCAGGTCCCCGCGCTCTTCGGCATCGATCGCGTTCCGGGCTCCGACGAGATGAAGCATTTCGGCGCCGCGCTCGCGAGCTACGGCTCGGTCGCGCTGTTCCACATGGTCGGCATCACGCCGGAGGCGCGCCGCGAAGCCGATATCATGGCCGCCAACGCAACGCTGCCGCGACACGAGGTCGGCGAAGCCGACATCCGCGCTTTTGCCGAGAGTCATAGGCGCGACATCGACCGCGTCGATCTCGTCGTGTTCTCGGCGCCGCAATTGAGCCTGGTCGAGATGCAGCAGGTGGCCGGCCTGCTCGACGGCCGCCGCGCCACCGTGCCGCTGCTGGTGGTCACGAGCCCGCAAGTCAAGCCGGACGCCGACCGCATGGGCCTGACCGCGCGGATCGAAGCGGCGGGCGGCAGCGTGCTTTCGGGCATGTGCTTCTACCAGAGCTACGCCCGCGAAATGGCGGAGGCGAACGGCTGGCAGCGGCTGGCGACCAACTCGGCCAAGCTCGTCAACATTCTCGGTGGCTACGGCTACCGGCCCGCGCTCCTTTCCATGGAAGCCTGCGTCGACGCCGCCTGCCGCGACGGCCGGATCGCATCATGAGCGGCAGCATCTTCATCGCCGCCGCCGGCATGGGGGGGCGGGTCGAAGGCGAAGCCCTGGCCGCCAGGGATGGATTCTCTGCCCGCTACGACCTCGACCGCTCGCGCGGCGTGTTCTCGCGCGCCGACCACAAGCTCGTGGGCGAGAGCTATGTCGGCCGCGTGCTCGTGCTCGACGCGGCGAAAGGTGGTGTCGCCACGGCCTGGATGCTGCACGAGATGAAGGCGCGCGCCGTCGTACCGGCGGCGCTGGTCCTGAACACTGTCAACCCGATCATGGTTCAGGGCGCGGCGCTCGCCGGCTTCACCATGATCTCCGGCTTCAATCTCGACATCACGCAGGCGATCCCGAATGGCGCATGGGTGGAGGTCGATCCCACCGGCGAGCGGCCATTCATCCGCGTGGTTCGATCGAAAATCTGACGGCCTCAATTCCCCGTGACGCCGGAGGCCTGGATCACCGGAGTGATGCGGGCGACCTCGCTGTCGACCAGCTTCTGCAGCCCGGCGGGACCGCGCTCCGCGCCCTTGGGCGCCGAGCTGCCGAGCTCGACGTAGCGCTTCTGGATCGCGGGATCGTCGAGCGCCTTCCCGAGCGCGTCCGCGAGCACGGCGACGATCTCTTTCGGCGTGCCCTTGGGAGCGACCATGGCGTTCCAGGCGCTGAAGACGAAGTCGACGCCGGCTTCGCCGGTGGTCGGCACCTCCGGCAGGCTCGCGAGCCGTTCGGGAGCGGCGACAGCATAGATCTTGATGGTGCCGGCCTGGACCTGCGGGATGATGTTGAGCGACTGGTCGACCATGTAGTCGATCTGGCCGCCGACGAGGTCGCGCAACGCCGGACCGGTCCCGCGGTAGGGTACAAGGTTCGGCGTCAGGCCGAACTTCGCGTTGAAGACGAGGCCGGACACGTGCGCGATCGAGCCGACCCCGGCGTGGCCGTAGGTCAGCTTGGTATGATTGGCCCGGAGGTAGTCGAGAAACTCCTTGAGCGTCTTCGCCGCAGTGTCCTTCTTGGCCACGATCGCTTGCGGCGTGTGGTTGACGATGCCCACCTGCGCGAAGCTCTTAGCCGGGTCGTATTTGAGGTTGGGATAGAGCGCGGGCGCCGCCGACTGCGTCCCCATGTTGCCGACGGCGATGGTGTAGCCATCAGGGTCCGCCTGCGCGGCGCGAGTCATGCCCAGGGTGCCGCCGGCACCGCCGACATTCTCGACCACCAGCGTCTGGCCGAGCGTGCGCGACATATGTTCGCCGACGAGGCGCGTCACCACGTCGGTCGGCCCGCCCGCCGCAAACGGCACGATGACAGTGATCGGCTTGTTGGGATACTGAGCGACCGCGGGCGCGCTCTGCAATGCGAGCGCGAGCAGGCTGCCGGCGATCAGGTGGTACGGGAACGGCATGGTGTCTTTCTCCCTTGGCCGAGACGCCGCGATGATGGGCAGCGCGCGCCGTTTGCGCAAGTGCGGCATCCTCCGGGCTCAAATCACCTCGTCGGTCTTGTCGTCGGTCTCGCCGTAGCGGCGCAGCGTGGCGGGCCTGGTTCCGGCGTAAAGCCGCTCCAGGCCCGGCGCGATCTTGGCGTTCTCGCGTTCGAACAGGCTGTTGCCGGCAAGATCGCTCTCGACCAGGAACGGCCCGAACCTCTCCACATCGAGCACCCACACCGCCTGCGCCAGCCCGAGCTCTTCGAGCCAATGGACGCCGGCCACGCGCTTGATGCCACGTCCCAGTAGCGCGCCAGTGCCGTACCCGACCGTAGTGAGATAGATCGCCTGGTTGGGAACGAACGACTTGCGATAGACCTCCGACGTCATGCCGCCTTTGCCGATGATGATGTTGCAGCCGGAGAGCGTAAACCAGCCGTCGAGCCATTTGGCGAAACGGAACGACGCGGTCGCGGTCACCGCACCGACGGTGTAGCTGCCGTCCGGGTTGACCGCCGCCGCCGGCGAGCAATGAAAGTTGGTGAGCCCGAGCGCGTCGCGGCCGGCGGGCATTCCCGCGCCCTCCTCGATCGCACGTTGGTACACGCCTTCGCGCGCCGTGAAGATGCGGCCGGTGAGATAGGCGACCGAGCCGATCTCCAGCGTGCGCAGATCCTCGGTCCGCGCCGGAAGAGCGAGCTGAACCGTCTTGAGCGCAGCCATCTGCTACTCCGCCGCCTCCGCCGCGGCACGCCCCCATTCGACCGTGGCGCGCCGCATATAGTCCGTGAACCACATCGGATCGGTGCGGAACGCTGCACGGCCGTCGGCCGCGATGCGCGCGCAGGCGCGGCGCGACGACAGACAGAACATGTGCACCGACATCGGCATGCCGCCGGTGTGGCAATACGCAACTTCGATGTGGCAGTCGACCACCATCGATGAGCCCACGAATCCCATGGCGCCCATGCCGATGTTGTTGCCGAGCGCGATGAACTCCTCTTCCAGCGCGGCGATCTTCGGATCGGGATTACGTGATCCGACCACGCGCAAGCACGACGCTTGCTTGCCGAGCACCATGGAGGCGTCCTTCGAGCCGCCGAGCCCTACGCCGACGATGGCCGGCTGGCAGGCGAGCCCGCGCTTGCCAAAGCCGATCAGCGTGTCCAGGTAGAACCGCTTGATGCCTTCGATGCCGTCGCCGGGAAACAGCATGCGGTAGTCGGAGCCGAACAGGCCACCCTTGTGCACGGTGGTGAGTTCGATCCAGTCGGCGTCGGGATGAAATGCATATTCGATCTCCGGCGCGCCGATACCGACATTGTTGTTGTGGTCGGTGCGCCAGAGCGGATGCACGCGATTGGGCCGCAGCGGCACTTTGCTGGTGGCACGCGCGGTGGCGCGCCGCAGCGCGGCCTCGAGCGCCACCGGCCCGCCCTCGATCCTCGCCTCGTTGCCGACCTTGACGTACCAGCGCGGCAGGCCGGTATCGCCGCACATGGCGCGGCGATCCTCCTTGGCCGCCTCGTAGTTCTCCAGCATGGCCTGAATGACGAAAGCGGAGAGATCGCCCTTTTCAGTGTCGGCGCATCGGCGCAGGCCGGCGAGATAGTCCTCTGGGATCTCGATTGCCGCCTTGGCCATCAAGTCCTCCGCGGTGCGTTCGATCGACGACAGCGGGATCATGTTCGCCTCGCTCTACTCGGCCGCGGCCTTGTCCTGGAGCAACGTCTCACCCGGTTTGACGTGGGTGAACTCGACCGGCTGCTCGCTGATCTCGACGCCCGCGGCGGTCTGTCGCGCCACAGTGAAGCGCGAGGTCGCCAAGTCGCCCGGTTCCGGGAAATCGGACCGGAAGTGGGCGCCACGCGAATTCTCGCGCTTCAGCGCGGCGAGCGCAATCACCCGGCTCACCTCGGTGAGCGAGCGCAGATTGAGCCAGTCGTGCCAGGTGAGGTTGAAGGCGCGGCCGTCCTCGGCCACGCCGGTCGCCATGAGCTCGGCCTCGATGGCGTCGAGCGCCGCAAGGCCGCGCTCGAGCCCCGCCCGGTCGCGCACCACACCGACCTCGTCCCACATGGTGTCGAGCAGGCGCTCGCGCAAGCGGTTCAAGTCCCCGCCCTTGCGCGTGAACGGGTGCAATACGCGGGCGAGTTCCGCATCGAGCACCGCCTCGTCGGGCGGCCGGTGGCCCAGATTGGCGGCGATCCAGCCCGGCATCACGTCGCCGGCGATGCCGCCGAACACGGTGGAGTTGGCAACGCCGTTGCCCCCCAGCCGGTTGGCGCCGTGCATGCCGCTCGCATCCTCGCCGGCGACGAACAGCCCAGGCCACTGCGTCGTGGTGTCGGCGCAGCAGATCACGCCGCCCATGAAATAGTGCGCCGTCGGCACCACCTCGACCAGCCCGCCCGCGAGATCGAAGCCGCAGTCGCGGCAGCGATCCACCATACCCTTGAACTCCTTGGCCACCTTCGCCGGTCCGAGGTGGCCCATCTTGATGTAGACCCCGCCGTGCGGGGTGGTGCGGCCCGCGCGCATCTCCGCGTAGATCGCGCGGCTGACCACGTCGCGCGTGGCGCGCTCGAGCTTGTCGTCGTAGTCGCCCATGAAGCGGTGCATCGCGCCGTTGAGCAGATGGCCCCCTGCCCCGCGCAGGCCCTCCTCCAGCACGGTGCCGGTCATGCGCGTGTCCGGGCCAGCGAGCAGCCCGGTCGGATGGAACTGCACCATCTCCATGTCGCGCAGAGGAAGACCCGCGCGCAGCGCCATCGCCACCCCGTCCATGCTCTTGTCGCCGGACGGCGTGTGGTAGCGATACATGGTCGGCCCGCCGCCGGTCGCCAGCAGCACCGCCCGCGCGGCGACGAAGTGGAACTCGCCGCTGCGCACGTCGATCATCAGCACGCCGGCGAGCGCGCCGTCCCTGGCGGGAACGAGCGCCACGGCGCGGTGCTCCTCGAGGCGGCGGATCGGGCGCGCCCAGACCTGCTCCATCAACCGGTTGATGATCTCGATGCCGGTGAGGTCGCCCTTGTGCACGGTGCGGTCGAAGCTCTGCCCGGCGAAGGCCTTGCCGTGCAGCGTGCCGTCGGGATTGCGATCGAAGAAGCAGCCGATCTCGTTCTCGAGCTCCTGTACGCGCTCGATCGCAGTCGACACCAGCGTCCAGGCAAGCTCCTGGTGCGGCAGCCATTTGCCGCCCTCGATCGTGTCCATGAAATGGCGCTCGACCGAGTCGCCGGGGTTGAGCGCCACGTTATAGCCGCCCTGCACCATGCGGGTGCAGCCGCACTTGCCGAGCAGGCCCTTGCTGACGACCGTTACCTCGAGATCGGGATTGGCCTTGTGCGCGTGCAGCGCCGCGAACAGCCCGGCGCCGCCCGCGCCGAGGATCAGAATGTCGGTCTCGAGGCGCTCGAGGCTCATGCGATCCTCAGGACATGCGCACCAGCAGGATGAGCGCGACCACCGCCGATATTCCGGCCGCGGCCGCCGCAAGCTCCTTCTGCCCGTCACGCCAATCGAGGTTCTCGATCAGGAGGAGCCGCAGCCCCCCTAACATATGCACCACCAGCAGGAACACGAGGCCACTTTCGGCGAGCTTCACCAGCGGCTGGTCGCTCCAACGCAGGAAGCTTTCGAGTTGTGCCTCGCCGCGGATCGCGAGTCCCAGCGCCAGGAAATGCAACGGCAGGAAAACGGCGAGCGCCAGCCCGGACAGCCGGTGCACCAGCGCGGCCGTCCAGAGAATGCTGTTGCGATACGCCAGGCGCCGCGCGGTCATCACAGCACCACCGCGGCGACCGCGCGCAGGCCGAGGAGCAAGAGCGTCGCGCCGAACGCCATGGCGAACATGCTGGCGCGACGCTCCCCGAGCGGCGACCACTCGGTGAGCACGTTGTGCACGCCGATCGCAGCATGAATCGCAGCGGCGACGACGAAGGTGCCGTAGAGCGCCGCCCACACGATGCTGCCGCGCGTGCGCGCAAGGATGTCGGCGGCCGTCATCCCCCGGCGCGTCGCGTAGAAGATCACCGCCACATGCAGGAGCACGAGCGGCAGCATCAGCGCCGCGGTCGCTCGCTGCCAGACATAGAGGCGCACGTTCATGCCTTGATCTCGCCCTTGAGATAGGCAACCGCCGTGCGGCGCTTGAGGCCAGCGATGGAGGCGGTCGGGTTGAGCGCCTGCGGGCAAAGCTCCTGGCAGGACTGGTGCGAGTGGCAGGCGTGGCAGCCGCCCGACGCGGCGACGGCCGCAAGGCGCTGCGCATTGCCGGCATCGCGGGCGTCGTTGACGAGGGTCCATGCGCGATTGAGCGCCGCCGGCCCGAGATAGTCGGAATTCCAGCGCACGGTATCGCAAGCGGCGTAGCATATGCCGCAATTGATGCATTCGATCGCGGCATCGGCGGCGATGCGCGCCGGGCTGTCCGGCCTGATCGCGTCAATGGCGTCGTGGCGCGTCTTCGACGGCACGAACGCGCCCTTCGCCTGGTGCCACTTGTCGAAGAACGGCCGCATGTCGGTGGCGAGGTCCTTGATGACGGGCAGGTTCTCAAGCGGGCCGATCTCGAGGCGGTCGGCTTTCGCCACGCTCGACACATGGGTGCGGCAGGTCCAGCGCGGCCGGCCGTTCACCGTCATGGCGCACGATCCGCACACGCCAACGCGGCAGGCGAAGCGGTAGGACAGCGTCGGGTCGAGGTGGCGCTGTACGAAGGTCACGACGTCGAGCACGGTCTGGTTCTCGCGCAGCGGAACCCGGTAGGTCTGGTAGCGGCCCTGTTGCGCGCCGCGCCAGAGCGACACGGTCAACTCGGATCGCGCGTCGGACATTGCTTTGCTCTCGCTACGCTTCGCGCCGCCCCAGCCCTCGCCAAGCCGCAAGTCTAGCAAGCGCGGCGCCTGGCCAAAAGCTGGCGCGTGTCGCCGCGCCGTCGAAGACCCGTCGCTGTGACCCTCTGCCTCTCCCCAGGCAGGTTCGTTTGATGTAGCCTGTTCGCGAGCCGCCCTTTTGAAGCGGGACGTGCCGAAGTCCCCGTTGGCAGCGGGCGGTGGAAGTGCCGTCGGCAGGCGCACAGCACTCGAAAATCACGACGTTCCCCGGTGCGATCTGCACCCAACTCCGGACGCCCGCTTCCCGCTGGGCGCATAGCGAGCATTGCAGAGAGGGGACCAGCCATGACACTGCCTCGCCGTCGTTTCTTTTGCCTTGCGTGGGCCGCGGTCGCCGGCCTTTCCAGCGTGCCGCCGGCATGGGCCGACGACTATCCGACGCGCTCGGTCACCATCGTGGTGCCGTTCACGCCGGCCGGGAGCACCGACATGGTCGCCCGCATGCTCGCCCAGAAGCTGGAGCAGCGCCTGGGCAAGAGCTTCGTGGTCGAGAACCGGCCGGGCGCCGGCACCCTTATCGCGGCCAGTGCGGTCGCCAAAGCCCCCGCCGACGGATACGTGCTCTTCATGGCGCCGAGCTCGACCATGGCGACGAATGTCACGCTCTACAAGAAGCTGCCTTACGATCCGACCGTCGATTTCGTTCCGCTCGCGGGCCTCGCGCGGGTTCCGTTCGTCCTGATCGTCAATCCGTCGGTTCCCGCCCATACGCTCCTGGAGCTGATCAAATACGCCAAGGAGCGGCCCGGACAGCTTTCGTTTGCCTCGGTCGGGCCGGGCATCCCCCATCATCTTTACGCCGAGCTGCTGATGAGCACCGCCGGCATCGCGATGACGCACGTCCCCTACAAGGGCAGCGCGCCTGCCTTGAACGACGTCGTGGCCGGCCACATTCCGTTGATGTTCTGCGACATTCCGCCGGCGCTCGGGATGCTGCAGGCCGGCAAGGTGCGCGCGCTCGGCGTCACCACCTTCAGCCGCGTCCCGGCGCTGCCCGACGTGCCTCCGATCGCCGAAGCCGGCCTGCCCGAGTTCGGCGCGTTGCCCGGCTGGCACATGCTGGTCGCACCCGCCAAGACTCCGCGCGACATCGTCGAGAAGCTGCACGCCGAGCTGATCGCAATTCTTGCCCTGCCAGAGATCAACCGCGAGATCGCCAGGCTCGGTATGCTGCCGTTCGAAAATCCGCCGCTCGAGGGCCTGCAAGGCTTCGTCAAATCGGAAATCGTGCGCTGGGGCAAGGTCGTGCAGCGCGCTGGAATCGCGGGATCGGAATAACGCCCATGCATCTGTCCCCGATGCGGTGCAGCTGGTAGCCCCTAGCCCGGATGGAGCCTTGAGCGCGTTCACGCGCGTCTTCGACGCGCTATGGCGAAATCCGGGTTGCAGCTGCGCGGCGAGACCGGCCCCGCATTCCACGGAGCCTGTCATCGGGCCGCGCTTCGCGCGGACCCGCTGGCTCCATGCGGGCTACAGGCAGCGATTGGCACCGCCCGCCGCATTCACTAACATCCGCGCCGCGAAGCTTGCCGACGACAGCCAACCACAAACGGGGAAGCGCGAATGAGGCGGCCGGCGGCACAGATGCTCGGTCTGCTCGCGGCGTCGATCGCGCTCGCCACGACGGCGGCGGCGCAGGAGCGTTACCCCGCGCGACCGATCCGCTTGGTCATTCCCTCGGTGCCAGCCGGCGTGCATGACGTGATCGGGCGCGTGTGGGCGGAGAAGGTCAAGCCGCAGCTCGGCACTATCGTCATCGACAATCGCGGCGGCGGCGGCGGCCTGATCGGCGCCAACGACGTCGCCCACGCCCAGTCCGACGGCTACAGCATCCTGCTCGGCAGCACGACCACCCACGTCCTGCTCACGCCGGCGATGGCTAACCCGCCCTATGATCCGGTCAAGGATTTTTCCGCGGTCGCGGTCTTCGCCGCGAGCTCGACCTCGGTCGTGATCAATGCCTCGGTGCCGGCGCGCACGCTCGCGGAGCTCATCGCCTACGCCAAGGCCAATCCCGGCAAGCTGTCCTACGGCTCGGCGGGGAACGGCTCGATCACCAATCTCGCGGGCGAGCTGTTCAAGCTGCGCGCCGGCGCCCTCGATATTGTGCACGTGCCGTACAAGGGCATCGGGCAAGGGGTCAGCGACCTGATCGGCGGGCAAATCCCGATGCTCTCCGCCAACGCCACCGCGCAGATTCTCGATCTCCATCGCGCCGGCAAGGTCCGCATCCTGGCAGTGAATGCGCGCGCGCGCGTCAAGAGTGCGCCCGATATTCCGACCGCGATCGAAGCGGGATTGCCCGACATGGTCGCGCAGACCACCTTCGGCGTGTTCGCTCCCGCCGGCACGCCGCGGCCGATCCTCGAGCGCATCAACGCGGTCACCCAGGACGCGATGGCCGAGCCGCGGTTCCAGGGCGAGCTGCTTCGGCTGGGCTTCGACCCGGTGGTCGACGTCGGCCCCGACAAGGCGGCGGGCGTCTTCCAGGAGGAACTCGCACGCTGGACGCCGATCCTCAAGGCCACGAGCACAAAAGCGGAGTGAGCGCCGCTTTGCCGCACGCAAACGACAAAAGGGACATGCGATGAACGTGATCAATCCACCGCAGCCGGTTCTCGACACGCGCGGCGAGCCGCACGTGCGCCGCTTCGAGGAGCAGCGCTGGCTCCTCGACAACATCATCCGCGCCAACGGCATCGACTGGGACCAGCCGCGCTCGCTCTATCTCAGCGGCCCGTGCGGCAACGAGGCGAACGCCGATTTCGCGGGCATCCGCGAGCGGGTGAAGAAGATGGCGGACATCGGGCCCGCCTTCGAGGCGGTGGCGCGCCGGCGCGAGGCCAAGGCCAAGGCGGCCGAAGAGGCCGATCACCCAGTGACCGCGCGCGACAACTACTTCATGGCCGCGGTGCACTGGGGCGCGGCACAGTGGCCGTACGACCAGAACAACGAGGCCAACATTGCCTACAACAACAAGAAGCGCGAATGCTACGCGAAATACGCCGCGCTGGCGGACCATCACATCGAGCCGGTCTGGGTGCCGTTCAAGGACAAGGCGATCCCGGCCTGGTTCCACTTGCCACCCGGTTACAAGGGCGGGCGGATCCCTGTGGTGATCGCCATCCCTGGCATGGACAGCTTCAAGGAAATTTCGGTTGCGCTCTACGGCGACCGCTTCCTCAACCGCGGCATGGCGGTGCTGGCGATCGACGGGCCGGGCCAATACGAGGCGCCCATGGTCGGCGTCTATTTCTCGGTGGAAAACTGGATGGCGGTCGGCAAGCCGCTGGTCGACTGGCTCGCGAGCCGAAGCGAGATCGACGCCGAGCGCATCGGCTGCTCCGGCACGAGCTTCGGCACCTTCTTCGGCACTATCCTCACGGCGCACGAGCCGCGCGTGCGCGCCTTCGCCGCCATGTCGGTGTGCCACGAGCCGGGCTGCCACACGATCTTCCAGGAGGCCTCGCCGACCTTCAAGAAGCGCTTCATGTACATGTCGGGCATCACCGACGAGGACGAGTTCGACCGCTTCCGAAAGAGCATCACCTGGGAGGGCCACGCCGACAAGATCCGCGCGGCCTATCTCGTCGTCGCCGGCGAATGCGAGGAATTGAGCCCGGTCGAGCATTCCGAGCGGCTGATCAAGACGGTGAAGGGGCCGAAGCAGATGGTGGTCTACCAGGAATCGCGCCATTCGGTCGGCAACGTTCCGTCCGCCAATCTCGGACCGTTCCCGCCGATCCTGGTCGCGGACTGGCTGGCCGATCGCCTCGCCGGCAAGCCGTTCGCGAGCGAGCACTGGTTCGTGCGCTCGAACGGACAGATCGACAAGACGGCGTATTGATATGCACGGAGGTAGCGCGGGTCAGCCGAAGGCGTAACCCGGCATTCTGCGGCGAAACGGCGGATTATGCGTCGCTGATCCGCCCTGCGTATTCGTCTCACGCTCCGTGTACTTCGCGACTGTCGTTTGGAGCCTGCTCGCGTTCGCTCATGCCGTAGTCCCTGATGACGCCGGCAACGCGCAGGCGATAATTGGCAAAAATCCCGCCACGGCCTTTTGCTTGCGCGACCCGATGTTGACTTGTGCTGCGCCAGGCCTGAACTGCCGCCTCGTCTCGGAAAAACGAGAGCGAAAGAATTTTGCCCGGCTCATAGAGGCTCTCGAAGCGCTCAATCGATATGAAGCCGTCGATTTTTTCGAGCAGCGGCCGTAGGTCCGCAGCGATGTCCAGATAGTCCTTCTTTCGGTCGGCCTTCGGCCAGACTTCGAATATGACCGCGATCATTTTCAACTCCCCTGGATGATTTGCCGTTGGATCGTCCCGTCTGCGCTCAGCCAGACCAGCAACAGCGCCAGCAATGCGCCCGTCGCGGCAAAGCTCAACAGCGAGGCGCGGCCGTCGACGAAACGGTCGGGAAACGTCTGCAGCACGATCGGTGCCGCGAGAATTGCGAGACCGCCGCCGATGACCGCCGCATACCAGGGGACCAGCCGCCAAGCCGCCAACAGGGCGGCCATCAGGCTCGTAATCGCCACCGCGATCGTGCCGTAGAGAATGATCGCGCCAAGACCGGACGCGAGCGCCGGGGCGCGATGCGCGCGCGGAAACTGGCCGCTCGCCGCCAGCGTGTGCAAGGAGAAGACAAGCAGCAGCGCCGTGAACAGAACGAGCGGGATAACGGCCTCGTTGGGCAGCATGCATACGGACCTTCCCTCGTCTTGGCAGCCGCGGGACATCGCCCTCCTTGACCGGCGAAAACGATTGTCCGTAACATACGAGACATATATCAGAGGTTTGCGCAAGGGCCGCAGCGAGGACAGCAAAAATGTCGACAGCCGAGAGGCCGGCCAAGTCCGCTCCGGTCATGCCGGCCGAATCCGGGCCGGAGGTCAAGAAGGCCGAGGGTAAGCGCGAGAAGCGCACGATTACGGAAATCCGCGAGTCGAAGCGCACCGGCGAGAAAATGGTTTACATGTCGGTGCCGGACTACACCTCCGCGCAATGGGCCGAGATGGCCGGTGTCGACGTGGCGGTGCTCGGCGACAGCTTGGCGATGATCGCCCACGGCCATCGCAGCACGGTGCCGGCGACCATGGACATGATGCTCATGCATGGCCAGGCTGTCCGCCGTGGCGCGCCCAACACCTTCATGCTGGGGTGCATGCCCTATCAGAGCTACAACACGGTCGACCGCGCACTCGTCAACGCGACGCGTTTCATGCAGGAAACGCTGTGCGACGCGGTCAAGCCACAGGGTGGCAAATCGCAGGCTCATATTCTGCGTGCGCTGGTGGATGCCGGCATTCCGACCGCATCCCATATCGGCCTGACCCCGCATACCATCGCCATGTTCGGCGGCTTCAAGATTCAAGGCCGCACCGCGGATGCGGCCATGAAGATTCTGGAAGACGCGCTGGCGATCGAAGATGCCGGCTGCTTCATGCTGGAATTCGAAGCGGTGCCGGCGAAGATCGCGCGGCTCATATCGGAGCAGCTGACGATCCCGACCATCGGCATCGGGGCGGGCGCCGGCTGCGATGGACAGATCCTGCTGTGCTACGATCTGCTCGGCGTATTCACCGACTTCAAGCCGAAATTCACCAAGCGTTACGCCAAATTGACCGAGGTGGCCGTCAACGGAATCATGCAATATGTCAAAGAGGTGAAGGAAAGCACGTTTCCAGACGACGATCATTCCTATGCGGTGAACGAGGCGGAATACGAAAAGTTTGCTGCAATGGTTGCGAAACGAAGGCAGGTCTGACGTGGGGCGTTTGCCGGCAACTGCATTGCGACAGCCGCGTACGAGCGTTCGGCAGACCGCCACGCCGAGAGGCGCTCGGCGAGGTGCGCGCGAAACGCTGACCGAGCAGGCCTATCGACTGGTCGAGGAGCAGATCGTCACCCTCAGACTCAAGCCGGGCGATGTCCTCTCCGAACAGATGCTGTCGGCCATGTTCAGGATCGGCCGGACCCCCGTCCGCGAAGCCTTGCAGCGGCTGGCGCGCGAAGGCCTGATTACCATTTTGCCGCGCAAGGGCGTTCTCGTCTCGGACATCAATCCCCGCAATCAGCTGCTGGTGCTCGAGGTGCGACGCGAGATCGAGCGCTTGCTCAGCCGCGCGGGAGCCGAACGGGCGACCAAGGACCAGCGCGAACAATTGCTGGAGATCGCGCAGGGCATGGACCGCGCGGCCAAGTCCAACGACGACATCTCGTTCATGCGGCTCGACCGCGAATTCAACCTGCTGCTGATCGAGGCGGCGCACAACGACTATGCGGCCCGCTCGATGAAGCTGCTGCAAGGTCTTTCGCGCCGTTTCTGGTACATGCATTACCGCGAGGCGGCCGATCTGCCGCTGTGCGCGCGGTTGCATGCCAATCAGGCGCGCGCGATCGCCCAGGGCGACGGTGACGCGGCCGCCCGCGCGAGCGACAAATTGATGGACTATGTGGAGAACTTCACGCGCGCAACAGTATCGGTCTAAGGTCATGAAGACGTACCAGGGAAGACGCACCATCGACGGGCTGGTCGTGACGGTTGACGGCCATCCGCTCAGCGAGCACTACGAGGTCCAGCGTCTCGCCAAATACGGATTCGAATGGGCGTACGAAGGCGACAGCCCGCAGCAACTGGCGCTTGCTATCCTCTATGATCACTTGGGCGACAAGGAGCGCGCCATCGCGCTTTCGGAGCCGTTCATGAAGGCCGTCGTCGCCAACCTCGACAATGATTGGACCCTGACAGGGGCGCAAATCGACGGCTTCTTGCGCGGCAGCGTCGCGGCCTAGCCCCGCGCCGCGACTCGAGGCCGCAGGGAAAATCGAGAGCGGCATGCTCCTGCTTGTTGGTGACATGCGTCTGATATATCATCGATCGGCAATCAACGATAACGAACGACCCCGAGGCGGGTCCTGAGGGAGATACCATGGCAATTTCTCGCCGCAGACTGCTTGCATCCGCCGCCGCCGTCGGCGCCTTGTCGACGTCGGGCCGCGTGTTCGGCCCCGCCATCGCGCAGAGCAGGCCGTTGCGCGTCGGCATTCTCGCGCCGCGCTCCGGCATCGCCGCAGCGCCGGGCCTCAATGGAATCCGCGCCACGCAATGGGCGGTCGAGCGCTACAACGCCCAGGGCGGCATCGGCGGCCGCAAGGTCGAGCTGGTGATCGAGGACGAATCCTCACCAAAGGATACGATCGAGCGGTTCAGCAAGCTCGTGCAGCAGGAGAAGGTCGACTGCGTGCTGGGCATCATCTCCACCGGTGTCGGGCTGGCGCTCGGCCCGGTGGTGGAGGAAGCGCGTGCGCTCACGATCTACTGGGACGGGACGACGCAGGACGGCGTGGATGAGAAGATCCCCAATCCGCGTTACCTGTTCCGCTCGACCGACAACGAATGCGAGGCGGTCATGTCCTCGCTGCTCGCCATCAAGTACTGGAAAGGCAAGTTCGTCACCGTCGCCGGAATCAATCCGGATTATTCCTATGGCCGCAACAACATGGCGGCCTTCGTCGCGATGCTCAAGCGGTTCAACATCGAGCACAAGGTCGTCACCGAGCAGTGGCCCAAGGTCGGCGCCATGGACCTGACCAGCCACGTGGCCGCGCTCAAGGCGGCCAAGCCGGATTTGATCTTCTCCTCCCTGCTGTTCGCGGATCTGCCGGTGTTCATGAAGCAGGCGCACGCCGCCGGCCTGACCGAAAGCAGCAAGCTCGTGTTCCCGGCCGCCGGCTGGCAGCACACGCTGATGAAGAAGGAATTCACGCCCGAAGGCATGCTGTTCGGCCACAACACGCTCTACTTTGCGAA
>Ga0081455_10002334_pt1 | contig 22643 bp, 22 predicted proteins | sample TabmetS3T2R1_FD_70207 | JGI IMG/M metagenome (GOLD analysis project Ga0081455, IMG submission 70207) | Tabebuia heterophylla rhizosphere microbial communities from the University of Puerto Rico - S3T2R1 | ecosystem: Host-associated > Plants > Roots > Rhizosphere ...
AGGCTTGTGCCGGCGTCTCTGATTCTCGGGAAGGCTGCGTAGATGTCCTGGACCACGATGGGTGCCAGCCCCAGGCTCAGTTCGTCGCACAACAGCAGACGCGGGTTGGACATCAGGGCGCGCCCGATCGCCACCATCTGCTGCTCTCCGCCTGAGAGCGCCGTTCCCATATGGTGCCGTCGCTCGGCCAGCCGAGGGAAGAGATCGTAGACTTCGGCAAGCCGCCAAGCACCGCGACGGCCGCTGTAGCCGCCGATCTGCAGGTTCTCTTCGACGGAAAGGGAAGGGAACAGGCGGCGCCCTTCGGGCACAAGGGAGATTCCGAGGCGCACGGCCTGGCTGGCGGCAAGACCCGAGATGTCGGCATCGTCGAAGCGGACGGAGTCCGCGCCAACAGGCAGCAGCCGCGCTACGGCTTTCAGCAAGGTCGATTTGCCCGCGCCATTGGCCCCGATGACGGCGACGATCTGTCCTTCGGCAACCTCGATATCGACACCGAACAGCGCCTGGAAGTCGCCATAGCCGGTATTCAATTTGACGGTCTGCAGAAGCGCCATCGTCCATTCACGCAGCGATGCCGAGATAGATTTCCCTCACTTCGGCCGAGGCCATCACCGTTCGCGGCTCCCCCTCGGCAACCTTGCGCCCAAAGTTCAGGACGACAAGCCGGTCCACGACGGCCAGGAGTGCTTGCACGATGTGTTCGATCCAGATGATCGCAATGCCGCGCCTCTGGATGGCGCGAACCGTTTCGACGAGAAGGGCGCACTCGGCCTCGGTGAGGCCGCCGGCGATCTCGTCGAGAAGCAGGAGACGTGGTTCCGTCGCCAAGGCCCGCGCCAACTCCAGGCGCTTGCGTTCGAGCAATGTCAACGTTTCGGCGCGGCGATTGGCTCGGGAAAGCAGGCCTGTCGTCTCGAGGATGCTGCCACAGGCCTCGACGACCTCGGCCTCCCGCTTTCCGCTGCCATAGGCGGCGGCGACAAGCAGGTTCTCGAACACCGAGAGGTTGCCGAAAGGATGCGGGATCTGGAACGTCCGCGCGATCCCGGCGCGGCAGCGTCGCTGAGGGCTGTCAGCCGTGATGTCGCGACCATCGAACCGGATCGTCCCCGTGTCAGGGCCAATCGCGCCAGAGATAAGGTTCATCAGCGTCGTCTTGCCCGCACCGTTGGGGCCGATGATGCCGAGCGCGTCGCCGGCAACGAGTTCGAGGTCGAGCTTCTCCGTGACGACCAGTGAACCAAACGACTTGCCGAGCTTGTCGATCGACAGCATCCGCGCCGCTGCCATCAGGCGATCGGCTGCATTTGTCCGCCGACGGGAATGGCCGGCGCCGTCTTGTTGTCGGTGATGACGATGTCGTACTTGCCATTCGCCGCACGGCGCCACTGCCCGCCGACGAGCGGTGTCTTGGCAATGTTCTTCTGCGCAAAGGGCGGCAAATCCTTCTGCCCCCAGTGCACCTTGCCGACAATGGTGTCGAGATCCGTCGCTGCGATGGCGGCGACGATCGCGTCCGCTTTGCCGGCATCGGCTGAGCGCTTCAGCGCATCCGTCGCGACCTCGAACAGCGCGTGGGCGAAGCCGATGGGCTGGGTCCATTGCTTGCCGCTCGATTGCTGGTAGGCATCCGCGATTTGCTTTGCCGAAAGGCCCGTCAGCGACGACTTGAACGGATGATTGGGCGTCCACCAGACTTCCGACGACAGGTTGTTGCCGGCGTCGCCCAGCGTCTCGACCGAGACCGGGAAGAGCAGGGCCTTGCCGACCGACGCGACCTTGGGCCGGAATCCCTGCTGGCGCGCCTGGTTCCAGAAGGTGGTGAAATCAGGCGGCAGGACCACGCCGGTGAGGATCTCGCACTTCGCATTCTTGAAGGCGTTGATCTGCGCGGTGAAATCGTCGGTGAGGTTGCGATAACGGCCGGGGTCGGTGAGCTTGTAGCCCTTCTTGTCGAGGACGGGCGGGAAGCCGACCACCTTGTCGCCCCAGGCATTGCCGTCACCGTCATTGGGGAAGAGCCCGCCGACCGACTTGTTGGTCGACACCTGCTCCCACATGTTGGTGTAGACGGCAATCACATCCTCCAGGCCCCAGAAGAAATGATAGGTGTAGGCGAACGGTTTCCAGGTCTTGGGATCGCCGGGGTTGCCCTGACGGCCGATGAAATAAGGCTGCCACGGCGCGAGGGTCGAGATGCAGGGCACGCCCTCGATCTCGCACTGGGTGGAGACAGGATTGGTTGTCTCCGGCGTGCCGCCGACCAATATCAGGTCGACCTTGTCGTTGACGATCAGCTCCTTGGCGACCGTGGCCGCACGATTGGGATTGGACTGGCTGTCCTTGACCACCACTTCGACCGGCCGGGTTGCCTGGCCGACCTTCAACCCGCCTTTGACGGTTTCGAGGTAGCCCTTGATGACGAAGTCGTCGGCCTCGGCGAAGGCAGCGAGCGGCCCCGTGCGCGGCGACACGTAGCCGAGCCGGATTGGCTTGGTGCTCTGTGCGAAGACCGTCGAGGTCCAGGTCGGCGCTGCAGCGGCGGCAACGCCGGCAGCGATCGACCGTTTGGCAAAACCACGCCGACTTACCCCAGAAATCCTGCTCGTCATGGCGTTCCTCCCGTTCGTTTTTTCAGCGGCCATAGAAGGCCGGCAATGTCGCGTCGACATTCACCCAGACCGATCGAGCCTCGGTGTAGTCGTGCATTGCCTCGAACCCCATCTCCCGGCCGTAGCCTGACTGCCCGATCCCACCGAAGGGCGAGCCGGGATTGACCCGCTTGTAGCTGTTGATCCACACCATGCCGGCGCGGATCGACTGCGCAATCTTGTGGGCGCGCGCGAGATCGCGCGTCCACAGTCCGCCGCCCAGGCCATAGTCGGTGCCGTTGGCGATGGCGAGCGCTTCCTCGTCGTTCTTGAAGGTCGTCACGCTGACGAACGGGCCGAACACTTCTTCCTGTGCGACGCGATCGGTTGGCGCGGCTCGTACGACCGTCGGGAGGACGTAGCATCCTTTGGCGAGCTGCGGATCGTCGGGAGCTGTACCGCCCGCCAGCACCTCGCCACCCTGCGATTTCGCGATGTCGATATACGTCAGGACCCGGTCGCGATGTTCGGTGGAGGTGAGGGGCCCCATTTCGGTGCCTTGGTCCGTGGGATCGCCGACGCGGATCGAACGTGCGAGCGCCAGGAACTTGTCCATGAACGCCTCGGCAATGCGCTCATGCAGGATGAGACGGGAGCCCGCGATGCAGGCCTGTCCCTGGTTGTGGAAGATCGCGAAGGCGGAGCCGTTCACCGCGGCGGCGAGGTCGGCGTCGTCGAACACGATGTTCGCGCCCTTGCCGCCAAGCTCGAGCTGCACGCGCTTGAGGTTCCCCCTGGAAGCTTCGACGACGCGTCGGCCGGTCGCCGTCGAACCGGTGAAGGCGATCTTGCCCACTGCGGGATGCTCGGCCAGCCGTTGCCCTGCCGTGTGGCCGTAGCCGGGAACGATATTCACGACGCCTTTGGGAAATCCGACCTCGGCGATGAGCTCGCCGAGCCGTAGAGTCGAGAGGGGGGTGATCTCCGACGGCTTCAGCACCACCGTGTTGCCCGCGGCCAGAGCCGGTCCCATGTTCCAGCTTGTGAACATGAAGGGAAAGTTCCAGGGCACGATCTGACCCACCACGCCGATGGGTTGTCGCAGGACATAGTTGAGGAATCCACGTTCCACCGGAACGACGGATCCCTGAAACTTGTCGGCCATACCACCGAAGTAGCGAAAGCAGCCGGCCGTGCGTGGCACATCGAGTCCACGTGTGTCGCGGATGGGATGGCCGGTGTCGATGGTCTCGAGCAGGGCCAGCTCGTCGGCATGCTCCTCGATTTTATCGGCAAGTTTCAGAAGAAGCCGGCCGCGATCCGCGGCGGCCATAGAAGACCAGGCCGGGAAGGCCCGAGCGGCGGCTTCGACCGCGAGATCGACATCTCGGGCGCCGGCTTCGGCGATGCGGGCGATCAGGGTGTTGTCGTGAGGTGAGACGACATCGATCCTGCCGCCGTCAGCGGCTGCGACGAACTCGCCGCCAATGAACAGGCCGGTCTGTACCGAACCCAATGACGGGCGAGCGATCGTGTCCATGGCGGTGTGGCGCGCTCAGAAGTTCACCGGGAACGGCGATAGGTCGCCCTGTTCGTACCGCTTCGGCAGGTCAGGCGTAACATTCTCCCACACGTACAGCATGGACCGCTTCTTCGAATATCCCTGATGACGGATATCCGCTGGCATGGCCGCGACGTCGCCGGCCTTCATGGTGACGCGCGCTCGCGGTGCGCCTGTGTTCTTGTCGCCCACGTCCCACACGATCTCGTCGGAAAGCTGGATGAACCATTCCACGCGGTCGTTCCCATGGAAGACCGGCAGGATGTATTCCTCGGTCGTCGGGCAGGCGAGGGACGCCTTGCAGACCGCGGTCACCGACGGATTCCAGGTGACGTCGGAACGGCTGAGATACTTGAACAGGCTGAAAGCGTGGAGCTGCCCCTTGAAGCCCGGCTCCTCGATGATCTCGGGCTCATCCTGCGACACGTCGGCGAAGGCGCGGTTGATCGGCATGTCGTCGCGCAGCGGCGAATCGCCCGCCAGGCCAGGCATGCGCTTGGTCTGGATACGTGTGCGCTCGATGGCTTCGATGTTTTCGCCCTGTTTGGTGCCGAAGGCCGTGCCGGTTTCGACCGGCGCCGCGAACGGGTCGAAGCCTTCGTTCACCCAGTCGCGCAGGATCGCCTTGAAGGTCGCCATGATGTGGGCGCCGTCGAAGCGCTCGGTGTAGTCGACCCCGGCCTGCTTCATGATGCCGTTGAAGGTGCCGGCATACAGGTCGACCTGGCCGTAGTGATTGCGCGTGCCGATGACGTGGTCGAAATTGACCCAGCCATAGAAGAAGTTCCAGGCCACGTCGCGCATGCAGGCGCGAAGGAAGGCTTCCGCCGACATCTGGTGGGAGCGCATCTGCCCCTTCGCCGGCCAGCGGATGGTGACGAAATATTCATCGCGCGACAGCTCGAATTTGCCGAGCTTGAAGGTGCGATAGCCATTCTCGTTGCTGGGATCACTGGCAACGACTTTCGACAGTGCGGTGGACATCGTCATTTCTCCCAAGATCCGGCGCCGAATGATTTCAGAGCTTTACTGGAGGCAGATCTCGTTCCATTTCTCGACGCTGAGATCGCCCAGGATCGTCTGCTGCAGGATCACGCCAAGCTTCGTGGCGGTGAAACGGTAGGCGCAGCCCGCGGGCAGCAGCGCCTGATGACCGCGCTTCAGCCTGATCAGGCCCATTCGCTGTCCCTCTGGCGCGTCGCCGGCGAGGACTGCGCCATTCTTCGTCTCTGGCGGTGGGTCCTTGAGTTTGAGAAATTCGATCTCGACCTCGCCGTCCATGCAGAGGGCGAACTCGTCGTGCGCGCAGGCGAACCAGGGTGATTGGCCTTCGGCGCGCATCACTTCCTGCACATATTCCAGGTTCTTGCCGACAACCACGCGTTCATAGGGCTTCGACTTCGAGGCCACCTCGAAAATGTTCGAGAACACGTAGTGCTTCGGATCGCCGCTGACGATCTCGATGCTGCCTTTCTGGTAATCGGAAATCGAACCGAAGACGGTGGTCGACATATCATTCCCTCCCTGATGCTGCCGGCTTGCGTCGTTCTTTTGTTCTGGATGATCCTAGGCGAGCGGCTTGCCGGCCACAATGCGGCTGGCCCCGAAACCACCATTCGGCATTTGCAAACAATCGCTCGGAGGTCAGGCGGCAGCTCAGCTGCCGGTCGAGACGTCGTCGTGCGGCAGGAAGCCGTTGGTCATGAGGACGCGATCCCAATGAGGCTCACCGGCGAATCGTTCCTGGATGAAATCGACGAACAATTTGACCTTGACGTTGTAGCGGTGGGTCACCGGATAGACAGCCGACAGCCAGAATGAGGACAGGCGATAGCCATAGAGCACGGGGGTGAGACGGCCGGCCACGATGTCGTCGGCCGCGGCGATCGTTGGGATGCAAACGACGGCAGCATGCGACAGCGCATGTTCCTTCAGGAGATGGACGCTGTTGGTGCGCAGTGCGGCCGGTAGGTCGATGTCGATCCTCCGCTTCCCGCGCATGAATTGCCAGCGATTGCGAGTGGGATAGCCGTTGTAGACACCGAGCCGATGGCGCAGCAGGTCTTCGGGGCGGCGCGGCATGCCGAAGCGGGCGATGTACTCGGGCGTTGCCAGGAACAGGCGCCGTACCGGAAAGATCCGTCGCACGATCAGCGCCTCGGAGGCTGGTTCGAAGAGCTGCAGGATGATGTCGAAGCCCTTTTCGACCGGATCGACAATGATGTCGTTCACGATGATATCGAGGAAGATGTCGGGGTATCGTTCCTGATATTCGTGCAGCACTTTCGATAGATGACCGAGCGCGAAGCCGGGAATGACGGTGAGCCGCAGCGTGCCGGTCGGCGAACCCTTGATCTCGCGCATCTGGTCCGTGATGCCATCGAGGCGCGCGACCAGGTCGGCACATTCCTTGTAGTATTCGGCACCGATCTCCGAGAGCTTGACGGCTCTTGTCGTGCGGTGAAACAGCGGCGCTTCGATGAATTCCTCGAGCTGCTTCACGCGTTGCGTGACGACGGAATTGGCCACGCCCAACTGACGTGCCGCCTCGGCAAAGCTCTCCGTCTCCGCAACCCGTACGAAGGCTTGAATGCTGAGGAATCGATCCATTGGTGGAAGTCAGCTCAGGACGTGGCGTGTCCTCCACTATATCAGGAAGTCGAAGCCGGCGGGCCTCGCCTTATGCCGGCTGCTTTGACAGGCTGGTTTGCACGGCTTTCCTGAACCCGGCGAGGGCATCGCGCGTGGCCCCGGCCGACCAGCCCGCACTCATGCCACCGTCGACGACCAGGTTGTGGCCGGTCAGCAGGCGAGAGGCGTCGCTGGCGAGAAACAGGGCGGCCTGGGCGATATCGTCCGCACGGCCTACGTAGGGCAGCGGCTGCCATCGCGGAAGGATCGTGGAGATGGCGGCTTCCGCCGCTTCCAGGTGTGCGTCAGCTTCGTCGTGATCGATCCCCGCACCCTTGCCGAAGATGCCGGTCGCGATCGGTCCGGGCGACAGGGTGTTCACCCGAATGCCCTTTTCGCCCAGCTCCATCGCTGCACAACGGGTGAGGTGGATGGTCGCCGCTTTGGCCACCGAATAGTAGATACCGCCAACGCCTGCTTGGATGCCGTTGATGCTGGCCACGTTGATGATGCTGCCGGATTTCTGCGCCGCCATGATCGGCACGGCATGCTTCATGCCGGCGAGAACGCCACGGACATGGACGCCGATCGCCGCGTCGAAGCGATCGAGATCGATGTCGGCGATGGCGTCATAGCGCGAGCCGGTGCCGGCGTTGTTCACGAGACAGTCCAGCCGCCCGAACCGCGCCGTCGCCTGCTCGATCATCGCCTTCACGTCGGATTCGCGCGACACGTCCGCCTGCACGAAGATCGCGGCGTCACCGAGCTTTTTGGCCAAACGCTCGCCATTTGCGCGGCGACGCCCCGCGATTGCCACGCTTGCACCAGCCTCGACGAACAATTCAGCCGTACGCGCGCCGATGCCGCTGGTCCCGCCTGTTACGACCGCAACCTTGCCTTCGAGTGCACCCATTGCTCCCTCCTCGTGATCCGCACTCCACGAGATCGTCTACGAGGGTTCGACCGGCAACTATCCGGCGGGTAATTGGCCAAGCCGTTCGGGACAGCTACGCAGCAGGATCGAGGCGAAGTTCCCCGAGCACCTCTCGGGCGGTGGCGACGCGGCCAAGAAGCCGGGCGAAATTGCGGCATGTCGCGTCGTGAAGCTCTTGCGCCGCCGCGCCGCATCCATCCTCGATGATGACGCATTGGAAGCCGCGGTCGGCGGCGTCGCGTGCCGTACCCTCGACGCAGGAATTGGTCGACACGCCCGTGAAGCAAAGCTGTGTGCGGCCCAGTGCCTGGACCAGCCGTTCGAACCCTGACGAGTGGAATGCGCTCATCGTCGTCTTGTTGATGATCGCCTCACCGGGTCGGGGTGCCAGCTCGTCGAGGATGCGATGCTCTTGCGCGCCGGCGCGGTTGCCGATGGCCTCGGCAAACCGACGCATACCCGGCAGCAGGTCGCTGTAGTCTGGAAGTTCCGATCCGACGGTGAGGAAGATCACCGGCAAGCGCCGCTTGCGGAATGCCGCCAGCAGGCGCTGGATCGTGGGCACCACGATATTTTCGATGCGATCAAAGCGATGGCTGCCGCTCGCCTGCAGTCCGCGGGCGGCCAGCAATGCGCCGAGGCCATGGTGACGTGAAGCGCTGGCATATTGCATGTCGACCACGACAAGCGCGGCCAGTGCGGGATCGAGAACGAAAGGCGGGTTGAAAAGCGCCGCGTAGTCGCGCGCTGCGGCGGCGGCGGGGGAAGGGTGGTCAGGCAAGTCTGTACTTCCAGGCGATGCGGCTAGCGAAGGCGCGGAAGCTGCTGTCGGCCAGCAGTCCGATCACGCCCAGGAGGAAGATGGCGACATAGGCAAGCTCGGTGGCGAGGCTGACCCGGCTGTTGACGATCAGGAAGCCCAGCCCCTCGTTGGCCGCCAGCATCTCGGCCACCACAACGGTCTGCAGTGAGTTCGCCATGCCGATCTGCATGCCGTCCAGGATATGCGGCAGGGTCGAGGGAATGATGACGTAACGGAAGGCCTGCCAGCGGTTGGCGCCGAGGCAGCGGGCAGCGCGAAGGCGGTTCTGGCGTATCGCGACCACGCCGGCATAGGTGTTGATCATGACCATGAAGGTCGTCGTGTAGGTGATCAGCACGTACTTGCCGTTCTCGCCGATCCCGAACCAGATCAGGACCGGTGTCAGCCAGGCGATCGGCGGAATGAAACGGAAGAACTGGAGCGGCGGCTCCAGCAGCCATCGTGAAGCCTTGAACGAGCCCAGCAGCAGACCCAGCGCCGACCCCAGCAGGCTGCCAAAGAGGAAGCCCACCAGGACGCGTTGGCCACTCATCAGGAGGTCGTAGCCTAGCTTTCCTTCGGCGGCGTAGGAGATCAGCTCGCGAGCAATCATCGTCGGGGCCGGCAGGATCGCCGGCACGAACCACAGTCGGGCCACCACTTCCCACACGGCCAGGAAGACGACGACGCTTAGCGTTCCGCGCAGGATCTTTTTCTGGGTTGAGCTCATGGTCTCACAGCAGGCTGAAGCGGCGGAGCGCGGTGCGGGTGAGGAGCACGAACAGGCGGTCGGTCAGCAGGCCGACAACACCAAGCGTCAGCATGCCGACGAAGATCGAGTCCGTCTCCATCCATTGCCTCGAATTGTAGATCAGGTAGCCGAGCCCGGCGTCGGCGGCGATCATCTCCGCCGACACGACAGTCATGAAGGAATTCATCATCGCCATCCTCATGCCGGTCAGGATATAGCCGAGCGAGGCGGGGATGGTGACCCACAGGAAGATCTGCCGGTCGTTGGCGCCAAGGCAACGGGCCGCGCGAACCTTGTTCCGGCTGACGGCGCTGACGCCGATCATCGCGCTCAGTAGAACGACAAAGGTCGTCGCGTAAATGATCAGCGCGACCTTGCTGCCTTCGCCGAGCCCAAACCAGACCATTGCCGTTGCGATCCAGGCGGTCGGCGCGATGAAGCGGAAGAAGTTTACCAGCGGCGAGAGAAGATCCGACACCATCCGAAACGAGCCCATCGCCAGGCCGAGTAGCGCGCCGATGAGGCTGCCGACGGCGAAGCCGATGAAGATACGCTGGACGCTCGCGAGGATGTCGCCCTGAAGCCGGCCTTCGGCGATCAACTCCAGGGCGCGCTCGGCCGTTTTGGCTGGGCCGGGAAAGAGAACGGGCGAATCGAAGCGAACGCTGAAAATGTGCCAGGCCACGACAATGGCCGCCGCGGCTACGACATATCTCAAAAGGATGGACAGCGCTGTCTGCAGTCGCGCCGATCGTATCCAGCCACCGGGTTGGCGTCCGGCAAAAGCCGGAGATGCCAACCGAGCGGTGTCGGACTTCGATGTCATTGATTCGCCTGTTCGCGCCGCAGCACGCGCGTCACTTCTTCGGAAAGGATCTCATGGATGCGGTCGTAGAGGCTGCCGAATGCCGGATCGCCGCGGCGGCGAGGCCGTGGCAGATCGACCTCGATCTCCTCCTTGATGGCGGCGCCAGGACCCGAGCGCATGACGCCGATCCGGTCGGCCAGGATGATTGCCTCGCCGATATCGTGCGTGATGAAGAGTACGGTGCTCGAGGTGCGCTGCTGGATGGAAGAGAGCTCGTCCTGCAGGATCGCGCGGGTCTGGGCATCCAGCGCCGCGAATGGCTCGTCCATCAGCAGGATCGGACTGTTGCAGACCAGGGCGCGCGCGATCTGGATGCGCTGTTTCATACCGCCGGACAGCTGGGAGGGGAACTTGTGCCCTTGCTGACCGAGGCCGACGAAATCGAGTTGCCGTTGCGCCTTTTGCCGTCGCTCCGTGGCCGGCACGCCCGCCATCTTGAGCCCGAACTCGACGTTCTCTTGTGCCGTCAGCCAGCCGTAGAGCGAGTCGTCGCCCTGGAAAATGACGACGCGATCGACGCCGGGTCCGGTGACGGAATGGCCATCGACCGTGAGCTGCCCGCCATGGGCATGCTCGAAGCCGGCCAGCAGATTCAGCGCCGTTGTCTTGCCGCAGCCCGAGGGGCCCAGCAGGACATAGAATTCGCCCCGCCGGATCTCGAGATCGAGACCCTTCAGGATCCAGTTTGGTGTGCCAAGCCGCGTGTCGTAGCGGAAATCGATCTGGCGAAAGGAGATGTAGGAATCGGTGTCCTGCACCGGCCGCTCCCTAGAAGTCGGTTCGTGAAGGCGCGTACTTTTTCGCGATATCGGGGTAGTAGGCCTCGGTCACGAACTTGTCGAGATTGTCGATCTTCAGATAGCCACGGCCGATCGCCCAGCCCAGCATCACCTTGTAGCGGTCGTAATAGGCACGCTTGGTATCGAAGACGTAGTCGACGCCGGCAACTTGGTTGGCGAAGTCATTCCGATTGAGCCGGAACTTCTTGGCCGCCATGTCGATGGCTTCTTCCTTGTTCGCATTGGCCCAATCGGTTGCCTCGGCCAGCGACAGGTAGGTGGCGCCGGCCAGCTCCGGATTTTGCCGCGCCCAGTCCTCGCGGAAGGCGATGAACAGCCACTGATGATAGAGATCGTCGTCGCTTGCCCACGCGTAGACCTTCGCGCCCTTGACGATCTGCGGCAGCTTCGAAAGCCATGGCTCCCAGCCAAAGAAGGCGTTTATGTCGCCGCGCTGGATCGCCGGGATCCATTCCGCCGGCTGTACGGCGATCACCTTGACCTCGTCGGGCCCGGTCCCTTCGCGAAGCTTGTGGCGCTCCAGGAAGCGCGACAGCAGATAGTCCGCGCCGGTGGTGCGAATCACGGCCACGGTCTTGCCCTTGAAGTCATCGGGCTTCTCGATGCCCGGCCCGACGCCAATGCCCTGGTCGCGCCGCGCCACGAGGCTGCGCGCGACAGAAACGATGCTGCCGCCGCTGAGGCGTGGCCGTGCCATGTTCACTTCGCTGCCAAGGCAGACCTGGCCGTTGCCGGTGACCACGGCCTCGACGCCACCCAGACCGCTTTCGAAGATCTTGTACTCGCCGTTGACGCCGTGCTTGGCGGCGATGCCCTTGTCGATCCAGGGAACGAAGGGAAGGAACGGCGCGCTGAGCCCGATGCCGAAGACCACCTTCGACGCGTTGCGCGACGTTGCCGGCTGGGCGAGGCTCGAGCGGGCACCAAGCGAAAGTGCTGCGACGCCGCCCATGCCGACAATCGCACCGCGACGGCCTATGGCTGATTTACGATCGTTTTTCATGATGTTGTCCCCTCCCGGACGTGACTGCGATTTGAAAGGGCCGCGATCACGGCATGTAGCCGCCCCCGTTGACGTGCAATGTCTGCCCCGTGATGAAGCTCGCTTTGGACGAAGCGAGAAAAACGATGGCGTCGGCGATGTCCTCGGGCTTGCCGAGCCGTCCCAGGGGGAGTGCTCGTCCCAAGGCTTCCAGCTCGCTGTCGCTGTACTCGTAGCGGGGCTGCGCGGTGTCGGTCAGGCCCGGCGCAACGGCATTCACGCGGATGCCGTGCGGCGCCAGTTCGAGCGCCATCGCGCGGGTCATCGAGACGACTCCGCCCTTGCTGGCGCTGTAGTGCACGCCGAGCTTTGCGCCGCGCAGCGCGCCGGACGAAAGGTTGATAATGGCGCCGCGCCCGGCAGCGATCATGTGGCGGGCCGCCGCCTGGGCGCACAGAAAGCCGCCCTTGAGGTTGATATCGATGAGGTAGTCCCAGTCCTCGTCGGTCATATCGACGAACTTCACGCGCGGGAAGACACCGGCATTGTTGACCAGGATATCGATCCGGCCGAAGGCTTCGATGCATCGTGACATCATCGCGTCGACGTCAGCGCGTCGCGAGACGTCGCCTTTCACCGCGATCATCCGGCCACCGTGCCCGCGGCAGGCCTCGGCCACGTCTTGCACCGCGGCCTCGTCGTCGAGATAGTTCAGCGCCACATCGGCGCCTTCCCGCGCCAGTGCGATCGCCGTTGCCCGGCCGATGCCTTGTTGTGCTCCCGTGACGAGAGCGACGCTTCCACGCAATTCCGTCCTCGCAGCTCGGTCGCCGGTTCCCGCCGTCAACCGATGTGCACGTTACATCGCCGCTCTCCGAAACGGCAAGCCAATTATCCGGACAAATCGGCCATTTGTACGGATAATCGGTTGACCGCCAGTTGCCTGTCGTGGCACCTCTGAAGGCGGCGGACCACTCGGGAGGACAATGACCCGTCCGTTTGTTCCTATATATGCGCGCATTCTTGATGCGCTCCGGCAGCGCATAGCTTCGGGCGCCTATCGAGTCGGCGAAAGCCTGCCGACTGAGGCCGAATTGGTCGCGGAGTTCGATGTCAGCCGGCACACGGTCCGGGCGGCGCTGCAGAATCTTGTCGCCGAGGGGATTGTCGAGCGCAGTGCCGGCCGCGGGACGTTCCTCAAGCGCGGCGGCGCCGGCGGCGGCGAATGGAGCATCGGCGGCATAGAGGACATCATCGATATCGGCTTCACGGGCCCTTACGCTGTGAAGTCGGTTCGCCTGGTGACAGCCGCACGTCATCCGCGTGTCGCCGGTGTGCTGAATGTCCCGTCCGGTGGGCGCATGCTGAACGTGCGAGCCACGCGTTCGACGCGGGAAGGGCCCTTCGCCTATTCCAGCCTGTACTTCCCCGAGGATGTCGGCGAGCGGCTGCCGCGCCACCTGTTCGCCAAGCGCCCGTTGGTTCTGCTGGTCGAGGAATATTGCGGTCTTCCGGCCTTTCGTAGCCGTCAGGTGGCGTCGGCCACCGTCGCTGATCGCGACGTCGCTCAGATTCTGGACGTCAAGGTGGGCGACCCGCTGCTGGTCCTCGAGCGCACGCATTTCGCCCGCTCCAACCGAGCGTTCCAGTTTGCCCGGGTGCTCTATCGCACCGACCGTTACCAGCAGGTCGTGTACTTCTCTCGCCGCGACGAGGGACCGTACCGCTCGCCGCAGGAACGGGCGGCGCAGCTCGATGAACCCGGGTCCGAGTCGACGGCGGTGCGCGCCGCGGCCGGAATCCGCGAATCCGAATAAGGTCGGGAGTTGGCATGAGGAAAGGGCAAGGCGCACGCCTGCGTGAATTGATCGGGAAGAACAAGCCCCTGCTGGTGCCATCCTGCCCTGATCCCTTTACCGCTCGGATCGCGGAGCAGGCCGGGTTCGAGGCGGTGGCACTTGGCGGCTACGCCATGGGCGCGGGAACGACCATCACCGAGCCACTGCTGACCATGAGCGAGGTCGTCGAAGCATCGCGCCGGCTCGCACAGTCGATCGACATTCCGCTGATCGTGGATGGTGGTGCGGGCTTCGGTGATCCGATGCATGCGATGCGGACGGTGCGCGAGCTCGAACAGGTGGGTGTCGCTGCCGTCCACATCGAAGACCAGGTCTTTCCCAAGCGCGCGCACTATCACCGGGAATACCGCGAGCATGTCATTTCGGCGGAGGAGATGGCGGTCAAGATCTCGTACGCCGCCAAGGCGCGACGTGACCGCAGTTTCGTCGTGATCGCCCGGACCGACGCGATGCAGACCGACGGCTATGACGAGGGGGTACGCCGAGCCAATCTCTACGCGGACGCGGGCGCCGACATGGTCATGATTTTCCCGAAAACGCCCGGCGAAGCACGCGCGGCACCGCGGGATTGCAAGGCGCCGCTGATCTATGTGAACAGCACTGGCAACCGCACCGATCGGCCCATCCTGACCGCGCAACAGTTGAAGGAATTCGGCTATGCGGCGTGCGTGGATGCCATCAGCGTCGTCATTGCCGAATATCTTGCCGTGCGCGACCTGATGATTCGGCTTCGGCAAAGAGGATGCGCCGACATTGACGAAGCGCACGAGGCCCGCCTGGAAGTCGAACGTCTGATCGGGCTGGAGACCTACTATCGGATCGAGGAAGAGACCGTCGAGCGCCAGTCACGGTAGCACGCGGCACGAGTGGTTGAGGGGAGGACGAGGATGGCACGGCTTGCAGGGAAAACAGCGCTGGTTGTTGGAGCGGGCGGTGGCATCGGCCGCGCCGGCGCCCAGTTGCTCGCGCGCGAGGGAGCGAATGTTGTCTGTGCCGATGTCGATGCCGCTGCCGCCACTTCGTGTGCCGATGCGATTGTGAAAGGCGGCGGCAAGGCGAAGTCGGTCGCGGTCGATGTCACCTCTCCGTCGGCGGCCGATGCGCTGGTCCGGGCGCCATTCGAGACCTTCGGCGCGCTCGATGTGTTCGTCTACAGCGCGGGCGCGACTGCGACAGCAAGCATCCTGGAGCACAGCCGCGCCGACTGGGATCGGGTGCTCGCCGTCAATCTGACGGCACCGTTCGTGATCGGCCAGGCCGTCGCGCGCCGCATGGTCGAGCAGGCGAAAGGCGGCTCGATCGTCTTCGTCACCTCGCAACTGGCGCACGCGGCCGTGCGGGACAAGGCCGCCTATCTCGCGTCCAAGGGCGGCCTGCGATCGCTCATGATGGGCATGGCGCTCGACCTTGCGCCGTATAACATCCGGGTCAACGCGATCGCACCGGGGCCAGTGCTTACCGGCTTCACCGAGCGCCGTTTCGCTGATCCCAAGTTGCGGCAGTGGACGGTCGATCGGGTTCCGGCCGGCCGGCTCGGTCAACCGGACGACATCGCGGGGGCGGTGGCGTTCCTCGCCAGCGACGAGTCACGATGGGTGCTCGGCACCACGATCACTGTCGATGGTGGCTATCTGGTGGAATGACGGCGGCGGTCGGAGAAGGAGGTTGGCGATGTCTCATCCACGCGATCTGGTCGGCTATGGCGGGAAGCCTCCGCATGCGCGCTGGCCGGAAGACGCCCGGCTCGCTGTCAACTTTGTGCTCAACTACGAGGAAGGCTCGGAATATTCCGTCGTCAACGGTGATAGCTTCAGCGAGACGACACTCACCGATGCCGGGCCGCCTCGCAGCATGAAAATGCGAGACCTCGGTGCCGAATCGTTGTTCGAGTACGGCGCGCGCGCCGGCTTCTGGCGCGTCCATCGCGCGTTCGTCGAGCGCAAGATCCCGCTGACGCTCTATGGCTGCGCGATGGCATTGGAAGCCAATCCACCGGCCGCAGCGGCGATCCGCGACACCGATTGGGACATTGCCGGCCACGGCTGGCGCTGGATGAACCATTTCGAGCTCGAGGAGGCGCAGGAGCGCGAGCTGATCCGCAAGACGGTCGCGTCGTTCACAAACACCGTCGGGCGGCGGCCGTACGGCTGGTATTGCCGCTATGCCCCAAGCGTCAACACGCGCTGGCTTTTGGCCGAGGAGGGCGGCTTTCTTTATGACTCGGATTCATATGCCGACGATCTTCCGTTCTGGGTCCGGGTCGGCGATCAACCACGCCTTGTCGTGCCTTACAGCATGACGACCAACGACCAGATGTTCTATCGCGGCAACGTCGCCAAGGCCGACGACTGGCTGCAGATGATTCGCGATGCCATTGACGTGCTCTACCGCGAAGGCGCCAGCCGACCGAAGATGATGTCGATCGGCCTGCATGCCCGGATCATTGGCAATCCGACGCGATTTGTGGCGCTCGAGCGGCTTCTCGATCACGTGCTGGGCCTGCGCGGCGTCTGGATCGCGCGGCGCCAAGACATCGCGCAGCATTGGATAAATACGCACCGCCCTTGATCCGAAGCGTCAGAGGAGCGCCACGGCCAGCGACAGCAACAGCGCCGGTGGCATCACCAATACGCCCACTTTGAGGAAGGCGAGTGCGCCGACGCGCAGGCCTTCCCGGCGCAGGGCAGCGAGCCAGAGAATGGTCGCGAGCGATCCGGTAACGGAGAGGTTCGGCCCGAGATCGACGCCGATGAGCGCCGCACGCGTCACTTGGTCGGGAGGATTGGCGATCTGCAGGGCGCTGCTGGCGATCAGGCCGGCCGGAAGATTGTTGATTAGGTTACCACCGACGGCGACGCCCACACCCATGGCCCAGCTCGTCGCAATCGCCGATCCTTCCACCGCATGATGGATCGCGGTGGCCAACAGGCGGATCAGGCCGCTCCGGTCGAGCGCCTCGACCAGCACGAACAGGCCGGCGACCAGAGGGAGCACACTCCAGGAAATATCCTTGATCGTGTCCCATGGTCCCTTGCGCTCGACGATCAGCACGATGATCGTGGTGGCCACGCCCGCGATCGCGGTCGGCAAGCCGAGTTGAATGTCGACGGCGGAAGAGACGATCAGGGCGACTGCTGTCGCCGCGATTCCGGCCGCCGCCACCTTGCCGCTGTGGGAGAGGTGAGGAACGGGAACATTGGTTGCGATCGGCTGGCGGAGCGCGTCGCGCTGTGTCCAGCGTAGGACAATGTAGGTCACGACAATCGACACGACAGCAGCCGGAAGATAGCGCGGCAGCCATTCGAGCAGCGGCGGCATCTGGCTGCCATAAAGGACGAGGTTCGCCGGATTGGAGATCGGCAGCACGAAGGACGCCGCGTTGGCGATGAAGGCGCAGATCAGGAGATAGGGCAAGGGTTGCTCGGCCTTGGCGGTCCGGGCGGCGGCCGCGACAGCCGGCGTCAGCACCACCGCCGTCGCATCGTTCGACAGGAAGACCGTTACGATCGTTCCGACCAGATAGATCATTGTGAACATGCGGCCGGCCGAGCCATTCGCCCGCCGTGTCGCATGAGCGGCCGCCCAGTCGAACAGCCCTTCGGCCCGCGCCGTCTCGGCCAGCAGCATCATGCCGAACAGGAAGAGATAGACGTCGGTACCTTTGGCGATGCCGGTCAGCGCATCTCCAGGGGAAAGCAAACCGGTGATGACGAGGATCGCAGCCCCGATGACAGCCCAGACGGCTTCGGGAGCACCGAACGGTCGGACGATTACGCCCATGGTCGCGACGGCGGCAATCGCCCAGATCGTAGACTGGATCAGCATGTCACCGGTGTACGTCCCCGCGCCGTCCTGTAGCAATGCTGGCTTCGGAAGCGGAAACTGACCGCAAGGCGTCGGCGAAAACAATCCAGACGGCGATCGACAACAGGGCGAAGCTGCCCAGGATCAGGAATGTCGGGCCGTAGCCGATCAACTGGGCAAGCCATCCGCCCAAGGCGGGACTCAGGGCGCCGCCGATACCCTGAACGGTCATGACGGCGCCTTGGCCAAGGTTCACGCGGCCCGTTCCGTGCAGCATGCGGGCTACGAAGGCGGGGATGGCCGCTGTCTGCAGACCCGCGCTGATGCCATCCAGGATTTGCACCGGATAGACGCCCCAATCCGTGATGAGGTAGGCCGCAAGCACGGCACGGAGTGGCAGCATGGCAAAGGAAATGAGCAGGACGAGCCAGAAACCCCTTCGTTCCACCAAGCGTATAGCTGCAAGCGAGCCGATGATCATCACGCCCTGGCCCACGACGATCGTCTTGGCGACGAAGCTGGCCGGCTCGGCTGCGCCAGCCGAGACAACGGCCAAACCGTAGAGCGGCAGCATGCCGGCGGTGCCGAGATTGAACAGCGCAAGAGCGGCGGCCAGAACCATCAGCGGTCGACAGCTGTGGAGGACCCCAAGGCCGAGCAAGCCTTCGTCGTCGGCGCCTTCTTCGGCGAGGCCGCGGGCTGCGCGTCGGTGGATGGCAGCCGCCGGAATCATCGCGACAGAGATGATTGACAAAATCGCGAAGGCGGCAGCCAGCCAGAACACGGCTGGCAATCCAAAGCGCCAACCGAGATATCCCGACAGCGCTGCGCCGACCATGTTGCCCGCGTGATTGAAGGCCTGGTTCCTCCCGTTCTGGCGGTTGAAGCCAGCCTGTCGCACGATGCCCAATGTGATGCCGTTGACGGCGGGGCCGATCGTGCCACCTGCGACTGCGGTTGCGATCTGGGAGATGGAGACGAGCCAGAAATTTTGTGTGAGCAGCACGATGCCGGAGGCAAGCACTGTGCAGGCGCCGGTGACAATCACGAGCGCTCGCTTGTAGCGAGTCGAGTCGACCAGAGCGCCAGAGGGCGCCGCTATGAGCATGCCCGCGACGGAACCTACCATCATGACGGTTCCGATCGGACCGCTTTCCCAGTGATGACCCAGCAAGAAGACACCCAGGAACGGCCCGATTCCGGCTTGCATGTCGGCCATGAAGAAGTTCAGGACCTGCAACGGCCAAATCCCCAGCTTGGGCCGTGGGGCGGTTGCGATGGCAGCGGTCAATCAGCGTTTCCGGCGCGTAGAGGCCGCCTGCTAACGGGTGCCGGCTGAAAAGGTTGCCTTACGGCGCTCGGCGACCTCGGTGATAACTGTTTTGTCTCGGGTGGCTACAGCCAGGGCATGTCGCGGCGCTGGCCGTCCTCGAAGCGGGCGATGTCCTGCGCGTAGCCGAGCGTGAAGTCGATCGAATCGGTCCCCTTCAGCAGCATGTCCTTGCGGAAGGAATCGATATCGAACTTGTCGGTCTGGCCGTCCGGTCCAACGACCGTTTGCGTGGCAAGATCGATTGCGAGCGTGGCGCCTGGCAATTCGTGCAGGATGACCCTGAGCCGCGCCACGCGCTCGACCGGCAGGCGGATCGGCAGGGCGCCGTTCTGGAAGCAGTTGTTGAAGAAGATGTCGCCGAAGCTCGGCGCGACGAAGGCTCGGAAGCCGTTGTCGACCATCGTCGTCACGGCAGCCTCGCGCGAGGAGCCACAGGCGAAGTTGTGGTTGCCGACGATGATCTGGGCACCTTTGTAGGCGGGGTTGTTGAGCGTCACGCCCTCGCGGGGCCGGCCGTTGAGGTCGAGCCGCATGTCATGGAAGAAGCCTTCGACCTGTTGCTCGCGCGACCGCCCGAGATAGCGGGCCGGGATGATCTGGTCGGTGTCGACATTGGCCTGGTCGATCGGCACGGCAATGGCGGTGAGTTTGGTGAACGGTTCCACGGAAAAGCTCCTAGCCCAGCATCTTGCGCACGTCGGTGAAGCGGCCGGTCACGGCCGCCGCCGCGGCCATCGCCGGACTCACGAGATGCGTGCGCACGCCACGTCCCTGGCGGCCAACGAAGTTGCGGTTTGAGGTCGAGGCAATGCGCTGACCCGGCACGCCGATATCGCCGTTGACGCCGATACACATGGAGCACCCAGGTTCGCGCCATTCGAAGCCGGCGTCGCGGAAGATCTTGTCCAGGCCCTCCGCTTCGGCCTGCTGCTTGATCAGGCCCGAGCCCGCAACCACCCAGGTCGGCACCTGGGCCTTGCGGCCCTTAGCGATCTTGGCGGCCATGCGCAGGTCTTCGATGCGGCTGTTGGTGCAGGAACCGATGAAGACGCGGTCCACCGCGATCTGCTCGACCGGGGTGCCGGGCTTCAGGTCCATGTAGTCGAGCGCCCGCCGCATGCTTTCCTTCTTGGTCTGATCGGAGGCCGAGGCAGGATCGGGAACACGCCCCGTGACCGACAGCGCGTCCTCGGGGCTGGTACCCCAGGTGACCATGGGAGCAATGTCGGCGCCGTTCAGCGTCACTTCGTGATCGAAGGCGGCGCCTGCGTCCGTCGGCAGGCCCTTCCAGAACGCCATCGCCTTGTCCCACATCGCGTCCTTGGGCGCGTAGGGCTTGCCCTTCAGATAGTCGAAGGTCGTGTCGTCCGGTGCGACCATGCCGGCGCGGCCGCCGGCCTCGATCGACATGTTGCAAAGGGTGAGTCGACCTTCCATGGAGAGCGCGCGGATAGCGCTGCCGGCATATTCCATCACGTAGCCGACGCCGCCGGCAGCGCCGATCTTGGCGATGATCGCCAGGATGATGTCCTTGCCGGTAATGCCGTTGCCCAGATTGCCCTCGATATTGATGCGCATCGCCTTGGGCTTGCGCTGCCACAGGCATTGCGTCGCCATCACATGCGCCACTTCCGAGGAGCCGATGCCGAAGGCGAGCGCACCCAATGCGCCGTGGGTCGAGGTGTGCGAATCGCCGCACACCATCAGCAGACCGGGCTGGGTGATGCCCTGTTCGGGTCCCACGACATGGATGATTCCCTGGCGCGGATCGCCCGCGGCGAACACCGTGACGCCGTGGCTGTCACAATTCTCCTTGATGACCTCGACCAGATGCCGTTGTTGCGGATCGGTGATGTCCTGCGGGCGATGGCTGCTGGTGAGGATGTAGTGATCGGGCGTGGCGAAGCTGCGGTCGGGCCGGCGGACTTTCATGTTTCGCTTTTTCATTTGAGCGAAAGGTCCGACCGAGCCGTCATGCATCAGGTGCCGGTCGATATAGAGCAGCGTGTAGCCGTCGTCGCGGTCGACCACGACGTGGCGTTGCCAGATTTTCTCGAACATGGTCCGCGGCTGGGCCATCGGTTCCACCCTTTCCTTTCGTCGGGCGGGACTTTACAGCCGCGCCCCGGGCTTGCCGAGTCGCTCGATGACGGGCGGTCGCGTTGCAAAATGCCTGCTAGGCTGCCGTCGCAGCCGATGCTGCCTTCACATTTACGGGATGGATCGAGCGGAAGCTGATGGCGAAGCGATTCCAGGCATTGATCGTCGCTACCAGGAGCGTGAGCTTCACCAGCCCCTCCTCGGAAAACTCGGCCCGAGCCTGCTCGTAGACGTCGTCGGGCACATGGGTCTGACTCACCAGGGTCACCGCCTCGGTCCAGGCAAGTGCTGCCCGCTCACGCGCCGAGTAGAAGGGCGACTCGCGCCAAGCGTCGAGTACGTAAATCCGCTCCTCCTTCTCGCCCTTGGCGCGGGCGTCGCGTGTGTGCATATGCAGGCAGAAGGCACAGCCGTTGATCTGCGAGGCCCGGATCTTGACCAGCTCCATCAGCGAAGGCTCCAACCCGATACCTGCAGCCTGGCTTTCGAGCGCCATCATCGCCTTCATGACAGAAGGTGCGGCCTGATAGGCATTCAGTCTCGGTTTCATGGCAAATCCTCCTTTTGTTGACGGATTCAGTGCGCCCCACCAGCCGACATCGATCCGGCCTTCTTGAGCAGCAGGGCACACAGTAGAGCGCCCACCAGCGCGACGCCCAGAAGGTAGAAGGTGTCGGCGAAAGCCATGGTGTAGGCCTGCCGATGCACGAGATTGCCGATGGCGATCACCGCCTTGTGCCAGGCGACGGACGGATCGCTTACGCCATGGCCCAGGAAATAGTGTGTGAGCTGGTCGAGGCGGTTACGGGTCGCTTCGTCGAAGATCGAGACCGACTGGCCGAGCACATTGGAATGGAACTGCTCGCGCTTGGTGAGAAAGGTCTGCAATCCGGCAATGCCGATCGCCCCGCCAAGGTTGCGCGTCATGTTGAACAGCGCCGAGGCGGAGCCGGCATTGGCCGCCTCGATGCCTGCCGTGGCGACAGCGGAGAGCGGCGTCATCACCAGCGCCTGGCCGATCGCCCGTACGACGTTGGGCAGCAGGAGCTGATCGGCCGCGGTGTCCGCGCTCATGTAGATGAGGATGAAATTGCTGCCGGCGAACAAGGCGAAACCCACGGCGATCAGGAGGCGGGCGTCGAATTTTTTCATCAGGCGCGGGACCAGCGGGATCAGCACGAGCTGTGGCAGGCCGGTCCAGGCCAGCACCAGGCCGATCTGCTCGGAGTTGTAGCCCTGGATGCGGGAGAGATAGAACGGCAGGATGAAGACTGAGCCATAAAGGGCGACGCCCAGCAGGAAGTTCGCACTGAGGCCGAAGCCGAAATTGCGCCGCAGGATCAGCCGCAGGTTCAGGAGTGGATGGCTGCTCTTGAGCTCGATCCAGACGAAGAGGCAGAGCGCGACCGCCGCCACGACAGACAGCCGCACGATGAAGGGCGAACCGAACCAGTCGTCCTTGTTGCCTTCCTCCAGCACCGTCTGCAATGCACTGAGACCGATCGCCATGGTGGCGATGCCCGCCCAGTCGCCGTTGCGCAACAGGCCGAGCTGCATTGGCGAACGCTGCAGCGAGAACCACAGCATCCCCAGCATCACCGCGCCCGGCACGAGGTTGACGTAG
>Ga0081455_10002335_pt1 | contig 22643 bp, 19 predicted proteins | sample TabmetS3T2R1_FD_70207 | JGI IMG/M metagenome (GOLD analysis project Ga0081455, IMG submission 70207) | Tabebuia heterophylla rhizosphere microbial communities from the University of Puerto Rico - S3T2R1 | ecosystem: Host-associated > Plants > Roots > Rhizosphere ...
TTGGCTGAAGCTCGCGCGGAGGCCCGGGCAGCAAAAAAAGATGCGGCGATTGAATTTGCGGATTGATGTTCGCGCGCAAATAGATGCCCGGCGCGCTGCCATTCTCATTGGGCAGCACGTCTGCCCCCGCGTGAACGTCAGCTTGCCGTGCTATCCCGGGGGTCCATTTGATTCCGCGCACCCGGAGTCTTTGCCGGAGCGAAGCCAGTAACTCCGAGGATTGCCGGAGTTCCAATGCGAGTAGACTGGCAACCATCTCGCGGGTTATGTCATCCGTCGTTGGCCCGAGGCCTCCTGTGACAAAAAGAATCTCGCAGCGAGGGAACAATTCGCTAAGCGTTTGCCGGATTGCGTCGGAATCGGGAACGGTGCGCCGCTCCTCGATTCGCAAACCTAGCGGCAGGATCTCGTGCGCGATGAATGGAAGATGTGCATCCTGAACATCGCCAAGAAGGAGTTCGGTGCCGGTGTTGAGAAGAGTGACGCGCATGCAGAGAAAGTTAAAGCGTTTAATCGTTGAACCGTTTCAACGCTTCAACATTTTTAGCGATTCAAGGTCCCCCGAAAACCTTCGGGGCTCAGGCCGCGCTTTTATCTTGTTTCTTGCGAATGAGCGGAAGCTTTTTGCCATCCACCACGGCGCGATTGATCGTGACCTCGGCGATGTCTTCCCGGCTCGGGACTTCGTACATGATGTCGAGCATGATCCGCTCCAGCATGGACCGCAACGCACGCGCCCCTGTTCCCTTTGTGACAGCCTGCGCCGCCAGCGCGCGCAAGGCATCCTTAGTCACGGACAAACGGACACCCTCCATTGAGAAAAGCTTGGTGTACTGCTTCACCATGGCGTTCTTTGTTTCAGTCAAAATCGCGACCATTTCTTCCTCGGTCAGTGCATCGAGCGAGCTGACAACCGGCAATCGCCCGATGAATTCGGGAATCATCCCGAAAGCGAGGAGATCTTCAGGTTCCACATGGCGGACGGCCTGCTTTCGCAGCGATTCCTCAACTTCGAGTGTGGGGCTGCCGAATCCCATCACTTTTTGGCCGATGCGTTTTTGGATAATTTTATCGAGGCCGATAAATGCGCCGCCGCAAATAAAAAGAATTTTTTCCGTATTAACCTGGATGTACTCCTGATGCGGATGCTTGCGCCCGCCCTGCGGTGGAACATTGCACGTGCTGCCTTCCAAAATTTTCAGGAGAGCCTGCTGTACGCCTTCACCGGAGACATCACGAGTGATGCTGACGTTGTCAGTTTTGCGGCCAATTTTGTCGATTTCGTCGATGTAAACGATCCCGATCTCCGCTCGTTTCACATCGTAATCCGCATTTTGAAGAAGTCGCAGAATAATGTTTTCGACGTCTTCGCCAACGTAGCCCGCTTCGGTCAGCGTGGTCGCATCAGCAATGCAAAACGGAACATCGAGAATTCGGGCGAGTGTTTTGGCCAGTAACGTTTTTCCAGATCCAGTAGGGCCAATCAGCAAGATATTGCTCTTCTCAATCTCAACGTCGGCGAACGGGTCCGGCTGAAATGCGGCCGAGGCATCGGCTGGCTGTGAAGCTTGCAATACGCGCTTGTAGTGATTGTGCACGGCCACCGATAACGTTTTCTTCGCAGTGTCCTGGCCGATGACGTACTGGTCGAGAGCGCGCCGGATTTCCGCCGGCTTAGGCACGCGGATATTGGAGGACTGGCGGCGAGCATCTTCGTTGAGTTCTTTGTCGAGGATGCTTTTGCAAACATTAATACAACTGTCGCAGATGTAGACGCCGGGTCCGGCGATCAATTTACGGACCTCCGCATGGCTCTTGCCACAAAACGAGCACATGGTGAGGTTGGAAGCGCGGGCCATATTTTTCTAGGACGTTTCTCTTATCCTCCGACTTTGCGCGGCAAAGCGGTCTCAGCCACTTCCACCGCCCGGTCGCTGGAGGGAGGAATCGCCCCATCGAGCAGCTTCACCTCCTTGCGAGACTTGATCACTTCGTCCACCAAACCGTACGCTTTAGCTTCCTGGGCGGACATATAATAGTCGCGATCCGAATCGATCCTCACTTGTTCTTCAGATTTGCCAGTGTGCTGCGCGATGATTTTGATGAGGCGCTTTTTCAGCTTGAACATGTAATCAACCTGGCGTTCCACGTCGCTCGCCGCTCCTTGCGCCCCTCCGGAGACCTGATGAATCATGATATCCGAATTTGGAAGCGCAAAACGTTTGCCTTTCGTTCCGGCACAGAGCAGAACCGCTGCCATGCTCGCGGCCATCCCCAGGCAATATGTGGTCACATCGCATGTGAGAAACTGCATCGTATCATAGACCGCAAGGCCGGCAGTGACGGAGCCACCAGGCGAGTTGATATAAATGTTGATGTCCTTTTTGGAATCTTCCATTTGCAAAAACAGCAATTGGGCAATGACAAGATTGGCAATGTGATCGTCCATCGGCGTTCCGATGAAAACGATTCTGTCCTTGAGCAGTCGCGAATAAATATCATAGCTACGCTCGCCCCGGCCGGTCTGCTCCACGACCATCGGAATCAGCACCTGAGAAAGATTTTCGTTCGTTACACTCATGATTTTTCTTCTTTAACAGCGGGTTCTTGCGTTGTCTCGACGCTAACATTTGCCTTAAGGAAATCAAGAGTCTTACCCAGCAGTATCTGCTCCGCGAAGGCGTCCAGACCATCATGTTCCTGCAGTTCTTTGCGCATTTTCTCCACTGGAATGTTATACCGCGCCGCTTCCTGTCGAAGCCCCGCATTGAGGTCGTCCCGCGAAACATTAATGCTTTCGCTCTCGGCGATCCGATGCAGAACGAAATTGGTTTTCAACCGGTGAGCCGCAAGCCCGGCAGCGCTTTCGATTAGCTCTTTTTCTTTCTCCTTTAGCATCTCATCAGTAACACCGCGTTCCCGATTTCGTTGCACCAGGTCTGCCAAAATGCGACGCGTCTCATTTTTTAAGAGAGGAGCCGGTAATTCGAACTGAATTCGCTCGTGCAGGTATTTTACGACCTGCCCTTCCTTGGCTCGTTCGCGCTCATGCTCCTTTTCATGCTCAAGGTCGTGTTCAATGATCTTATGCAGATCGCTCATGGTCTTTCCGGGGATCAGCTTGGCCGCAAACGCATCATCCAAAGACGGCAACACCTTCTGCTTAATCTCACGCAGGGTGACCTCGTAACTTGCCTGTTTCCCTGCCAGTTCCTTTACCGGGAAATCTGCCGCGAAATCGACGGTCACCGTACGCGTTTCGCCCCGCTTCTGACCGACTATTTGTTCGCAAAATTTCGGCAGAAAATTGTCAGGGGTAAGACGCAACCAGAATTTCTTTCCACCGTGGAGATTCTTGCTGGCCAGGGGCGCAATTTCGCTGATCGGTTTGCCATCGCTGGATCCTTCAAAGTCGATTACGGCAAAATCCTCCATCTCCAGACCCCGTTCGGGAACATCCACAAAGTCAGCGGATTGATCGCGCAAGCGTTCAAGCGCGGAATCGATCTCGGGCTTGGAAACCGTCGTCTCCGGCAATTGCACCGGAATGTTCTTGTAATCGGGCAGCTCAAATTCCGGTGCTGTCACAACGGTTGCCCGGAACCGCATCGACTTGTCTTCTCCGAGCTGGATATCTTCAATATTTGCCAGCGAAGCAACGCGAAGGTGTTCCTGCTCAATCGCTTCATGGTAACTCTTGGAGACAAGCTTCTTGGTCAATTCGTCCTGAATTTCTTTGCGAAATCTCTTCTCGATAACCGCACGTGGAGCCTTGCCTGGCCGGTACCCCGGAATCTTGGCAAAACGTGCGAAGCTGTTCGCGATCGTATCCCATTCCTTGGAAACTTCCTCTGGCGGCAGCTCAATTTGCAGCGTCGAGACGGATCCCGGTTGTTTTTCAACTTCGACCTTCATTAAGTCACTCTAGCGGCGCTCAGCACGCGCGGCAAAATTTCACTGGTAGGACGCCGTGCCGCGCCGGCGCTGCCATTATCAAATCCCCATTTACTGGTTCTTAAATCCGGTAAGCTGCGTCAGGACGCACCGCCATTTTCCATCGTGCCTCACAAAAACGTCGGTGGACCGCTCGTGCGTAGTGAATTCCTGTCCCATGAATTTTCCTTTAGAGCGAGTAAGCGCACTCACGACCGCGCTCTCTCCATAGACCCGAACACGCATATCGTCGGACTCCATCATCTCATGCGTGAGGGCGCCGGATTGGATCACCTCGAGGAAGCGCTCCATTTCAATAATACCTCCATCGGCGTTTATGATCATCCAGTCCTCGGTAACAAATTCGCGGATTTTTTCCGGATTGTTTTTCACGATCGCGTCCGTGAATTCCTTCTCCACTTTTACGAGTTCTTCTTCCATTTAGGTTCGTTGTTTGGGGTGCCTAATACGCTTTCTTTCCTTTAACGTACACCGAGTGCGCCTGAGGAAATCCAAACCAGTACGCAAGCTCCCGGTAATCGTAGCAATCGAAAACTGAAAAATTCGCGGCTTTGCCAGGTTCGAGCGAGCCGATTTGATCGCCCCGGCCTAACGAATAGGCGGGGTTGATCGTCGAAGCCGAGAGAGCTTCCGCCGACGACATTTTCATGTGCGTGCAGGCAAGTGACAAAACCATCGGCATGCTCGCGGTCGGCGAGGAACCTGGATTGAAATCGGTTGCGATCGCGACCGCGAGACCGGCGGCGATCATATCCCGCGCAGGCGGATAACACGTCGATCCGAGCGCATAGACTGACCCAGGCAGCAAAACCGGTTGCACATTTGCAGACTTCAATGTCGCGATCCCTTGCGAATCGATCTTTTCCAAATGATCTGCCGTTCCAGCTTTCAATTCGGCTGCTAGTTTTGCCGCGCCCGAATTACTCAATTGATCAGCGTGAACCCGCAGCTTCAATCCAAGATTTTTCGCCCGGTTAAGAATTCGCCTCGATTGTTCGATATCGAAATAACCGCGCTCGCAAAATACGTCGCAAAATTCTGCGAGACTGTCCGAAGTCACCCGTGGCAGCATCTCGTTTACCACCAGATCAACGTATTCATCGGCACGCACCTCCCGTGGCACTGCATGCGCGCCGAGGAACGTGGGCACGATTTCCAGTGGGGTTTCTTGTTTGAGGCGCCTCATCACCTGCAAGATCTTTAGTTCGTCTTCGAGCGTAAGTCCGTAGCCCGATTTGGACTCGACCGTCGTCGTTCCGCAGCGCAGGAACCAATCCACATGCTTTTGTGCCTGTGCGAGAAGTTCGGATTCGCTCGCTGCTCGGGTTTTTTCAACGGTAGACCAAATTCCGCCGCCAGCTTTCGCGATTTCCTCGTAACTGTCACCCCGGGCGCGACGCTCAAAATCGTCCAGTCGATTTCCGGCAAAGACCAAATGCGTGTGCGCGTCCACAAATCCCGGCAGAACAACCTTTCCGCGAGCATCGATAATTTCCGCGTCACCGGCATGATTTTCGATTTCTGCGCTAGACCCGACAATTTCGATTTTGCCGTTGCGAATCAACATGCCGCCATCGCAAATGATTCCCAGTTCAGACAATTCCGGTCCCACACGTGGTCGCCTGGGCCCGGCCACTGTAACTAATTGCGAAGCGTGAAGAACTGCCAGCGACTTCACGAGTTGCTCAACTGCTTTTCGACTATCTGGGTAATCGTTTGGAACCGGGTGGCGGAATCGGCGCTAATCTTACGCATTCTCTGAGCAAGCCCATCCTTGAATTTTTCGTCCTTCAATTGTGCGAGATTGATTCTCACGTTCAATGCCGCTCCTTCAATGCATGCGCGAGTCGCCAGAGCGCCTACGCCGACATCGGAGACAGACGCCGGATTTCCCTTATCAGCCATGTCAGCGAGTAATTCATAGGATTTCGACGCTGTCTCCATGACCTTTAACGGAACTTCGGCGGCACATTTAGTGGCCTGCTCAATCGCAGCCGACCGCGCAACTTTCTCATCCGCTGATCCTTTAGGAAGTGCGAAAGCGTCCATGACTTTGTTAAACGCGGCGGTATCCTCGTCCACCAGCGAAAGCAATTCATCTTTGAGCTGCTGCGCTTTCACCGCCCAACCACTGAAATATTCGAGCTTGTCGTCCCATCCGCGTTTTCCCGCAGACAGGTTCGCGACCATTCCGCCTAACGAAACACCTAGAGCTCCCATTAATGCAGCCACAGAGCCGCCGCCTGGCGCGGGAGAGTCGCTCAACGTTTCGTTACAGAATTCGCGCAGATTCATCTTCACCAAGGAATCCTGCGGTTCGGCAGATTCGATTTTGAATTCAATCACCTTTTCTTTTGGATCGAAAGGCTTCAGTTCACTGAGGCCCATCGAGCGAATGGCGATGTCGATCAATTCTTCGTCGGACACGCCTTCCGACCATTTTTGCTTGCGCAAGAAGTATCGCCCCGCATCAACAAGGCATTTCTTCGGAACCATGCCGACGATCTCCGAACCGGTAACGCGCAGGCCCCGGTTAGCTGCCGATTCGCAACAGGCATCGAACGCCGTGTGCAATGGCGTTTCTTCGATATTCGTGAGGTTCATCGACACTTGAGCGATGCCATATTCCTTCACAAACCAACCAATCCCCTTGACGTGTTTCAGCATTCCGGGAACGCGGACCGGCTCTCCGTTTGCATCCAGCACCGATTTTCCCCACGCTGTTCCGTCTTCGGTCTGCACCCTGCCCTGCTCTCGCACGTCAAACGCAACCGAGTTCGCGCGCCGGGTTGATTTCGTGTTCAAATTGACATTGTAAGCGACGAGAAAATCGCGAACACCGATTACCGTTGCCCCTGATTTTTCATTGAACACGGCTGGACCAAAGTCCGGTTTCCATTCGGGCTGTTTTATCTTTTCAAAGAACCCCTCGTACTCGCCTCCGCGAATGACTGACAAATTTGAGCGGGACTTATTTTTCGCCGCCTTTTCGTAGAGATAGACCGGGATTTTTAATTCTTCGCCGACACGTTTAGCCAAACGAGTCGCACAGCCGATTGCTTCTTCCCAGTTGACGTTGCTTACCGGGATGAATGGACAAACATCAGTCGCGCCCATACGTGGATGCGCGCCCTTGTGTTTGCGCATGTCGATTAACTCAGCCGCCTTCTTAATCCCGCGAAACGCTGCATCCACCGCGGCATCAGGGCTGCCGACAAACGTTACCACGGTGCGGTTAGTGCTCGCGCCGGGATCAACATCCAACAGCGAAACGCCGTCCACCGATTCAATCGCGTCGGTAATCTGTTGAATGACGTTTTGGTCACACCCTTCCGAAAAATTCGGCACGCACTCGATTAATTTTTGCATGACTCCAAATTCGACTGACAGTTCATCCTGTAGCGGCGGTCCACGAACCTCGCAAATTTTACGAAGTACCAAACGGCAAGCCCGTAATCTGACCGGACCAATTGTTATTGCTTCGGGGCTATAAAAACGTCCTTGCGAGGAAACTTTTCAAACAACGAAGCAGGCTTGCCAAAATTGGTGGCCAGAACATCAACCGGATTGCCTGCGATCCACGCAGAAAGATCAATCGCCTGATAGGTTCCAGTGTTGAAACCGATCAACATCCGACTCGCCTTGCTACCAACGTTTTCAATCGAGTGTCCGTATCCTTGCGGGATGTAAGCGATGTCGCCGGCGTGCAGGTCTTCCGTCCGGAATCGACCGTGCGACCCAAACAGGGTTACTGTTAGGTCGCCATCGATAACATATTGCCATTCATCTGCGTTTGGATGCCAATGAAGTTCGCGCAGGGCGCCTGGTTCAAGATCGAGAATTACGCCTGTGATTGTGGTAGAAATTGGAAATCGAGTGGAATCGATACGCCATTCGCGACCACCTTTGAAGATCCCGTGCGGCGCACCCGCGAGCATTCGAAATTTGTGCGTTTCGGGCGGCGCGACGCGCGGCCCCTGGAGATTTTCTTGCATCGGTTCAGGTGGGATGGATCCGCGAGCAAAGTAAACTTCCTCATTCGGAAAACCTTCGAACGCCGACTCGGGCAGGCCGAAATTTTTCGCTAGTAATGTTTTGGGCGCATGCCCGATCCAATCGGTGATACTGAACGTGCCGAACTCGGAGAAATAACCGTTATCGAAAATCAGGATGAAATGGGTCGGCTCGTTCCCGAGACACTCGAGCACGTGAGCATGGCCACGTGGGAAATACCAAATATCCCCTGGTTCGAAATCATTCGTCTCAGTTTGACCGGCCGGGTTAATGACAGTTGTGCGAACCCTGCCTTTGAGCACAAACGCCCACTCGGCGGCTGTAGCGTGCCAATGAAGCTCGCGCATCACGCCGGGCTCGAGTTGCATTGATACGCCGGCTATTCCCTTCGAGATGGGAAGCTGAGCAACAGTCGCTTCCTTGCCAAAACTTTTTCCGATTACTTTCCCAGTGGATCTCTCCAATTCGAACTTAAAAGTCGGTAATTCTTTTCCGGCCAGTAATGGATCCGGCACATTATTTTGAAAACTCACATCGCTCATAGACAACTTCCTAAGACGTTGCCCATTGAACAATCAAGCGAATCCGAGCTTCAGCAGGATCTCGGCAGAGCCCTATAAAAGCCTCGACATGCCTCAAACAAATAGCCCACCGTTGCACCGGCAACGGCCTCACCACACTTCCGTTGCGCTATGAAGAAATGTTTTAGCCAGGTACTCCTGGCAATATTCGCGTGCTATTCGATTGGCAATCCTTTGGGTGGCGCCTCGGAACCTGTGCGTCTTTTCGTAAAGGAGGTTCCGCTCAAGGTCCTGGGGAAGGAAATACCTGTCATCGCCATCGAACAAGCCGATGGCACTCAAGGATACTCTCCAGAGAAAAGCGATGGGTTTCACGTGGAAGTGGTGAACCAGCTGAAGGTACCAACGAGTATTCATTGGCACGGCCTCATTTTGCCGAACCTTATGGATGGCGTTCCTTTCGTGACCCAGGATCCTATCCCATGTGGTAAATCGTTCCGTTATGACTTTCCGCTTAAGCAAAGCGGCACTTACTGGATGCATTCGCACTATGGCCTTCAGGAACAACTCTATAACTCAGCGCCGCTCATTATTTGGACGCCCGAAGAACGCGCCAAAGCGGACCAGCAAGTCGTCGTAATGTTTTCGGATTTTTCGTTCACACCTCCGGAGCAAATCCTAAAGGGCCTTAAAAGCGGAGAGCTGAAGCCCAGCATGGAAGAAAACCAGCAGGGCAGGAAAAGCGGACCTGGTAACTTAGGAAAAATGTCGGGGAGCATGAGTAAGTCTTCGCCAGCCGGTGTCATCGCTCAGAAATGGGACGATAAAAACCAAAAATTTGTCCGGACCGTTCTCCAAGCGCCTGAGGCCGAAATTGACGTGAAGTACGATGCTCTTCTTGCAAATCGGCACACGCTCGATGACCCGGAAATCATTTCTATCCGCGCTGGTGAATCTGTTTTGCTTCGGCTCATTGCGGCGTCATCCAATCAGAATTTTTACATCGACACCGGCGGCTTGGAAGCCGGGCTTCTGGCGGTTGATGGGAAAACGGTACGACCGATCAAGGGCAGTTTTTTCCAACTCGGCGTAGCACAGCGCATTGACCTAAAGGTCACTATCCCAAAAGAAGGCGGCGCTTTTCCGATCCTCGCTCAGGGTGAAGGGACAAAAATGCTTTGCGGTGTCGTCTTGAGCACAAAAGGCGCATCTGTTCCGAAGCTCTCCCGCACCACTTCGATGTCGACAGCAGCCCTCGATAACACCCAGGAAAAAAAGCTTCGGGCACTTAGTCCGCTTCCCAATCGTCCGATCGACCGCACGCTGTCTGCAGCACTCGGCGGAAATATGATGAAATACGTTTGGACGATCAACGACGCGGCCTATCCCAATCGGAAGTCACTCGATATCCGAAGCGGCGAACGCGTCGGAATTGCTTTTACCATCACGACAAACATGGGCCATCCAATGCATTTGCATGGCCATGATTTCCAAGTCGTGGAAATCGACGGCGAAAAGATATCCGGCGCAATGCGCGACACTCTCATGGTTCCACCAGGTTCGAAAATGACGGTCGCCTTTGATGCTGACAATGCCGGAGTCTGGCCATTGCATTGCCACCTACTCTACCACTTGGACACCGGTATGTTTACGGTAGTCAAATACGACGGTGCCGACGTGAAGTTCTGGCAACCGGAAGCGCAGGCCAAGGAGTTTGGGAGTTCGAACTAGGCTAGCAGGTCTTTGGATCGCGACGATCCGAAGGGCGGCGGCGGAATGCTCTTAGACTACTCGATCGCGGAAACAATGGTGTGTAGGGAGCTGACTTCTCTGGATTGTTGAGCACACATGGAGTTCGCGCTCTAATTCTGAGAGGATTAGTACAGTCCCAAAGCCTCTACGGTCGGCTCGTCGATCGCTCCGGTAATGATCAAGCCGTAATCACGCTGGAAATTCGCCAGAGCAGCCCGCGTTTCACCGCTGAGCGATCCAGTTACCGCACCGAAGTAGTAACCTGCGTTCTGCAATGCGGATTGAACGTTCGCAATCACCTGGTCGGGCAGCAGGTCGCCATAGGTGTAGATCGGTCCATCGTAGTCATAATAGCTGTTAGATGGATCGTAACCATAAGCCGGATACCAATAGCTAGCGTCCAGGAAGTAATATCCGCCGGTGACGAAAACAACGCTGTTGCAATGCTGCTTCCACCAATCGCGATCATGCCATTCGTGCCAATTACGGCGAAGCGCATCGGCAAAGCTGAACCGATTACTTCCAGTTTGGTGATTTTTCTTGCCCTTGTGCGGCTTCGAATTGTGTTTCCCCAAATCGGGTACAACCGGTTGCGCATCGCCATTTCGTGCGCTGCGAGGATTATCGATTGGCTCCAACGCTTCAGAAATCTTTCGCTTCATTAGTGCCTCGCCGGACGGCTTTGGAACGTCGGCACTGACTGCGCGCTGGTCGTCCACCATCGATAGCGGGCTTTGCACCATTGTGTTCTGTGGCAACGGGTCGCCGCTCGGTTGCACGTTATCCATTCGCGGCTGCTGCTGCACCCTCGCCGCGGCCAACCTTGAATTCGATTGCCGGGGGAGCCTCGGATAATTAGATCGAAAATTCGGCGGAGGCTGATTTTGCATCTGATTCGGAAGCGCACCGGATGGCCTCTGGCCAACGTTTGCCGGCACCCGAGGAACGTGTGGCACCTTTGAGTTGCTGGGACGCACATTATTAGGGCGGACAACGTTACCCGGTGCTGGACGTGGACCGTTTTGAGGCGCTGGACCGTTCGTTTGTCCCTTGCTGATGCAAATTCCGATTGCGAGCACGACGACAATCCAAAGTGCCGGTAATCTTGGTAAGCTCATCAACGTCCTCTGCTTACTAAACATCATATTTTCCCTTTTGTTGCAAGTTTTCGACTGAAACGGTTCGAAAACTATTCACCCCGGTGCAGTTGCAATCCCCAATCCGAATTCTACAATCTCTGGTTCTTTACCGGGGTCTTAGCTCAGTTGGTAGAGCGCCTCAATGGCATTGAGGAGGTCACGGGTTCGAATCCCGTAGGCTCCATATCTTTCCTAGATAGAGAGGGTTTAACCCCAGGATTCTCATCGTTTCCCTGTGCTCGCTGAAACAACGATTCAACGATTTCCGTAGTCGTGATGAAGCCCAACCGGGCCTCTACAACCCGCGAGGTAACAAATGCGTAACCTTTTCGCTATTGTGACTGTAAGTTGCGAGTCCTAGTCTGCGCACATCCTTGAAAAGGGTTCTCAGCGAGGCGCGTTCGGGGTTTTATTATTTTCACTCGGGCGCGTCTCATTTTCACCGATCGTCCCTTCGATGGCCTATCGCGCAGATTACCAGGAACATTGGAGCGGGACTTGTCCACGCGTATGAGTCCTGCTTTCTGCATGTGGTCCTAAGTTAACAGCCCAATCACTTCGTTTGATGTGAGGCGACGTCTTACACATGATTCAGGCGTCGGATAATCGCTTTGCCGTAGCAAAGGCAATAATCATGGTTTCAAGTTCCCTTTGTAGAACTGCGGCCACGCACCGGCTGGAAGCAATGACGTGGCCGCGCGGTGGAATCGGATGGGCGGCGGCACGCGAAACGTCACAGTGTGCCGCCGTTCCACTTTCCGGCTTAGGCGACCTGAATTATCGCGCCGCAAGATGTCATCCACTGATTTTCCTATGCAGCGGTCATTACTCTAACATGCCCGCTACTTTTGAGAGTCGGACGTAGACCTACAAGCAGTAACAGAGGCGTTACCTTTAACAACCGGCGCGCAGCGCGATCCGCTGCGATTCTACGAGCATGAAAGCAACAAATCACACAGCAAATTATTTTGGTAAGAGCGAGGATCGGCTCTTCCGCAACGATACAGAAAAAAGACGAGCGAAACCTATCAAAGGGGCTATCAGCCGTCGTTCGTTCCTGGGCACCTCACTCGCCTTGGGCGCAGGAACAATCGGCGCAGGCTTGTTGCCTGGTATCCAAACGGCAAGTGCCAGCGGCGGTTTAACACCGGGAGACGCAGCCCTACTTCGGTTCCCGGCGGCTCTAGAACTGCTGGAGGCTGACTTTTGGATCCAATACAACGAACTCGGCGGCATCCAGGATGACGAAGTTCCAGGAGGCAGTGGCAATGAAGCCTACACGGACGCCTTGGAGGTTATTGAGGATGAAATGCAAGACTACATCCATGACAATACCGATGATGAGATTACTCATCACCAGTTCCTTAATGCTTATCTGGTCGCGCACGGAGCGGATCCCGCAAACCTCGATCCATTTCGCACCCTGATGGGAAGCACTGCGACCGGAGTCAATCCTGACTTGATCGGACATCGGCTCACTAACCTGACGCAACTTACCATTGACACCAGCTGGTGGACGCGCTACCGCGACGACAGTCACAACCCAGACCTCGATCCCGATCACATTTTTCCGCAGGCTGTCCCGAGTTTAGGGGTAAACCAGCATACGGCAATTCCCAGGACCGATGCGGATACAACCGATCCTAATTTCCTACAGGCGATCGCAAATACGGCGGCTTTCCACTTTCCAACCATTGAACAAGGTGGAAACAGCCTCTACCCGTCGCTGGCACTGAGGGCGACTAAAACTGAAGTCCTGCGCATTCTGATCAGCATCGGACCGACCGAGACCATGCACTTCCAAACCTGGTCGGATGTGGCGGGTAATGCGCCTCCTCTGACTGCCGTCGATCCGGTGACCGGAGTGTCGGTGACATTTCCCGATCTGGAGGTGGAGGACGAGCTCTTCGACAAGGCTCTGATCATGCCCGAACCGTGCCCGTTCCTGGATCGGAGTCTGCCCATTGTTTCGATTATTCGGCCAACCAAGACGGAAGGTGTTGCCACGGGTGTGCTGCAGTTCCTAACCGACATGGGTCTCTTCATCGGTCAATCGCCAGCGTTTTTTACGTATATGGCTGGACTGGCACGAGACGCCGACCATGCCAGGGCAGGCGGCCGTCGCCCCTGAGAAAAGTACAGCGGGCTCAACAGTTAAACCGCAGCTGAGGGCCGGGTGTAAAGGGATATGCGCCCGGGCGAAGGGCGAGGGTCCAATCCCCTTGCCTTCGGAATCGCCGTAGCCAGATGTGTTTCCGCTAACGACAGCTCATTCTCTGATGTTTGGCGGAACAATTTTTCTCTTTCGCCGACTTACTTTTCAGGGAAGTATGCCTTGTCCCGCCAGAAGCTGCGCAACATCGATAGGTGGATGGGTTTTTATCTTGCGGTGGCGATCACTTTCCAATGCACAAAACCAACTCGATCATCATGTGCGCACCGAAAATGACGATTTTCGAGACGGCGGCGAATCTGGAGCTGTGGCCGCGGATTCTTCCACACTATCGCTATATCCGTTACCTGGAACATAGTCGGAATCGAAACGTCGTCGTAATGGCTGCGAGGCGCTCCGGCATTCCCATTTCGTGGACTTCCGAACAAATCATCGATCGCGACCGGATTGAAGTCCGGTTCCATCACTTGAAAGCATTCACGAAGGGAATGCGCGTAGTCTGGACATTTCAGGAAATGCCTGCCGGCGTGCTTGTCGAAATCAAACACGATCTGGCATTTCGCGTGAGGATTTTAGCACCCATCGCGGACAAGATCATCGGCGACTTTTTCATTCATCACATTGCAAACAAAACACTGCGCTGCATGAAATCGTACGTTGAGACGAGCACAAACAAGGTCATCGCATGAGTCAACGACGCGCTGTAATCACCGGAATTGGGCCCATTACCTGCATCGGGCACGGACGTGAGGAGTTTTGGAATGCAATTCTCGGGGAAAGGAGCGGCATCAAGACCATTACCAGCTTTGATCCCACTGTTTTTCGCGTGCGCTCAGCCGGCGAGATTAGTGATTGGGATCCGGAAAAGTTTTTTTCGCCTCAACGTCTGAAACGGCTGGACCGCTATGCGCAGTTCGCAGTCGTATCGGCAAAGCTCGCGCTCGAGGACGCGCATCTTGAGTGTTCTCGCGAAAAACCACAGGACCGGATCGGTGTTAGTTTCGGCACAGCTCTCGGCGGGGTTTGCAAAGCCGAAGAACAATACCTCAGGTATCTAAAGAAGGGCGCTCGCGGCGTTCAACCTACGCTCGCCGTTCAGGTATTCGGCGGTTCGGCCCACTCGAATATTGCGATCGAGTTCGGATTTCGCGGGGTCGGAACAACAAATTCAAACAGTTGCGCCAGCGGAACTGTTTCGGTCGGCGAAGCGCTTCGTTATATCAGGGACGATTTTGCGGACGTGATGGTCGCCGGCGGCGCGGAAGCCCCTCTCACGACCATTACTGTCGGCGCGTTCGACATCATCAAAACCATGAGTCGATGGCCAGGCGATCCTGCTCTGGCTTGCCGGCCCTTCGACCTGTTGCGCGATGGATTTGTCATGGGCGAAGGCGGCGCCTCCCTCGTTATCGAAGAGCTTGAACATGCGCGCAACCGCGGTGCGCACATTTACGCTGAAGTTCTCGGATATAGCCTAAATAACGATGCGTTCCATATGACTACACCGTTGCCAAACGGCGAATCGTGCATTCGAGCCATGCGTGAGACGCTCGCGGACGCACAACTAGCGCCGGAGCAAATCGATTACATCAATGCGCACGCCAGCTCGACCCAGCTCAATGACAGCGCGGAGACTGGGTCGATCAAACAAGTGTTTGGAGAGCACGCCCGGAAAATCCCAGTTAGTGGGACAAAAGGTTATTACGCGCATCCGCTTGGCGCTACCGGAGCGATCGAGGCAGCGCTTTGCGCGCTTGCGTTGGATCAGCAATGGGTCCCTCCCACCATCAATTACGCAAATCACGATCCCTTATGTGACCTTGACGTCGTGCCCAATCACGGGCGCGAAGCCGAACTAAAGTATGTGTTGAGTAACTCGTTCGGTTTCGGCGGGATTAATGCATGTGTCGTAATGGGGAAAGCGCCTCAATAACAGCGCCGGTTCTCATCCCGAGCTGCATACACGAAAGATTTATTAGACCAGGTCCGGTCGATTTTCGTGGGTCCGCTTCAGTGCCTGTTCTTCACGCCACTTTGCGATCTCGGCGTGATTTCCGGAAAGCAAAACCTTGGGGACTTTCCAGCCCCGAAATTCTGCCGGGCGCGTGTACTGCGGGGCTTCCAGTAATCCGTGGTTGAAACTGTCGTCGACCGCGGACTGCTCGTGGCCAAGCACACCAGGCAATAAACGCACGATTGCATCAACAAGAATTACGGCTGCAATCGCTCCGTTTGTAAGCACGTAATCGCCGATGGAAATTTCCAGGTCCACCAGATGTTGAATCACCCGGTGATCGACTCCTTCGTAGTGACCGCAAACGATGACTAAATGTGATTCGTGTGAAAGCTCTGTCGCCATTTGTTGATCGAACCGCCGACCGGCCGGCGACATCACAATAACTTTCGATTCTCCATTCCCGATTTTCGATTGTTGGGTGTTGGCCGTTTTCTCCTTCGCATCACATAGCTGTTCAACAGCCGCAAAAATCGGCTCCGGTTTCATCACCATTCCCTGGCCGCCGCCGAAGGGTGCATCGTCCACGATGTGATGTTTGTCCGTGGTCCAGTCCCTGAGATTATGGATCCGAAGGTCGATAAGCCTATTTTCCTGGGCGCGTTTCATGATGCTTTCACCAAGAGGCACGCGACAGATGTCGGGAAATAATGTCAAAATGTCGATCTTCACGGGAAAAATTAAATCGTAGGACGTTTCTGTGAACCCCGAACGCCTTCGGGGCTGACACAGACGCCCACAAAATACATACGGTTTACTCGACGATTTCGAGGATCGCCCGTTGGCCATGGCGCGCGGCCGAACTGGCGAGCAAAGCGCGAATCGCCTGGATGGTCTGGCCGCCGCGGCCTATAACGCGACCGACGTCTCCTCGCCGGAGTTGCAGTTTAAAGATCGTGGTTCTGCCGTTTGGAATTTCCGTCAAGACCATGTCGTCAGGAAATTCGATCAGTTGGCGAATGACGAACTCGAGAAACTCTTTCATGCGCCATAAAGACTAATCATGAATTCGCCTTCGCACAATAATCCCGGGGCAACGGGTGAAAACGAGCGAACGTGGTTACGATGCGTGGAAGCGCACTGCAGTTGAACAAGCGCGGCGATGCTAGCTGAGGTCTTCGGCTGGAGGCGCCGGAGGTGAGGGCGGTTCCTGGACCGATTGCTTCTCGTTTTGCTCCGCTTTGGCGGCCGGTTCCGAGCCCGCTGTCGCTTTCTTGTTCTTCTTGATCAAGCTGCGCACCGTATCGGATGGCTGTGCGCCTTTGCTGATCCAGTATTCGACTCTATCCAGGTTCAATGTGCTGTTTTGGCCGGACACTTTCGGATCATACGCGCCGATAATCTCGATAAATTTCCCGTCGCGTGGGCTGCGCCTGTCGGCCACCACCACTTTGTAGTAGGGGCGATTCTTCGTTCCTTCTCTGCGTAATCTGATTGAAACTGCCATGTTAGGTTCTCATTCGCGCCAGTTGCGCCATCATCTTTTTCATTTTGCCTGCGCTTTTCATCATTTTTCGCATCTGATCAAAGCGTCGTAGCAAGTCGTTTACCTCCGTAACAGTGCAGCCGCTGCCACGTGCGATGCGCTGACGACGCCGCGCATTCAAAATGTCGGGACGCGTCCGCTCTTCGTTCGTCATCGAAAGCACGATGGCTTCCGTATGCTTAAGCTGCTTCTCGTCAACAGAGAGGCCCTGCATATTACTCATGCCGGGCAACATGCCAAGGATATTCTCCAAAGACCCCATCCGCCGCATCATTTTGAACTGCGTCAGGAAGTCATTGAAATCGAACGACGCGGTGCGCAGTTTCCGCTCCAACCGGGCGGCTTCTTCTTCGTCGACGGCTTCCGCCGCTTTTTCCACCAGGCTAACGACGTCACCCATTCCAAGAATTCGGCCTGCCAGTCGCTCCGGAACGACAGGCTCAAACTGGTCAAGTTTTTCCCCGGTTCCGGAGAACTTGATTGGTTGCCCTGTCACTTCGCGCATCGACAAAGCGGCGCCGCCCCGCGCGTCACCATCGAGTTTTGTCAATATGATCCCTGTAATCGATAAAGCGTCGTTAAAATGGGATGCAACACTGACCGCCTGTTGACCGGTGGCGGCGTCGACAACCAGCAATGTTTCCTGCGGTTTTAAGAACTCTTTCAGGTTCTTGAGTTCTTGAATCAACGTTTCGTCGATCTCCTGACGGCCTGCTGTATCGAAGATTTCCACAACCTGGGCATCCCCCGATCTGGCCCTGCTGGATGCGTCGGCCGCCGCGCGCTCCACATTTCTCTCGCCTGTTCCAGGAGTGAATACCTGAACGTCGATTTGTTTTCCCAGCGTCGCCAACTGTTCGATCGCTGCCGGTCGTTGTAAATCGCAGGCAATTAAAACCGGCGTGCGGCCTTGCTTTTTCAAAAGACGCGCCAGCTTGGCAGAGGAAGTTGTCTTTCCCGATCCGTTGAGACCAACGATCAAGATGCGACCTGAATCGCCCAGGTTTACCGGTGCCGCATCGCCTCCGAGCAACGTAGTTAGTTCGTCATGGAAGATTTTGACGATCTGCTGACCGGGCGTGATGCTGCGAAGAACGGCTTCTCCAAGCGCCTTCTCTTTGACGCGAGCAATGAATCGTTTGGCAACTTGAAAATCGACGTCGGCTTCAAGCAAAGCCAGCCGTACCTCGCGCAATGCGGCATCGATGTTCGCTTCGCTGATCGTGCCGTGTCCACGCAGCTCTTTAAAGACGTCCTGAAGTTTATCAGAGAGTTGAGAAAACATGATCCTCTAAAAGGTGGATCGGTCTGTCCGAAGACGGGCGTCCAAATTGGTATGCAAGGCGCAGTTTTAACAACGCGTTGAGGACAACGCGTTCCACCTTCCATCGCATCCTTATTTCTTTGGCGTCTGTGCCGGCGAGGGCCCTCCCGCCGCGCCCTCTTCAATTCCGAAAGTCCAATGCGCCTCAACCTTCTTCCCCTCAGATTTCGCGCTGATAATCACGCTACACGATTTCTCGTGCAGCTTTTGCGTCACTTGGTACGACACCGTACCAGATTTCGGATCGAAATTCGCAGGAACGACACCGAGACCGCTCACGCGCATTTGGACGCTGCCAGGATCGATCGTGCCGAGTGGGCTCAGGTTAGCCCTGATTAGAGGCAACGCGGTATGCACTGTTTCACCGTCTCCCGGCTGGGTCGCGAGATCCTTCGCACCGACTTCAGCCACGGCTGCTCCTCCTCCACTTGAGGTAGCGATCATTTTTATGGCATCGTCGAAAACCTTGGGTTTGTTCGCTTCAATCGCATAACGACCTACTGAATCGAGCGGCGACGTAAATGTGATGGGCTGCCCGTAAACCGTGAACATCGCTTCGTAGCCAGAATTTCGAGCAATCTCTTTGACGTGCTCGTTGTAATTCCCAAACGGCACCGCGAAACAATTCACCTTAATGCCCAGCCGCTGCTCCAAGAGTTGCTTGGAGCCGACCACTTCGTTCTGCATCCATTGCTCATATTGATCCCCCGTCAATTTCGTCCTCGTCCTCTTCCCGCCAGGAGGAACCACCGTAATTGTGTGCCCTTCCCGCAAATCCTGATGCGTCGCAGAGTGATCCTGTATATCCACACCGTTGTCGCGCATATCGGCGAGTTGTTCCCACGTGATCGCTTCTCCACCGCCTAACGAGCCGCCTCGCACCCCCTCGGTGTAAATAAACATGGTAAACGGATAGCCGTACTTCTTCATGATCGGCCACGCGACTTCGTATTGCGATTTCCAGCCGTCATCGAAAGTAACAACCGCAGCTCGCGGCGGTATATTTTTTTCGCCCCGCTTCCAGGCCAGCAAATCCTGTAGTGAAATAACCGTGATACCGCGGTCCTTTAATTCCTTCATCTGTGCTTCAAACGCGGCAGGCGTGATCTCCGTGCCGGGATAGCGGACTTTGTCTACCAAGCGGTGATAACAAAAGATGATCACCTGGGCCGTTTGATCGACCACCGGTTTTGCGATCTTCGGGGACGCGGCCACGGCCGGCGTGGAAGCAACAGCCGGTGTCGGTGATGCAGCGCTCGCCTTCTGCGCAGAGACATTTTCTTGCTTCTTGCACATCGAAAGATTGAGAGCTAGCAGCAAGGGGAGAATCGCAAGTCGGATTATCATAAAGAAAGTAAAGGGATTAAGCGCAGTAGCACAAAACACAAGTGCTTTTTGCAGCAGGGGACAATAGACACGCTCTTAGCTGATTACGTTGTATCGTTTATGCTTCGCGCGAAAATTTTTTGGTGGAAGGCGCATTCTTTGCTATAAAATCAAGATGCTGCGACAGGTCACACGTCTCGTTACAATCGCTTTTTTCGCTTCGTTAGCTGCTTGCGGTACCGTCAGCACTACCGGCGTTAAAAACACGAGCAAGACCTTCAGTACCGTGGTAGTGGACGCAGGACATGGCGGTAAGGACAGCGGCGCATATCGCCGCTACGGCCCAGCAGAAAAGATGATCGCCCTCGATGTGGCGCAACGTCTCAACCGAAAGCTGCGCGAATCGCAGCTGAAAACTGTAATGACCCGTAACTCGGATGTCTTTATCGAATTGAACGATCGTGTGGCTATCGAGAATGCGCAAAAAAATGCGGTTTTTGTCAGCATCCATTTCAACGACTCGCGCAAGCGCCGGGTTCGCGGATTCGAAACGTACTATCATTCAGGCGCTTCATTCGACCTGGCGAACGGGATTCAGGCGAAGTTGATGACCATCCCCAATTCCTCAAATGGCGGAGTGCACACCGCGAATTTTCGTGTACTGCGCCTCGCCACGTACCCCGCGGTACTGGTGGAATGCGGATATTTGAGCAATCGTTCGGAGGGTAATAAGACGCGCGATTGGGAATATCGCGAACTGCTGGCGGATCGAATCGCCGAAGCGATTGTCGAGCAGCGCTTTGGGTCCGGCGTTTACAAGGCCTCTGCTCAGGTGGCCGCACAATCACAGCCGCAGGCAGATTCTTCTACCGGTGGCACCGGCCTCACGCCAAGCACTGGCCGTCGCTAGAATTCTTTTCCGCGTTTTTCGGGTCCGATCGCAGCCAGCACGATCAACGCGACAAAAATTACTGCGGAAAAAACTGCAAGGGCTTTCGCATAATCGGGATGCCCGTTCGCCAAACGAAAATGGTCGGCCAGTTGAGCTTCAACGACCGCAGTGTTCGCCGCGAATAAGTTTCCGAGTTGGTAGGCAAACCCTGGAAAAGTTCCGCGCACCGCATCAGGTGAAAGTTCATTCAAATGCACTGGCACAATTCCCCAGGCCCCCTGCACCATGAACTGCATCAAAAAGCCGCCGGCCACGAGCATGGACAAGGCGGGCGAGAAAGTCCACGCCGGGATCAAGATGATCCCGCAGATCGCAGTAATTATGATCAATCGGCGCCGGCCCCATTTTTGTGAAAGATGACCGACTAAGATTCCGCCGCAGATTGCTCCGAACGCGTAGACGATCCCAATCGCGGATTTTGCGGTCACACCCAGCCCGCGCTCGGTCAGAAACGTCTGGTATTGATCCTGCGTTCCGTGTGACATGGCGTTGAACGCTGTCATCAGCACAATGACATAGATAAAAAGCAGCCAATATCTGGGCTTTAATAAGATCGCCAGGATGATTGCGATGATCACGACGCAGATGCCTGTGGTTCGATACCCTTGAACGAAGGCTGCGACGGTCAGCAACAACATTGCCGTTGGAACGACGAGTTCGCGCAATACAGTCGGCCAAAAGTTCTTCGTGTGTTCTCTTCGTAGCCAAACCGGCGATTCGGGCACATGAGCTCGAATATAAAACACCAATAAAGCCGGCAAGAAACCTGCAACAAACAGTCCGCGCCAACCAAAGAACGGAAACACAATTCCGTAAACAACTGCGGCAAATAAGTATCCGACCATGTATCCTTGTTGCAGGATTCCAGAAAACAACCCGCGACTCTTTGTGGGCAGAGATTCCATTGCCAGCGATGCGCCCAATCCCCATTCTCCCCCCATGCCTATTCCGTAAAGCGCGCGGAAAATCAGCAACCAGGTGAAGTTGGGCGAAAATGCAGTGAGCAACTCCATGGCCGAATAAAAGACAACGTTTACCATGAGCGGGATGCGCCGGCCGAACCGATCGCCGAGCAATCCAAAGATGAACGCGCCCAATGGGCGCATGGCCAGTGTAAGCGTGATCGCGTAACTCAGCTCGGCAATGCTCGTACCAAAGTCGTGCGCCATCGGCACGATCACGAACGTGAGAAGGAAAAAATCGAACGCATCAAGCGCCCAGCCCAGGAAACAAGCCAGGAAGGTGTTTCGCTGATTGCGGTCGAGAGATTTGAAGAGCTGCACCGCTTCCATGAGCAGTCACCTAATAGTCGCTTCGAAGGAAGTCGAGGCAATTGGACAGGAAATGCCAAAGGCAAATCGCCAAGGATCAAAAAGCTAGACCTGGCAGTAAGACATACCAGCTACCGAATACATTATCTGGCAGGATCCAAATAGGCATTGACACCTTGGAGGCCAGTCACATAGCCTCCGCGAGGTAAGGGCGCAAACGAAACTCACTCTCTGTTTCTGTGCCGGGATCCTGCGCTTCGGTTGAGATTCACAATTAAACTGAAATCGGAGAGGAAAGTCCTACATGAAATTAATCGTCACTATCGTTGCAATCGCATTGTTGAGCTTGTCGCAGATCACGTCCGTTCAGTCGCAAGACACACCAAAGGCCGCGAGTGAAAAGGGTGCCACCATCGCCGGGGCCGGAAAACGAACCGATGTTTATCACGTCCATTTCACCAAAGCTGCTCTTGGCCAAGCCGCTCAGTTAGGCGATTGGCTAAAGACGCCGAATCCCAACGACCCGATGCCGGGACACTTTGTCGTCCTTCGTCACCAGGATGGCGATGCCTGGGACTATGTGGTCGTCACCCATCTCGGCCCCAAGGCAACTATCGAGGCTACGGGTACGGCAGTGCCTGCGGACAAACGTGACTTGAGTGAGTGGCACACGGATACCTTTGTTAACGGTCCTTCGTGGGAAGAATTCAGCCGCGC
>Ga0081455_10002336_pt1 | contig 22640 bp, 24 predicted proteins | sample TabmetS3T2R1_FD_70207 | JGI IMG/M metagenome (GOLD analysis project Ga0081455, IMG submission 70207) | Tabebuia heterophylla rhizosphere microbial communities from the University of Puerto Rico - S3T2R1 | ecosystem: Host-associated > Plants > Roots > Rhizosphere ...
TGCGGGTTCTGAGGTGGTTTCTGGCAGGAAAAGCACCGCCAGCGCCTCCTCTATCGGGCATACCTGAGGAGGCGATCCCACAGCCAGGGGCCGCCTCAGGTTCGGCCACCCGCACCGCCACGCAAACCACTTTCAAAACACCAACCACCTAGGTCCGCCCCCAATGCGGCGGCGTCACGCAGCACCGCCCGCACGTGTGCCGTGTCGTGGTAGCGGCGGTGCGGCTCGGCGTACCGGGCCGCGAGTTCCGCACTCGCGGCCCGGGCCACCCCGTCATCTCCGTCGAGCGCCCGCACGGCGCTCACCCAATCCGTCTGCACGCACCTATGATTGCGCAGGGCGGATGTTCTGGTTGACGTGGAACACGTTCTGCGGGTCGTACTTGGCCTTGATCCGGGCGAGGCGGTCGTAGTTGTCCCGATAGGACGCACGCACGCGCTCCTGGCCCTCGTCGTCCATCATGAAGTTGATGTACGCGCCACCCGCGGACGTCGGGTGCAGTTCGGACCAGTAGTCCTTGGCCCAGCGCGACATCTCGGCGACGTCGGCCGGCTCCGGCGACACCCCGACGATCACGCCCGCCCAGCCACCGTCGCGGTAGCCGAACGCGGTCGACTCGGCCGGGACCCGTGCCGCGGCGCCGTCGATCGGGTACAGGTGCATTGTGGAGAACGGCGTCGGCAGCGTCGGCCCGTACCGGCAGTGGACGTCGATCGCCTCGTCACTGATCTCGGCGAAGAAGTCCGCCTTCCAGTACCACTGCAACCCCGCCGGGTAGAGCGCGTCGAACGCGGTCTGCAGGACGTTGTGCGGCATCTCCTGCAGGCCCACGACCAGCGGCGAACCGTACGTCTTCACCGGCTCCAGCACCTCGTCCGCGCGGTCGTGCGGCCCGGTGTAGCACCAGACGATCCCGCATGCCTTGTGTCCCCACAGCTCTTCGGGGAACGGCGGCGCGGGCGGGATCGTCAGCAGTCCGAACCAGCCGGACAGCTCCTCCGGCAACGACGGCAGCAGCTCGCGGTACCAGCGCAGCACGTCCGGAGCGTCGGCCAGGTCGTACAGCACCGGGCCGCCGATGATCATGCCGTGCTCGCCGATGTCGTGGGCGCGGAAGGTGAACGACGTGACCACGCCGAAGTTCCCGCCGCCGCCCCGCAGGGCCCAGAACAGGTCCGGATGGGAGTTCTCGTTCGCGGTGACCAGGGTGCCGTCGGCCAGCACGACGTCGGCCGAGAGCAGGTTGTCGACGGTCAGCCCGAACCGCCGGGACAGGTAGCCGACCCCGCCGCCGAGCGTCAGGCCCGCAACACCGGTCGAGCCGAGGAAGCCGCACGGCACGGCCATCCCGAACGGGACGGTGGCGTGGTCGACGTCGGCCCACGTGCACCCCGCATCGGCGCGGACGGTGTGGTGCTCGGGGTCGACGGTCGTGCTGTGCAGCAGAGCGAAGTCGATCACCAGGGCGTCGTCGGCGATGCCGAGACCGCCCGCGTTGTGGCCGCCGCCGCGGATGGCGATGGTGATGTCGTGCGCTCGCGCGAACTTCACGCAGGACACGACGTCCGCGGTGTCGCGCACCCGGACGATCGCGGCGGGTCGCCGGTCGATCATCCCGTTGTAGACGGCGCGGGCCGCGTCGTAGTTCGGGTCCTCCGGCCGGACGAGGTCGCCGCGCAGGGTCGCGGCGAGTTCCTCGTACGGTGCGGTGGCGATGGTCGTCATGGCTGTCCTTCCTCTGGTGGGTCGCCACGACGCTAGGGACCGGGCGTTCGCGCAGCGTTCGGCCGCGACTTGGTCAGGGAACGCCGGCCCGAACGGCGAGGTCGTGTTCGCACCGCCGCAGCAGCGCGAGACTGTCCTGGGCCTGGGCGAGCCGGATCGCCGAACGCAGCCGCGACACGGCCGTGTCGGGTTGGTCGAAGGCAGCGCGTTTGCGCATGACCTCGGGCATCCACCACACGTCGTTGCGGGCCTGCCCGGCGACGATCGCCGCGTCGAGGGTCGCGCGGGCCGCGTCGGGTACGCAGGTGTCGGCGAGCAGCGCGAGCCAGTACGGCATCCGCGCGAACGAGCCCTCGGCGCGGAGGTTGTCGATGCCCCGTTTGGCGATCTCGTACCGCCGGGTCCGCCAGCCGCCCAGCACCAGGCCCCACTCGCGGTAGTAGGCGAACCCGTAGCGGTCGCACAGCTCGCCCAGTTCGCCCACGGTGTCACCGAGCGGGCCCGGCTCGTCGCACATCTGGTAGGTGATCCCGGCGTACGCCAGCGCGACGGCGAGGCTGTACGGGTGCTCGATGGACCGGGCGAGCTCGACGGCGTCACTGCAGCACGCCAGCGCCTCCGCGGTGTGGCCCAGCAGCCAGTGCGGATGCGCGGACCACGCGGTCGCGTGCACGTCCGGACGGGTGCCGACGGTCAGCGAGGGGGCTTGCCTGGTCAGTTTCACGGCGAGGTCGAAATGCTGCAGCGCTTCGGCCGCATGGCCCAGGCTGGTGGCGGACCCGCCGAACGCGAAGTGCGCCGAACCGCGCAGCTCGGAGTCGTCCTCGACGAGGTCCAGCGCGCGAGTGGCGACCTCGTAGGCGTCCGCGGTGCGGCCCTGCACGAAGCGCGAGGCCCACAATCCGACGAGCGCGGTGAGCATCGAGTCCCGCCGACCCAGCCGTTTGGCCAGGGCGATCGTGCGCTCGAGCGCATTCTGCAGCTCGGGCGAGGCGTAACCGTGTCGTGCGTTGACCGGTGCCGCCATCGCCTCCAGAATCGACAGCTCCTGACGGGCGGACTCGTCACTGTCCGGCTGCGCCCGCACGATGTCCAGGGCCTCCTGGTGCAGCCGGATCGCCTCGGCGTGGGCGAACGTGCCGGACGCGAACGCGGCGGCCCGCCGGTAGAAGGTCACCGCCCGGTCCGGCCGCCCGCCCCGCGCGTACTGCTCGGCGAGCAGGCCCGAGACCGGGTCGGTGTCGCCGGCGTGCAGAAGTTCCAGTGCCTGCGCGATCCGCCGGTGCAGCAGCCACCGGTTGGGTGGGCTGACCAGGTGGTACGCGGTGTCGCGGAGCAGGTCGTGGCTGAAGTCGTAACCGTCGCCGATCTCGTGGATGATCCGGCGCCGCCACAGCTCGTCGACGGCGTGCACGACGGTGTCCGGTTCGAGGTCACTGGCCTCGGTCAGCAGGGCGAGCGTGAAGTCGCGGTCGACCGCCGCCGCGAGCCCGGCGGTCTTGCGGGCGGCGGGCGAAGCCTGCTCCAACCGGTTGCGCAGGACCTCGGTCAGGTCGCTGCCGGGCAGCGCCTTGCCGCGGACGGCTTCCACGACGTAGAGCGGGAACCCGCCGGTGGTGGCCTGCAGGAGCTCGCGGTCGGCCGGCGCCAGCGGCTGCCCGGAGATCAGTTCGGCCAGGTGCGCGGACTCCGCCTCGTCGAGCGGGCTCAGGGTCAGCTCGGTGAGGAGTCCAGCGGCGCGCATGCCGGTGGTCCATTCGCCGAACTCGGACCACTCGCCGAGGCCGTCGGTGCGCAGGGTCGCGGCGACGAGCACCGGGGCCTCGCGCGTCAGGCCGAGGCAGAACGTCAGGAACGCCAGGGTTTCCTGGTCACACCACTGCACGTTGTCCAGCACCAGCAGCATCGGACGCCCCACACCGGTCAGCGCCCGCGCCAGTCCCTCGAAGAAGCGGTGCCGCTGCCAGGCGTCCACCATCGCACGGGTGCCGGTGTCCGGGTCGCCGTGCGACGTGCCGGAGGGCACGAGCCGGTCCACCTCCGCCCGCCACACCGGATCCAGCGTCGCGGTCGCGGCCTGGACGGCGGGGGCGCGCAGCCAGTCCGCGACCGGCGCCAGCGGCAGCCGGCCGGGCGTGCCGAAGCAGTGGGAGGTCGCCACGATCGCACCGTGCGCCCGGGCGGCGGCGGCGACCTCGGCGAGCAGGCGGCTCTTGCCGACGCCCGCGCCGCCGCGCACCAGCACGAGCCCGGGCCGCCCGGCCGCCGCGGCCTGCCACCGCCGCGACAGGGTGGCCAGCTCCTCGGCGCGCCCGACGAGCCCGGTCGTGCCGGGACGCGGACCAGCGACCGGACGGGCGAGCAGCCGGCGCAGTACGCGGCGGGTCGCCTCGTCCGGAACGACGCCCAGTTCGCGCTCCAGAATGGACGCGCAGTGGTGGTAGGTACTGACCGCGCTGGCCCGGTCGCCCATCGCCGCCTGCAACTCCATCAGCGTCCGGTAGCCCCGCTCTTCCAGCGGGCGCAGCTGGATGCGGCGACGGGCGATCTCCGCCGCCCCACCCAGGTCGCCCCGCGCGACGCGCGCTTCGCACAGCCGGTCGCACAACCGCACGCAGCGCGATTCGAGATCGGCGCGGGGCTGGATCACCCATTCGTCCGTGGTTCCGGGCAGGAATTCACCGCGGTACGCGGCGATCGCGGGCGGGGCGTGCGTCAGCACCGCTTGGTCTCCGTCCCGCGCGGCCACCCAGGCCAACTCGAAGTCACGCACGTCGACGCGGACCTCGGCCGTGTCGCGCCAGCACAGGTCCTTTCCGGTCACTACCAGGCAGTCCCCGACGGGGGTGTGGCGCAGGTGGTGCAGTTCGCGGCGGAGATTCGTCAACGCCTGCGGCTCGGACGAGTCGGGCCAGAACAACTCGGCGATGCGCTGCCGGGGTTGGGGCACGCCCGCGTGCGTGACCAGGAACGCAACGAGCGCAACGGTTCGTGGCGAACGAGTCACCACCGACCCGTTCGCCTCGTCGAGAATTGCCTTCTCTCCCAGCAGGGAGACCCGCAGCATCCCGCCAGACTAGACCGCGGCGACGGCGTGTTGGGAGAACTTCCGACGCGGATGGTCAGGCGAGCGTGACCTCCTCCGGACGGCGGTCGGGCCGCAGCCCCCGCCACGACGGCGCCCGCAACCGTCCGTCGGAGGTCCACTGCCGGAACTCCACCTCACCGACCAGTTCCGGCTCCACCCAGTGCGCGCTGCGGGCGTACTCCCGCGGAACGGGACTGTCGAACGGGCTCGTGCGGCGCGCGAGCGGACGCAGCCGGGCCTGCAGGTCGGCGAGCATGCGTTCGGTGAATCCGGTGCCGACGTGACCGGCGAAGCGCAGCCCGGACTCGTCGTGCAGGCCGAGCAGCAATGCGCCGAACGTGCCCGACCGCCGTCCCTCGCCGCTGGTCCAGCCCGCGATCACCACTTCCTGCGTGCGGGTCAGCGGCGTCTTCACCCAGTCCGGCGACCGCACGCCCGGGCGGTACGGCGAGGCGAGCCGCTTCGAGACCAGTCCCTCCAGCCCCACCTCGCGCGCCGCGCGCAACAGCTCGGCACCCTCCACATCGGACGCGCGGAAGTGCCGGCGTACCCGGATCTCGGCGCGGTCGATGCCCAGTCCCAGCAACCGTTCGCGGCGTTGCTCATACGGCAGGCCGGTGCAGTCCTGCGAACCCTCTCGCAGCAGGTCGAACGCGAAGAACACCACCGGCACCGCGGACAGGCGGGCAGAGGTCGGCACGCTGAGGTTCATCCGCTGTTGCAGGCGCCCGAAATCCGGCCTGCCGTCCTCGTCGAGCGCGACGACCTCACCGTCGATCAGCAACGTCCGGCGGTCCCGGCCGAGGACGGCGAGCTCGGGATAGGTGGCGGTGACTTCGCGCAGGCGCCGCGAGTAGAGCCGCACCTCGCCACCGGACACCGCGGCCTGGCACCGCACGCCGTCGTACTTCCACTCGAACGCCCAGCCCTCGCTGTCCTGCACGGGGCCGGGAACGGCCAGCATGGGGGCGACGGGCTCGGGCAGCGACATGTCCCCGATGCTGCGCCGTATCCCGTCCTGCCGCCACTCGGCCGAGGGTAGCGCCGGGACAGTTCCTCCACAGCGGACCGCGGCGTGCGGCGAAGCACACCTCAGGTTCGCCCGTCGGCGACCGGGGCGTCCACGGAACCGGGCTCGGCGGGCCGGCGCTCGTCGGCGAGGGCCGCCACCGAGTCGGCGAGCCCGAAGCGGTCGCGGACGCGGCACAGGAAGTCCGGTGCGTCGAGGCGGACCAGCCGCGCCCGGCGGTTCGCGGCCTGCACGGTGATCCAGTCGCCCGGCTCCAGCACGCCGCGCAGCTGCCCGTCGACGCTCACCGCGGCCGCCCCGGAGTGTTCGAGCACCCGGATGCCGACCCGCTGCTGCGGCGCCAGCACGACGGACCGGTTGAAGACCATGTGCGGCGCGACCGGGGTGAAGACCAGTGCGTCGAGGCCGGGCGAGACGATCGGGCCGCCCGCGGAGAAGCTGTAGGCGGTCGAGCCGGTCGAGGACGCCACGACGAACGCGTCGGTGGAGTACACGGCGAACTGGCGCCCGTCGACGTAGACCGCGATGCTCGCCTGCCGGTCCCTGGCGAGCTTCTCCACCACGATGTCGTTGAGTCCGAGCACGTCGAGCTGGATGCCCTCGCCGTTGGCCGGGTCGGGCCGGGGGGCCGGCGGGGGCAGCGCCGGGCCGCGGCCGTAGCGCAGCATCGGCTCGATGCCCTTCGGGATGATCAGGGGCCGGGACGCGCACATGGTGAGCGTCATCCGCGAGTCCACACCGAAGGCGCCGTCGTCGACCGCGTCCAGCGCGGCGACCACGCCGTCAGCGGCCACCTCGGTGAGGAACCCGACACGACCGACGTTCACCCCGAGCACGAGCGACTCGACCGGCGCCGCGACGCGCACCCCGCGCAGGAAGGTGCCGTCACCGCCGACCGTCACGATCAGGTCCGGGTTGCCCGCCCGCTCGGCCTCCTCCTTGGCGTGCCGCCGGTGGTGGTCGAAGTCGTCCCACACGTCGATGTCCGTGCACGGGATGCCACGGGCGGCCGCCCACGCACGCACCTCACCGGCGCTGCGCCGCGCGGCCTCCTTGCCGCCGTGCACGACCAGGCCGATCCGGGATACGGAAGCCATGTCCCTCCTCGCGACCGGAGGCACTCCGGTACGACCTCCTTGGTACCAGAGCAGGCCCGGCGCGTCAGGACGCGAGCGGTTCGGCGCCTTCGGGCACCTCGACCACGGCGGGCTTGCCGAGCTCGGCGCAGCTCACGCGCACCTCGGCCGGCCGCGGAGTCGCCCAGGTGCCGAGCATGAGGAAGGTGACGGAGTCACCCGGTCCGAGATCGAGGGCATCGGGAAGGCGGCGGGTGAGTGACCGGTCGTAGCGGTCGCCGAAGTCCACCCGGACGCGGGTGGCCGGGATGGGGCCGGTGTTGGTGAGCCGATACCACTGCTGCGGCTGAGCGTCGAGGCGGAACGCGGGCAGCGGCTCCGCGCCGCGTCGCGGGCGGGCGGCGGCCGACCGCCGTCCCAGCCAGAACCCGCTGGCCACGGCCACGACGAGCACAGCAACCTCGATCATCACGCGCACACCTCGCAAATCGTCCGTTCGGGGCAATCCGCTACCCCGGTGATCAAACCGTGATGTGCTGCCCGCGATCTTCAACCCGCCGTCCACCAGGCATTCGACCGGTGGTCACGGAGCGGATCTAGCGTTTGCGCGCTTTCTCCCGAATCCCCGAAAGGGTGACGCATGTCCGATCTGTCCCCCACCCGCCGTCAAGTCCTCATCGCCGGTACCGCGACCCTCGGGCTGGCCGCCGTCTCCCGCTGGGGCACCGCCTCGGCGAGCCCCATCCGCGACCCGTTCACGCTCGGCGTCGCCTCGGGCGACCCACTGCCCGACGGCGTCGTCCTGTGGACCCGCCTCGCGCCCGACCCGCTCGCCGCGGACGGCCTGGGCGGGATGCCGTCCACGGTGATGCCGGTCGAGTGGCAGGTCGCCACCGACGAGCGGTTCCACCAGGTGGTGCGCGCCGGCGCCGAGCCCGCCCGGCCGGAGTCCGCGCACACGGTGCACGCCGAGGTGTCCGGCCTGCGGCCCGGCGCCGAGTACTTCTACCGCTTCCGCGTCGGCAACGAGATCAGCCCGGTGGGCCGGACGAAGACGGCACCCCGTCCGGGCGCGCGGCTGGACAAGTTCTCCTTCGCCTTCGCCAGCTGCCAGAACTACCCGGACGGCTACTACACCGCACACGCGCACCTGGCGCAGGAGGACCTGGACCTGGTGGCGTTCCTCGGCGACTACATCTACGAGGGCAGCGGCCAGGGCGGCATCGGCCGCGGGCACGCCCCGGCCGCCGAAACGTTCACGCTCGCCGACTATCGCGTGCGGCTGGCGCAGTACAAGGGCGACGCCGACCTGCGGGCCGCGCACGCCGCCTTCCCGTGGGCCGTCGTGTTCGACGACCACGAGGTGGAGAACAACTGGGCCGGTGACATCTCCCAGCCCGACACCGAACCCGACCAGGACCCGGCCGTGTTCCGGCAGCGGCGGGCGCAGGCGTTCCAGGCGTACTGGGAGCACATGCCGCTGCGCCGCGCCCAGCGCCCGAGCGGGCCGGACATCCGGATCTTCCGCCGCCTCACCTTCGGCGACCTGGTGGACGTCCACCTGCTCGACACCCGTCAGTACCGCGACGACCAGGTCGCGGGCGACGCGCGTCTGGACCCGTCGCGCACGATCCTCGGCGCGCCGCAGAGGGAGTGGCTGCTGCGCAACCTCTCCGGGCCGACGGCGCAGTGGAACGTCCTGGCGCAGCAGGTGTTCTTCTCCCAGCGCGACTTCACCTCCGGCGCGGCCGACTCGTTCAGCGACGACGCGTGGGACAACTACTACGCCGAGCGAAACCTGGTGCGCGATCGGCTCGCCCGGGCGAGCAACCCCGTCGTCATCACGGGCGACGTGCACGCGAACTACGTGGCCGACGTCAAGGCGGACTTCGAGGACCCGGCCTCGGCGACGGTCGCGACGGAGCTGGTGGGCACGTCCATCTCCTCCGGCGGCGACGGCACCGACCAGAACCCCGGGGACCGGGTGCAGCTGCAGGAGAACCCGCACATCAAGTTCGTCAACCGCAAGCGGGGCTATGTGCGGAACACGATCACGCGGGAGGCATGGACCGCGGATTACCGGATCGTGGATTACGTGAGCCGCCCGGGCGCGCCGATCCAGGACCGCGCACGGTTCGTCATCGAATCCGGCCGCGCGGGCGCGCGGCAGGCGTGACGTCCGGGCCTCACCCGCCGTCCTCGCGGGCGCCGGGTGAGGCCCGCTCACACGCGCGCAGGCGGCGCGTCAGGAACTCCCGTTCCGTGGCGTTTTCCGTCCGATCCAGCGCCGCGGCGTACGCCTGCGCCGCCTCCTCGGGCCGGCCCGACCGACGCAGCAGATCCGCCCGGATCGCATGCCACAGGTAGTACCCAACCAGCTCCAGCGAGTCCACCAGCGCCAGCCCGGCCGCCGGCCCGGCGACCTCCGCCACCGCGACCGCCCGGTGCACGGCCGTCACCTGGCTCGGCGCGACCGCCATCAGCTGGTCGTACAGCGCCACTACCTGCCGCCAGTCCGTGTCCGCCGCCGTGGGCGCGTCGCTGTGCACGGCGTTGATCGCAGCCTGGATCTGGTACGGCCCCGGCTGTCCGCGGCGCAGGCACCGCCGCACCAGCGCCTGTCCCTCCGCGATCAGCGCCCGGTCCCACCGGCTCCGGTCCTGGTCGGCCAGCAGCACGAGCTCGCCGCCGGGCCCGGTCCGCGCGTCGCGGCGGGACTCGGTCAACAGCATCAGGGCGAGCAGTCCGAGCACCTCGGGCTCATCAGGCATGAGCCCGGCCAGTACGCGCGCCAGCCGGATCGCCTCGGCACACAGGTCCGCGCGTACCAGCGCCTCACCCGAGCTGGCCGTGTACCCCTCGTTGAACACCAGGTACAGCACCGCGAGCACGGCCTGCAGCCGGTCCGGCAGGTCAGCCTCGCCGGGTACCCGGTACGGGATCCGCGCGGCGCGGATCTTGCCCTTCGCGCGCACGATCCGCTGCGCCATCGTCTTTTCCGGCACCAGGAACGCACCGGCGATCTCCGCCGTGGTCAGCCCGCCGAGCAGGCGCAGCGTGAGCGCGACCCGAGCGGCCGGGGCGAGCGCCGGGTGGCAGCACGTGAAGATCAGCCGGAGCCGCTCGTCGGGCACGGCACCCTCCTGCACCGGTTCGTCGCGGGCGTGCAGCAACGCCGCGTGGGCCTGCCGGTCGTCCCGGGTCGCCTCGCGTCGCAACCGGTCGATGGCCCGGTTGCGGGCGGTGGTGATGATCCAGCCCGCCGGGCTCGGCGGCACGCCCTCGGCGGGCCACCGCCGCACGGCGGTCGTGAACGCGTCCTGGACCGCCTCCTCGGCGACGTCGATGTCACCGAAAACGCGGACCAGGACGGCCACCACACGCCCGTACTGCTCGCGGAAGACGTGCGCGATCTCTTCGGTCAATCGCCGGACCCGGACGTCATCGGCCGGACCTCGACGGGCAACGTGATCGCGCTCGCGGCCTTGCGGCCCCACTCCAGCGCCTCGTCCAGGTCGGCCGCCTGGATGACGGTGAACCCGCCGACGTGCTCCTTGCCTTCCAGGTATGGCCCGTCGGTGACGAGCACGTCGTCGCCCCGCGCCCGCACCACGGTCGCGGTGTTCGGCGGGTGCAGGCCACCGTTGAACACCCAGGCGCCGGCGGCCCGCAGCTCCTCCTCGAACGCCGCCACGTTCTTCATGATCGGCTCGAGGATCTCCGGCGCGGGCGGCTCGCCGTCGGGCTGGTAGATGGTGAGCAGGTAGTGCGTCATGGTCCCTCCTCCGGGGTCGGTCTTCACCCTCTACACGAACGGCGCCCCGCCGGATCGACACCTCATCGCGAATTCCACAACCAGATCGCCCGGTCGTGCCCGGCCCCGGCGAGCGCGGAGCCGTCCGGGGCGAACGCGAGTCCCGTGACGTGCTCCGCCGGCCCGAAGAGGGTGGCCCGGTGCCGCCCGGTCTCCGAGTCCCAGAGACGGACCGCCGGTGCGCAGGCGCCGGCCAGCGTGCGGCCGTCGGGGCTGAAAGCCAGCGCCGTCACGTAGCCCGCGTCCGGTTCGAGCGTCAGCACCGGATCGCGCCACAGCCGGATCGTGCTGTCCACGCTACCGCTGGCGAGGATCCCGTCCGGCGAGTAGGCCAGCGTGTGGATGCCGCCGGCGTGGCCGGTGAACGCGGTCGCGTCGCCGGTCACCGGGTCGAGGAGCTGCCCGCTGCCGTCGAGACCACCGCTGGTGGCGAGAACCCGCCCATCGGGCGAGAACGCGAGCGCATGCCCGTAACCACCCGGGCGAACGGACAGCACCCTCGGTGTCCGTGTGGTGAGGTCCCAGACGCGCACGGTCGGCCGCATGCCCGGCGGCCCGTCGCGGGAGACCCGCTCGGCGTAGCTTGCCGCGAGGGCACGGCCGTCCGGGCTGAACGCGAGATTTTCCACCGGGCCACCCGGTCCGGTGAGCGGCGTGACCTCGTCCGTACCGAGCGTCCACAACGCGATGCCGCCGGACAAGTCGCCGATCGCGAGGACCGCGCCATCCGGGCTGAACGCCACGGACAGCACGTAGGCGTCAGCGGTGAACACGAGCCCCGGTTCCCCGTCGTGCCACAGCCGTGCGGTGACATCACCCCCGCTGGCGAGGATCCGCCCGGCGGGATGGAACGCGATCGCGTTCACCGGTGCGGTGTGCCCGATCAGGGTCGCGTCGGCGGTGCGGGTCTCCACCGGTGCCGCGATTCGTGGATTCGTCACGATGTCCTCGTTTCCCCAGGGGACGATTCTCCCAATCTAGCCGGAAAAATCCTTTGACGGACGCCTTTTTCCGGACGACAGTGGAGGAACCGGAACCTCACGTACGCTCGCCCGCTCCGGTGCGCCCGGCTCCACACCGTGCGCACGGACGGTGCGCAGGGCGTGCGTCCGCGGGCCCGCTACCGCACGGGCCGACCCCGGCCGGCACGGACCGAAGCCGCGCCGGCCGGGGAGACTTCCCGGCGTGGCACGTTTTCCGCACCCGACCTGCCGGTGCCGGATCGCCGCGATCACGTCGTGTCCACTCCGGACTACCGTCACCGCCCGCGTTTTGATGACCACTGCGCGGGTTGCCGGGAGAACAGTGTTCTGGGATTTCCGCCGGGCGGGGTTATCGTATTTCGTGACCATTCCGCGCTTGTGGCCGCGGACGCTGCGGTGGCGGGTCTTCCTGCTCGTCAGCGGACTGCTCGCGCTACTGACGACCACGGCGATCGTCGCCACCGCGGCACGCGTCCACGTGACGGACGTGGGTTCCCGTGTGCGGGACACGCTCCGTCCGGCGGAGGCCGCGGTCGTAGCGCTGCGACAGGGTTACGTGGACATGGAAACGAGCGAGCGCGGCTTTCAGCTGAGTCGTGATCCGCAATTCGTGCCGCCGTACGAATCGGGCAGCGCGGCGGTCACCGAAGCGCAGAACCGCCTCCGGCAGCTACTGGGCGGCGATCCGGAATCGGGCCCGCTCCTGGCCGACGTCGAAGCGGCGGGCTCCGCGTGGCTGACACAGGTGGGCGAACCGGCGATCGCGATGGCCGCCACCGGGGGCGCGATCGCGGACGCCCCGCTGGGCGTGGCACTGTTCGACACGCTGCGCGCCCGGATCGCCGCGCTGGACAACCATGTCAACCAGTTGATCGTGTCCGGCCTGGCCTCCTCGCGCGCCGCGACCGACACCGCCAACGTGACCACGGCGGTGTGCGTGGGGCTCGCGCTCGCGCTGGGCATGGTGACCATCCTCATCCTGCGCCGGTCGCTCGTGGCGCCGCTGGAGCGGCTTGTCGCGCAAGTGCGCCAGGTTTCCAGCGGCGACCTGCACCGCGAAGTCGGGGCAAGCGGCCCGGACGAACTGGTCGCGCTCGGCGAAGCGGTCGAAGCGATGCGGGTGCGGATCCTGTCGGAGTCCGAACAGGTGGCGGCGGCCGCGAACCGGATCGCCCGGCTGGAGGAGACCGACCGGATCGCCCGCACCCTCGGTGACACCGCCATCCGCCGGCTCTACGGGATCACGCTCGACCTCCAGTCCGCGGCCGCGCGTTTCCCCCGGTCGGGTCCGGTGATGGCGAACGCGATCAGCGGCATCGACCGGACGATCTCGGCACTGCGGACCTCGGTGTACGGGCCCGTGCCGTCGAGCACCCCGTCGGCACTGCGGGCGCAGGTCAGCGAGGTGATCGCGGAGCTGGAGTCGACCCACGGACACACGCCGGTCCTGGTGGTCACCGGTCATCTCGGCGTCCCGCCGGCGGAGGAGGTGGTCGCCGAGGTCGTCGGGGTGCTGCGGGACTTCCTCCACGCCGCGTCGGCGCCGGGCGGCCGCCCGGACGAGGTCGAGCTGACTCTGACCGATCAGGCGATCCGGCTCCGCGTGGTGAGCGCGGTGGCGGACGAACAGGTGGCCGAGGTGGCGCGGGCCCTGGCCGCGGTGTGCGGGGACGCGGTCGTCCACCGTGAACCGGACCGCGTCATGGTCGAGTGGGACCGTCGGCTGCGGCCGGAGTCGTGACGACCGGGTACGCGGGTTCGGCCATCCCGGCCAGGGCGGCCTCGCGTTCGTCCGCAGTGAGGTGGTCGATGTAGAGGCGGCCGCCCAGGTGGTCGGTCTCGTGCTGGAAACAGCGGGCGAGCAGGTCCCGCCCGGGCACCGCGACGGGGTTCCCGGCCAGGTCGAAGCCGCGGACGGTGACGTGGGCGGCCCGCCGGACGACGGAGCGCGCACCGGGCACCGACAGGCACGCTTCGTCGTGGTCACCGGCGCCGTCCCCGGCGACCTGGATGACCGGGTTGACGACGTGACCGGCGTGCCAGAGCTCGTTCTCGCTGCGCTGATAGCTCTCCGGGCAGAGGTAGACGAACACGCGCAACGGGACGCCGATCTGGTTCGCGGCGAGGCCCACCCCGCGGGCGGTCCGCATGCTGACGAACAGGTCGGCGACGAGCTGAGCAAGCTCGTCGCCGAACTCGGTGACGTCGGCGCACGGTTCGTGCAGCATCGGGTTGCCGACGACGGTGAGCGGCCGCGATTCGCCGCGGGCGTAGTGTTCGGCCAGGTCACCGCCGGTGGCGATGTCGTAGTGGACCTCGATCTCGGACATGCGACGAGTAAACCAACCGTTCCCGGGTATGACGGCGAGTGCCCCGTTCGACGTGGACCAGAGGCAGGCGAAGATGACCAAGGCTCGTGAAATCATGACGGCCGCCCCCGAGTGCGTCCGTTCCAGCGACACGGTGCTCGACGCGGCGAAGCGGATGGCCGAACTGCAGGTGGGGGCGATGCCGATCTGCGGTGAGGACGACCGGCTCAAAGGAATGCTGACCGACCGGGACATCGTGGTGAAGGTGCTGGCGGAGGGCAAGGACCCGCGTGCGGTGCGTGCCGGTGAGCTGGCCCAGGGCGAGGCCGTCACCATCGGTGCCGACGACGACGCCGGGGAGATCCTGCGGACGATGTCGCAGCACCAGGTGCGGCGGCTGCCGGTGATCGACGGGCACCACCTGATCGGCATCGTGGCACAGGCCGACGTCGCCCGCGCTCTCGAGGAACCGGAGGTCGGCGACCTGCTGCAGGCGCTGTCGACCGACTGACTTCCCGCTGCTCCGGCTGGGTGAATAGGCCCGTTCACCCCGTTCGGGTGGCGTTTTCCGGCCGGGGCGGGGTTTCTGTCGGTGGCCGGACCTAGCGTGGTGGCATGAACACGAAAGCCATCACCCTGGTCGGGTCCAGTCTCAAGTGGACAGTCGGCGCGCACCGCGCCCTGCTGGGCGCCGTGCGCGCCGTTGTTCTGTCCGTGGCCCGGTCAGTCCGCGTCCTCCAGCCGGAACCCGACCTTCATGCCGACCTGGAAGTGACCGATCGCGCCGTTCTCGATGTGGCCGCGGATCTCGGTCACCTCGAACCAGTCCAGCTCCCGCAACGTCTGCGCCGCACGCTCGATCCCCCCGCGAATCGCGGCATCCAAGCTCTCGCTCGACGAGCCGACGATCTCGGTGACGCGATAGGTGTGCCCGGCCATGACAGGCCTCCTTGCCCTAGGCGAATACCGGTCCCGGCATTGTCACCCGGGGCGCACGGGCCCGCATCCCACTCGCGAGACCGGCCACCGACCCGGACGGCACGAGCCCCGCAGCGGGCGATGGTCCCCGACGCTCCCGCCGAGCCACCACCCGCCGGTCACCGACTCAAGGCCCAACGACCCTGCCCCGACCCACACCCGCCGAATCCCACGCCCCGGGATTCAGGGTGAGCAGTCGGCGGCGGCCCCGCGGGCGCGTGCCAGGATCGGGGCATGACACCCGAGGAGCTGTTGACCACTACCCGCAGCGTCCGCAAGCGGCTGGACCTGTCCCGCCCCGTGCCGCGCGAGCTGATCGAACAGGCAATCACCCTCGCGCTGCAGGCGCCGACCGGGTCGAACCGGCAGGACTGGCACTGGATCGTGGTCACCGACGCCGACAAGCGCGCCAAGCTCGCCGAGCTGTACGCGAAGTCCTACAACGCCTACCGCGACGCGGGCCCGACGCCGGAGGAGCGCTACGCCGCCGACGCGGACCGCGCGGCCACCCAGCACCGGGTGATGAGCAGCGCCGACTACCTGGCCGAGCACCTGGCCGAGGTCCCGGTGCTGCTCGTGCCGGCGATCTACGTCGCGGGCGGGGAGTTGCCCGAGGGCAACCAGGCCGGGTTGTGGGGCTCGATCCTGCCCGCGGTCTGGAGCTACATGCTGGCCGCCCGGACACTCGGCCTCGGCACGGCGTGGACGTCGCTGCACCTGGTCTATGAGAAGGAGGCGGCCGAACTGCTGGGCATCCCGAGCCAGGTGCGCCAGGCGGCGCTGATCCCGACGGCCTTCTACACCGGCGAGACGTTCAAGCCGGCAAAGCGGCAGCCGCTGTCCGAGGTCCTGCACTACGACCAGTGGTGATCCGGTGCCCAGGAAGAGCGCGGCATTCCTGCTCTACCGCCTGAGCGGCGACGGCCGGCTGGAGGTGCTGATCGCACACATGGGCGGCCCGTTCTGGGCGCGCAAGAACGAGCGAGCCTGGTCGATCCCGAAGGGCGAGTACACCGACGAGGACCCGCTGCCCGCCGCGCGGCGCGAGTTCGCCGAGGAGGTCGGCGAACCTGTGCTGCGGGGCGAGATCCTGGAACTGGGCGAGGTCCGCCAGCCGAGCGGCAAGGTCATCACAACATTCGCCGCCGAGGGTGACTTCGACCTGGCGAACTTCGCGAGCAACACCTTCGAGATGGAGTGGCCCAAAGGATCCGGCCACGTGCAGGAGTTCCCGGAAGTCGACCGCATCGAATGGACCGAACCGGACCGCGCCGCCGCCTTGCTGGTCAAGGGCCAGGTACCGATCGTCGAGCGGCTGCGGAAAACCTTGGTGACACAAGGAATCCTGCCCGCCTGACGCTCGTCCAGCACCCACCCCGTCGCACATTGTCGAAAAAGTGCCCGGCTCCGCCGGCTACCGGTGAAGCACCGCCATCCGCGACCCCGGCACGGCAAAAGTGGGGACCGCGCGCACGTGGTCCCCACTTCGGCCGCCTCAGGCGAGCGACACCGCCACCTGCTCGAGCTTGTCCATCGCCTCCTGCATGCCGGCTTCCATGCCGGAGTTGATGTGCGCGTCCCGGTGCTCCTTGCTCTGATGCTCGACCAGGACCGTGAGCGTGGTGCGCCCATCGCGCTCGGTCAGGGTCAGCGTGTTCAGCGAGAACGCGTCCGGCATGCCCTCGAACACCTCGGTCGACACGATCCGCTCGTGGGGCACGATCTCCCGGTACTCGCCATGGAAGGCGACCTCGAACCCACCGTTCGCCACCATCACGTTGCGCCAGCTCCCGCCGACCCGCAGATCGACCTCGACCGACGTCACCTCGCCACGCTCCGCCGCCCACCAGCGCTTCACCAGCTCGGGCGTGGTCCAGGCCTGCCACACCAGGCGCGCGGGCGCGTCGAACTCACGCGTGATCACAATCTGGTTGTCCGCCGGAAGCGCGACCTTCGCCGTACCGCTACTCGTCACCGGGACCATCTCCGTCCTCCAGCTCCTTCAGTTCCGCCAGAACGTCGTCCAGGCGGTCGAACCGTTCGGCCCACAACCGCTGGTATCCGCTGACCCAGTCGTGGATTTCCTTCAGCGGACGGGCATTGACGCGGTACACGCGCTGCCGCCCCGAGTCGCGCGCCTCCACCAGCCCCACCTCCCGCAGGACCCGCAGATGCTTGGACACCAGCGGCTGGGCCAGCCCGAGCACCGACACCAGGTCGCTCACCGGCTTCTCCCCGCTCGCCAAGAGGTCGAGGATCTGCCGCCGTCGCGGTTCGGCCACCGCGTTGAACGCGTCCGCCGTCGTCGCCGCTCGTGCCATGCCCTCAATATATACCCATATGGGAATGCGTCAAGGGATCCAGGCGATGACGTCGATTTCGACGAGATACCGGGGGTCGAAGAGCGCCTGGACGCCGACAAGGGTGCTCGCCGGCCGCGTCGTCACCCCGGCGCGCACCGGGGCCAGAATCGCCTCAGCCAGCTCCGGCCGGTACCCCGCGACGTAGATCGTGTGCTTGACCAGGTGCTCCCGGCTCGTCCCGGCCGCGGCGAGCGCGATGTCGATGTTGCGCACAATCTGCGCCGCCTGAGCACCGTGGTCACCCTCGCCGACCAGCTCGCCATCGGCATTCCAGGCGACCTGCCCGGACAAGAACACCAGCCGCGGCACAGGCACGGTGACGGACAGACTGAGCATCTCCGGCAGGGCGAAGAGCCCGGCCGGATTGGCATACTGCGGCGTCTCACTCGTGGTCATCGGCCGAGTCTAGGTTCGATAAGTCACTCGCCAAGACGACAACGGAGCTGGGGGAGCCGCTGTTCCTCGCGCACTTCGACAGGCACCCCCGGGCCGCCCGTTCCGGGTTTCACCACCACCGCTCCCCCCGGCCGGTGTCTCCCTCGGCGAGACTCCGCACGCACAGCCCGGCACTGGCGCCGGGACTTACCGACCGTCACTGGCGCCCACCGGAGGACCACCCGCGAACCGCAGCAACCCGCCGGACCCATCGCCGCTGCGGCACCCGCAACGCCCACCGCCGATCCGGACACCCACCACACCCGAGCACCCACCGCACCCATCGCCACCCCGGCAAACCCACCGCCAATCCGGACACCCACCCGCACCCGAGAGCCCACCGCGCCCACGGCCGATCTGGCACCCGCCACAATCACCGCCGATCCGGACACCCGCCGCATCTACGGGCAGCGCAGCACCCGCGCCCGAGAGCCACCCGCACCGGCCCGGGTGCTGCCGCTCCTGGCGGACCGCGAGTCGCGAGCCGGTTCGAGTTCGCCCTCGAACGGTCCTCGGCGCCGCCGAACGTGGCTAGCCTGACCCCATGACGCCTGCCGAGCTGAAGAAGCTGTGCCTGTCGTTCCCGGGCGCCCGCGAGGAGTTCCCGTTCGACGAGTCCACCAGCGTGTTCAAGGTCGCGGGCAAAGTGTTCGCGCTCAGCCCGCTCGCGTCGCGGCCGCTGCGGATCAGCCTCAAGTGCGATCCGGACCTCGCGGTGCAGCTTCGCCGCGACCACCCGGCGATCACGGCCGGGTACCACCTGAACAAGCGCCATTGGAATACCGTCGTCCTGGACGGCTCGGTGCCGGCGGATCTGGTGCGCGAGATGACGGAGGACTCCTACGACCTGGTGGTCGCCGGGCTGCCGCGCCGCGAACAGGAGAAACTGCGGTGGGTCGCGCTCAGCCAGGAAAAGACGCCCCCAGGACCCACTAACCTACGCCGGTGACCCTCGAGCGGCGCCTGCTTCCCGAGTCTCCTGCCGGGGCCGGGAGATCACCGAGGTCGTGGCCCGCGATGCGGGCGCTGCCGGAGCCGGCCCGCAGGTATGTCGACAGGATCTGGACCATGGTGGTCTTGCCCGCGCCGTTGGGCCCGAGCAGGGCGAAGATCGAGCCGGCCGGGATCCGCAGATCGATCCCGTCGAGCACGACCTTGTCGCCGAACGATTTGCGCAACCCGGCGACCTCGATGGCCGGGGTGGTCGCGGTGGTGGTGGTCAAAGCCCGCTCCTTGGATGGTGTTTCCGGTGTTGGAAGCACCTTCGCCAGGAGCGGCTTCAACCGGGTTTCAGCGCGGTTTCAGGGGTTGCGGCGGTCGCACATTGTCGAAAATGTGCGACCGCCGCCGCCTCAGACGCGGGCCAGCTCCGGCTCCGCCACACGGCGCGGCCGCACCACGCCGGACACCGCGATCACCAGCCCGAGGGCCGCGATCCCGGTGATGACCGCCAGCGCGGGCGTGAGCCCGGTCAGCAGGGAGCCCCCGCCGCTGCCGGTGAGTACCGCCGTCACGACCGCGAGCCCGATCGCGCCGCCGACCTGCAGGGACGTGTTCAACAGCCCGCCGGCGAGCCCCTGCTCGGAGTCGCTGATGCCGGTGGTCGCCTGGATGTTCAGGGACGAGAAGGCGAGTGTGAACCCGATGCCCAGCAGGATCATGCTCGGCAGGACCGATCCCGCGTACCCCGAGTGCTCGTCGATCCGCAGGAACAGCGCGTAGGCGATCACGTGCGCCACCACACCGCCGAGAATCGTGCGCGCGGTACCGATCCGGTCGATCAGCGGCTCGATCCGGGGCGAGGCGAACGCGACGATCAGCGCGGCGGGCAGGAACCCGAGCGCGGTCTGCAGCGCCGACCAGCCGAGCACGTCCTGCAGGTACAGCATCACGACGAACTGGAACCCGATGTAGGCCCCGAAGAACAGCGCCGCCCCGAGGTTCGCCCGCGCCAACGGCCCGGACCGCAGGATTCCCAGCCGCAGCAACGGGTGGCTGCTGCGCTTTTCGATCAGCACGAACGCGGTCAGCAGCGCCACCGCCACCGCGAACGTGATCAGCGTGCGCGGTGCGGCCCAGCCCGCCTCCGGCGCTTCGACGACACCGAACACCAGGAGCAGCGATCCGGCCGCCCCCGTGATCGCGCCCGGCAGGTCATAACCGCCCGCCGAGTGGTCGCGCTCGTAGCTCGGGACGACCTTGATCGCGGACACCAGCGCGATGAGCGCGATCGGCACCGGCAGCAGGAACGTCCAGCGCCAGCCGACCTCGGTCAGCAGCCCGGAGAACACCAGACCGGCCGAGTACCCGCTCGCGCCGAACACCGCGAAGATGCTGATCGCCCGGTTGCGGGCCGGACCCTCCTGGAACGTGGTGGTGATGATCGACAACGCGGCCGGTGCGGTGAAGGCCGCGGCCAGGCCCTTGACGAACCGGCTCACGATGAGCAGGACGCCGTTGTCGACAAGGCCGCCGAACAGCGAGGCGACCGCGAACACCGCCACCGCGACGAGGAACACCCGGCGGCGGCCGAGCAGGTCGGCCGTGCGGCCCCCGAGCAGGAGCAGCCCGCCGTAGCCGAGCACGTACCCGCTCACGACCCATTGCAGCGCGCTGGTGGACAGGCCGAGGTCGGCCTGGATGGACGGCAGCGCGACACCGACCATCGAAACGTCGAGGGCGTCCAGGCCCACGACCGTGGACACGGTGAGCAGCACGGCCCAGAGACGGGCGTTCCACCGTGTCGAGGTGGTCGACAGGTGAGGTGATGGCCCAGCAGAAGTCATGGCCACTACATTACATGCATGCGCATCTAATGCAACCGGGTTTAATGTGTTTGCATCAAATTCCTGTGCATGCTATGGTGTCGCCGTGGGTGAGGTCGCCGAAGGCCGGATCGTGCAGCAGTGGCACGACCTCCTGGCCCTGCACGCCACCGTTTCCGGCGAGCTGGAATGCCGCCTGCAGGACAAGCACGGCATCGGGGTGAGCGAGTTCGAGGCCCTCGAGCGGCTCGCCACCTGTGACTTTCAGTGCCGCTCCGCGGACCTCCTCGCCGCCGTTCACCTGAGCCAGAGCGCCACCTCGCGCCTGGTCGCCCGCCTGGAGAAGGAGGGCCTGGTCGAGCGCGCGATGTGCGAGCAGGACCGCCGTGGCATCTTCGTGGGCCTCACCGAGGCCGGCCGGCGCCGCTACGAGGAGGCGAAGCCGACCCATCGCGCGGTGCTCCGCGAAACGCTCGGCGAGACACGTATCCCGGCGGCCGGTTGATTCACCGCTCCACGGGGTAGCTCATCGGCACGCGCAACCGCCGGCGGTGGGAGTCGAACCGTGAGCGAGCACAACAGGGAAAGTGTTGTCGGCAGGGCGAAGGCCGGGCTCGACCGCGCGGACGCCGTGCAGCAGGAGTACAAGACGCTGTCCGTACCGGTCGCCGTGGCCCGCAAGTTCGTCGAGGACCGGTCGACGAACCTCGCCAGCATGATCGCCTTCTGGGCGTTCTTCTCGATCTTCCCGCTGTTTCTCGTGCTGATCACCCTGCTCGGGTTCTTCGTGCCGGACGACCTGAAGAACGACGTGCTGGGACACGTCGGCTCGATGCTGCCGCTGCTGGACCCGTCGACGATGCAGGGCTTCGGCGGCTCGTGGTGGGCGCTGATCCTCGGGCTCGCGACCGCGCTGTGGAGCGGGATCGCCGTCGTGCGCGTGACGCAGACCGCGTTCAACGCGGTGTGGAATCTGCCGTTCCACGCGCGGCCGAGCCTGCCCAAGCAGATCGGCCGCAGCCTGCTCGTGCTCGCCACGATCGGGCTCGGTCTCGTCGTCAGCACGCTCATCAGCGGTTTCGTCTCCAGTGGCACCGACCTGCTGGACCTGGGGTGGCTCGGCCGGATCCTCGGGTACGCGATCGCGATCGTGCTGGACATCGCGCTGTTCGTCGCCGCGTTCCGGATCCTGACCGACCGGGAGGTCACCACCCGCGACGTCCTGCCGGGCGCCCTGCTGTCCGGCGTGCTGTTCTGGGTCCTGCAAACGCTTTCTTCGCTGATCATCAGCCGGTACCTGCAAAACGCCCAGAGCACCTACGGCACGTTCGCCACCGTCATCACGCTGCTGTGGTGGTTCTATCTGCAGAGCATCGTCACGCTGCTCGGGGCGCAACTGAACGTCGTTCTGAAGGACCGCCTGCACCCGCGCGCCCTGGCGGACGCACCCGGGCAACCCTAGTCGCACATTTTCGACAATGTGCCGCCGGGGGCGGGCCCACCCGGCGCCGGCGGCCGGCGGCGACAGATAAGGTGTGCGGGCGGAACAGACAGACGATGGAGGGATCCGTGCCTCAGGCTTTCGCCACGCGCTGGACGCGTGAAAGAGGCGAAGCGATCGTCACCATCGTCGGCGAGGTCGACCTCAACACCGCCTCCCGGGTGCGCGAAGCCGTCAAGGAGGCCCGTGACAGCACCGGCCCGGTCCCGCTGACCACGCTGATCCTCGACCTGTCCGAGGTCGAGCACCTCGACTCGCTGGGGCTGGCCGCGCTGGTGGAGACGGCCGCCGAATGTCACTCCGCCGACCAGGCGCTCGCGCTGGTCTGCCCGACGCCGGTCGTGACCCGCCCGCTTCAGATGACCGGGCTGGACGGCATCCTGACGGTCGCCGCCTCGCTCGACGCGGCACGCGAGGCGGCCCGGCGGGACCTTCGCTGATCCCGTCGCGCTAGGTGGTTGGTGTCGAACGGGGGCTGGGCGGTCGGTCGCAGGCTCCGCATGACGGGCGGGCCGGTCTGATGGCTGATCGTGATCGAGGATGATCAACGCGGCTGGTGGGGCGCGGCAGGGT
>Ga0081455_10002337_pt1 | contig 22638 bp, 15 predicted proteins | sample TabmetS3T2R1_FD_70207 | JGI IMG/M metagenome (GOLD analysis project Ga0081455, IMG submission 70207) | Tabebuia heterophylla rhizosphere microbial communities from the University of Puerto Rico - S3T2R1 | ecosystem: Host-associated > Plants > Roots > Rhizosphere ...
CAGCGCCGACGCGCGAGAAAGCCGACCAGCTGCTCGACCAGCGCCTCAGCGCGCCGTTCCGCGGTGATGCCAATGACGTCCTGTACCAGTGGGCGTCATCGGGCGACTACAACGCCTCTGGCGGCCTGGAACGCATCCAAGCGACTCTATTGGCGATCAATTCGGCGGACGATGAGCGCAACCCGCCAGAACTCGGGCTGCTGGACCGCGAGATCACGCGCGTGAAACATGGCCGTGTGCTGCTGATCCCCGGTAGCGACGAGACCGCAGGCCACGGTACCACGGCCCGAGCGAAATTCTGGAAGAAGGAGCTCGGGGAGCTCCTGAAAACCGCACCGCACAGGGCGAAGTAGTCTCGCTGTTCGGGAAGACGAGCCTTTGGTTTCGTTCACGAGCGCCCGATGTAGTCGATGCACTCCGCCGAACTTCAGGTGGAACGGACGGGCCGTGCGCCTCGTCACGTGCGCGAGCATACCACCAGCCCGCCGTTCACCACCACGTTAGTTGGACACTTGGTTCTGGACTACGCGCAAAAAAAGGGGGCAATCATGGAAAAAATCCAAGCAAGCGGAGAGACCCGAATGACACGGCGGTCAGTACTCTGCAGCGCGCTGGTGACGGCGGCCGTAGCGGCGGCAAAAACGGTACTGGCCCAACAGATGCAGACGTACCTGCCGCCGGGAGTGGCCGCAAAGCCGAAAGGTCCGATCGTTTTTCTCGACTACGACAAAGACGAGATCGACTTTGCCTATGACCAGGTTAAAGAACTCTTCGATGGCGCTTGTGATGTAGAAGAGAGCGCGGGATAAAGTTATTGCTGCAGGGGTGAGTGACCTCCTATAGGAGTTCATTGGTTAATAGACATACGACAACCAAGGGGTGAGTCGTGGAGAGAGCGGAGGAACCCAAACCTAAGGCAAGCGTTCAGGCCCCGGCCGTCGGCTAACCAGCCGAAGGGTGATCGGGTAGTGGCCGACGAGCACGGACCATTGCTCGCGCTTGGAACCGCTCGGCCCTTGGTTTTTGAAGAACCGAAGTTATCTAGGTACTCTGTTAATCGATTCATGAATGGACTTTTCTCGATCCCATCGGTTCACTGACTTTGCTACAACTTTGCCAGAACTATATGCCACTATGTGTTCGAATCGGTAAAATCGACCGGCTGAGACCGGCGTTAAACGCTTGAATAGATACCAATAGCGACCGATAGTGACGCATAGTCTCGCTACGGTAAGAGGACCCAAAGTCCTCTGCTCTTGTCATTCGATTGCGGGCCTCCACTCATCCTGAGATTTGGAGCCTCCATAGACCCGTTAGATCGCTTCCGCTGCGAGCGCTAGTGAAACAGCCTTGTTGACGTGGATGGCCATCGAATCAAAGATCATCCCGTGTGTGTCTTCGGCGCGAATCAGCAACGGCAGCTCAGTGTTCGCCAGCACGATGCCCGCCGCTCCCGCTGTTGTTAACTCCTCGATAATTTCGAGGACCGAACGCCGGGACGTTTCACGTATGTCTCCTAAAGCGAGCTCCTTATAAATCACGCCATGGATAAAGTCTCGTGCCGCTTTGGGAGGAACGACGATCTTCAGGCCATGGGTGGCTAAGCGCTCCCGGTAGAAACCTTGCTCCATGACGAAGCGTGTCCCGAGAAGCCCAACTGAGGAGACGCCCACGCGGGTGACCGCTTCAGCCACAGCATCCGCAATGTGCACGAGCGGAATGCTAAGCTGCGTCTGCACCTGCGGGGCAACCTTGTGCAGCGTGTTGGATGCAATCAACACAAAGCTTGCCCCGGCTATCTCGAGCTTCCGGGCCGCATCGATGAGTACCGTGGCTAACTGGTCCCAGTGCCCGTCGTGCTCGAACCGGGCGATAGGGTCAAAGTCTAGGCTGTACATCACCAACTCGGCGGAGTGTAAGGCTCCTAACTTCGATTTCACCGCCTGATTGATGAGGCGGTAATACTCCGACGACGACTCCCAGCTCACCCCACCAATGAGACCAATCACCTTCATGTGCGATCCGCCATGACCGATTTCATTCACTGTGACGCTTCGCCAGGCAGTTTTGATCTAACTTAACGCCTCAGGTGAGCGACGCGCAGATTTTTGCGCGTCCGCTCCAACTGCTCGTTAGACCTCTGGTAAAACACATTGCGTCTATGTTGCTATCCCCTAAAGAGCATATCCGGCAACGGCAGATTAAGCTTTGCAGCTAGCGTCGCAGCTTTTGATATGAACCTGGAAGAATGACCAGAACGCCAGCGAGAAGCACGCGGCATGAGCGGCGGAGGCGGCGGGTGAAGCCCGCGCCGAAGATCCGTCTCGATGCGCATGTTAGACGGCATCGGGCACCTTGTGCATGATGTCACCTGGAAAACTGCACCACGTGCACGGCTCGAGCATCCGCCACCCCATCTTCCTGTACCACGACTGCTGGTCGAGCGTGAAGAGATAGAGCGTCGCAACACCGAGCACAGCCGCCTGGTGCTCCACCACCGCGCAAAGCGTGGTGCCTATACCCTTGCGCCGATGCTGTGGCAACACGAACACGCCACCGAGCCAAGGTGTGAGATCCTTGCGGCCAGGAAGATCGTGAATTCGAAGCGCGGCGGTGCCGAGCGCTTCGCCCGATTTATGCGCCACCCAGGCTATTGGAAGCTGGTCGCGATTCAGGTGGGCTTGGAACTTTGCCGTGCGCGTCTCTTCAGTATCCTCGGACAGGATCTGGCGGTAATGAAACAGCAAGCCCGGCACAAGGTCAGCGATGAACTGTGGCTGATCGGCCAGATAGTCGATGCGCACCTAAGACCCCTGTTGGTAAGATGCCGCCTAGCGTGGGGCGTGAGCCGCGCACTTCAGCGCATCGGCTCCATGCCCCTGTTAGCTGAGAACGAATGGATCTTGCCTTCCAACATCTTGACCGCTGTCCCGCCGATCCATATCTCACCGTCGGGCGAGCCGGTTCTTGTGCGGATCCATCCCCCACGAGTGGCAAAACCGCCTTGATAGACTTGCAGCTCATTTACTTTAGGTTGCGATTGCTGACAGAACGCGAGGATCGCTCCAGCCGCCCCACCCGTCACGGCATCTTCGCATCCATTCAAGGACGTAGTGAAATGTCGAGATCTGATCAGGACAGGAGAGTTGGGATCACGAGCAAACACGACAATCCCCGTGAGCCCCAACGCACGACAAACGTCCAGCGTAACGGCTGGCTCGACGATAGCTTGTCCAAGAGCCGCAACGGGCACTTCGATGACGAGGCGCTTTCTCCCTAGGGCGACATAAGCCATAGGCGGCGACTCAATGCCGTTGGTGAGACCAAGCCGCGCCAGGTAGACGCGTTCATCTTCATGAGGCTCTGAGAGTGTTGGACGCCCCAGCGAACAGAAGATCGATGTCGTCTCGCAGTGCTCTAATAGCAGCCCTGTGAATCCCAGGGCGGTCTCCACGACGTAGTGACCGGGTCCCACTTGGCCGTCTTCCATCAGTGCATACATTGCCCCGATGAGTCCCTGTGCACAGATTGCGAGTTCTTCATATGGAGAGAATGTTCGACAGGCAAAGAGGGAAGCAGCGTTGGCCTTTCTGGTGAAGAACAGAGTATCGGGGACAGGGAACTCTGTGGCAAGGCGCTGCATAAGGGAGGTGTCTTCCGGCCCCTCATAGTACACAATGCCCGTCGGATTGCCTTCAAGTGGCGCTCGAGCGAAGACATCGAAGACTTTGTATCGCATACACTCCTCAAGAAATTCGGCGGCTAACGTTTTGGTGAGCCGGACGGGTCACCGATTTTCAGGAAACGCGCCGCCGTCTCACCGCGTCCGTTCGACCTAAATGTTAGGCTGTTCTTCCACAACCTGATGGTTTGTATACCCGCTCGGTAGAAGCCGGATACTTGGTTAGTCCCGATGCGGGACGGCGAGGACGAACAACCAGCTCTCCTCCACAATTTGGGCACTTCCCTCCCAGTACTGACTCCGCACAAGAAACACAAAAGGTGCATTCAAAAGAACAGATGCGGGCTTCGATAGACTCCGGGGGAAGATCCTTGTTGCAACACTCACAATTTGGACGTAACTGAAGCATTACTTCCTCCTGAAATTTGATGAAGCCAACTGTGAGTATACGGTTCTGTTTTTGGCGATACTAATATCGGCAAGGCCGCCTGGAACATGAGGGCCGGTCCTTTAAGCCTTGGTCCTCGGCTGGTTTGTTTTGTGCCTGAACCTGGGCAGAACATACACCTTCCATTGTCGAAGAAAAAGCAAGCCGAGCTTCGAAATGGTTGGGCTTCCCTCGTTTATGCTCGGTTCTGGTCCGCTCTGGACTTGACTCTTAATCAGCGGGTCTGCAGTTCAAGTCTCCGGCAGCCAACGAAAGCTTATTAAGGGCTGGGTTGGGAGGACTTTTGGCCGAACGGGGTTCGTTTACTTTGCTACAACTTTGCCAGAACTATATGTCACTATGTGTTCGAATCGGTAGGATCGACCGGCTGAGACCGCCGCTAAACGCTTGAATAGATACCAATAGCGACCGATGGTGACACATAGTCTCGCTACGCCAAGAGGACTGAAAATCCTCGTAGCGGGTGCACCCGTCATTTGCCACGGTCTGAAGGCTGCCGAACATGGTCACTGCGCGTGAAATTCGGCGGTTCTTCGCTGCAAGGAACAAGACCTTATGCTCCCGAAGCAATCTTCTTGTACACCTTTAAGATCATCAACTGTCAGATCACGCCCTTTTCTTTGAGCTCAGCTACTCCTTTTTCATCATAGCCGAGTGAATTCAAAAACTCACCGTTGTGCTCGCCGAGTTCAGGCGGTGCTGCAGGATGTTGCAGCTTATCGTCGCTATATTCCACCGGAAATTTGACGGTTTTGATCGTTGGTTTGTTTTTACGATCGATTTGAATCTCCAGCCCCATATGCTTAATCTGCGGATCGTCAAAAACTTCCGCCAAGTTGTACACCGGAGTGTGGGGCACGTCATTCGCTTCGAGCTGTTCCAGCCAATAGGCGCGTGACTTTTCCCGAAAAAACTCAGCAAAAGTTTTGTTCAGCTCGTCGTAATTTTTCCGGCGGTTGGGCCGCGTGTTAAAACGAGGATCTTCGATCAATTCAGAGCGTCCAACCGACTTGCACAATCCTTCCCAGAATTTCTGCGGTGACGACAGATGGATAGCGAAGGGCAAACCATCCGAACCCGAGAAAGCGTAAGTTTGAGACTGTCGCGGACGGGTGTAAGGGCCGGGCGGCCGCCCGTGGGCCAGAGTTTCGGTTGCCGGCGCTCCGAGAAAACCAAGCACTGAGCCGGCCATCGTCGCGTCTACTTGTTGGCCCTTGCCGGTCTTCGCGCGAGCAACCAAGGCGCCCAGCACGCCGACGGCAGAGTAGAGCCCGCTCAAATGGTCCGCATAGGCCGGACCGATGGGGCGGGGTTCCCTAGGATCCATCAAGACGCTCAACATCCCGCCCAGTCCCTGCCCGACAGTGTCATAGGCCGGCCGATGGACATAGGGCCCCGTCGGACCAGTGCCGGTAATCGAGCAGCAGATAATCCGCGGATTTAACTTTTTCAGGGTTTCATAATCGATCCCTAACTTCTTCGTGACCCCCGGGCGATAATTCTCTATGACCACGTCGGCCTGTTTAACCAACCCATAGAAGATCTCCTTCCCCTCGGGAGTTTGAAGATTCAAAGTTATGCTTTTTTTGCCGCGATTGAATGCCCAAAAGTTCGGCTGGTCACCACCCAGATCCCAACCGCGAAACGGATCGCCACCTTTGGGATTTTCCACCTTGATCACCTCGGCGCCCATATCCGAAAGCAAGACCGCGGCGTAAGGTCCCGCGATAAAATTGCCAAGCTCCAATATTCTAATGCCCTCCAAAACGCCTTTCATACTTTTCTCCTCACCCTATTCGAGTTTCCGACTGTTGACTTCTGCCTGATGCCTTTTGCCTTCTATTATCACACATGGACAGGCACTCCTAATTCAGATAATGGAGTTAGCAAATCTTCAAACCTCAAGGACGAACCTATGGCTAAACCGCCTCCCGTCACCGACACATTGGCCCGCTTCGTTGCTGAAACCGATTTTTCCACCGTTCCCGAAAAAGTTCTCATCAACGCCAAAATGCATATCCTCGACACGCTCGGCGTCGCACTTGTTGGGGTGACAACCGACACTGCGGCGATTGCTTTTGACTACTGCAAACGGCTCGGCCATAACGACGAATCCACAATTTGGGGAACAAACCAGAAATCTTCTGCACCCATGGCGGCATTCGCCAACGGGCTTCTCGGCCACGCCATCGACTTCGACGACTGGGACGCCTTTATTCACGCGGGTCATCCGACTTGCATGGTGGCTGCAGCCGCATTGAGCCTGGGCGAAGTCATCGGCTCCTCCGGGAAAGATTTACTCAAAGCCTACGCGTTGGCAATCGAAATACTTACCAAGATCGCCGCCAATGCGCCTAACGTTCAGGACCGTGGCTTCCACAGCACACCGGTATTAGGCAGCATCGGCGCCGCGGTGGCGTGTGCTAGCTTGATGCGATTCAGTCTGGAGAAGATCAAAGCGACTTTGGGCATTGCCGCATCGGGCGCGGGCGGCATCCATCGCCAACAAGGTTCGATGGTGAAACCGTTTCACGCCGCCAACGCCGCCCGAAATGGGGTCGAAGCGGCGTTGTTGGCTGAAAAGGGTTTCACAGCCGATGCCGCCATCATCGAAGCGCCCAGGGGCTTCTGCGATACGTTTTTTGGTCCGGGAACCTGTGATTACGAAAAGATGATTGCCGATCTCGGCCAGCCCTATTTTCTAGAGTCCCCCGGTCTCGGCCTCAAACTTCACCCCTGCAGCGCGCCGCAATTTCTCGCCGCCGACGCTGCACTGCACTTGAAACATGAGCACAATGTTCGCTTGGCTGACGTGGTGAAGATGGAGGTCAGCATTCCGCCGATGCGCTATCAACGCCACTATCATCCCGAGGTCAAAACCGGCCTGCGAGGAAAATTCGCCATCAACTACGTCGTCGCCCTCGCCTTTCTCGACGGCAAACTGGAAATCGACACTTTCACGGATGTCAAGGCCAACCAACCTGACGTTCAGGATGCATTGAGCAAAGTTAGAGTTATCGTCGATGAAACAATTCCCGAGCCCGGCCTCTACTGCCCGGTAAGCGTTGAGCTCAAGGACGGTAAACGCTTTACTTACACGGCGAGGATCGCTAAAGGGCACCCGCAAAACCCGATGACCGAAGAAGAAGTTTTGAGCAAGTTTCGGAGCAACGCGAAGAGTCTCCTTTCTGAAGAACAATCCGCAGAGCTGGTCCATGATGTGCAACACCTCGAAACCATCGGTAACGTCCGGCAACTGATTGCACTCCTTGTTCACTAATAGCCCAATTATCAAGGACTTCATTGGTTAGTAGACATAGACAACTGAGGGATGAGCCGTGGAAAGCGCGGGCACCCGAATCTGAAGAAAGCGTTCAGCCCTGGCCGTCGGAATAACCACCCCTTTGAGCGGATCGGGTGGGGCCTACAAGTCACAGGCCTATTGCCCGCGCTTGGAAGGGCTCGTTCCTTGGTTCTGGAAACCGAAGTTGTCTACATACTTATGAACTCCTTGATAGCAGAAGCCCTTGTATGCGGATTGAACTGGGGGTTTACTTAACGAGAGGTTTCGCAAATGGCTACATGTGAACGTTGCGGCCTTTCGAAATGGTTTCTTTCTCTGTCAGACAATGGGCTTTGCCCAGCTTGTGCAGAAGCAGAGCTCAAGGAAGCGGCTGAAAAATCTCACGCCCCGGCTCGGGAGATAGATAAACCCGCTCAAACTGCCATACGCTCTGACTCTCCCACTGCCGACTCCCTCGAGCGCGTCCCATCTTTGCAAGAGGAACCAATTCCCCATTTTGATAAGTACGTGGGACAAGAAGAAATAAAAAAGGACCTGCTGCCTCGAATTGAAGCGGCTGTTCATCATTCTAGACCGCTCCCTCATCTCTTGTTGTCCGGCCCTCCTGAGATGGGAAAGGCAACGTTAGCTCACATGATTGCTGGTGAGATGAACGTGAAGATCACTAGAGCTTATGTGGCAGTCGTTCGAGAACCCGTGGATCTTGCTCCCTTGCTGACAAACCTTAAAGAGAAGGATTTTTTTCTTATTGAACAGATAGAGTCACTAAAGGAGCCGGCGTTAGAAACTCTTATGACGGCCATTGAGGATTTCACTCTTGAAATGCCTTCAGACCAAGAACCCAAAGGGCGGCACCTCAAGCTTCCTCTCAAGCGATTTACGTTGGTTGGCACGACAGCAAAGCCCTGGCAAGTGGACAAACGTCTCCGTCGCTGGATGATTCGCTATGATTTCACGCCTTATAACGTGCAAGAGATAAGCGAGATAGTAAAGTTAATTGGCAACGTTACTTTTGATCCGGAAGCGGCAATCCTGCTTGCCGAACACTGCGAAGGGATCCCGGGGAACGCCAGAGTAATGGCAAAGAGATTGCGCAACTACGTGACCGACTATGCAACGGATCACGTATCAGTTGATCTCGCAAAAGAGGCGCTCATCTCATTTGGTTACATTGGCAAACCCTCCGCACGAACCGACCTAGTTAGTAAAGTGCGCAGCATGACTGCTGTAACTTTCAAAGAGTTTACTGCGAGTCTGTTCCGTGAGATGGGGTACACGGTCGAGATCACGTCAGAAACGAGTGATAGCGGGATAGACTTGTTATTGCGCAAGAACAATCAATTGATCGGCGTTCAGTGCAAGCGCTGGAATACTGCGGTTAGCGAACCTGTCATCCGGGATTTCTACAATGCGCTCATAGACTCCGGAGCACAATCTGGGTACGTCATCACGACGAGTACGTTTACTTCTCACGCGTACTCCTTTGCGGAAGGAAAACCGATTCAGCTCGTTGATCTAGAGGCACTGCTAGACCTGGCCACGGGTCGAGGCAGTAAAGCTCCGCGGAGTGGCAAACAGAAAACTCGATGATTTATGCCCGGCCTTTTTATCCTTCCGAAGCTGTGAAAAAATAGCCGTCCGCCCTTCGAGACCCTCAGGACGAACGGCTAAGTCTCCCAATTTTAGAGTGTCGCGATCCGTTCGTGGTGAGGTTCTCGAACCATGAACGATTTTTTCACAGTTTTCACTGATCCCGGCAGAAAATTGATCCTGTTCACAGCCTGACATCCCGTCTCCGTACAAATTCCCTGCTGATAAGTACACAATTCCAGCTCTTATTGGACATCCATTTCCAACTGAGATAAGTCAGATTGAAATTGGGATTCTCCACGGAGGTTATTTTGTCCACCGAAAAACCTTTAGCGCCACTCTTCGAAGCCAATCGTCTCGCCATTATCGGCGCCAGCGACCGCAACCACTATGCGGTCAACATATTCAAGAATTTGCAAAACATGGGTTTCGACCAATCTCGCATCGTGCCTGTCAATCCCGGCCGCCCTGAAGTTTTTGGATTAAAAGCTTATCCAAGCATTCTCGAAGTACCAGGAGAAGTTCCTCTGGCAGTCATCGCGGTGAATAATAAAACCGTGGTGTCCGTTGTCGAAGATGCCGGAAAAAAGGGCGTCAAGGCTGGTGTCATTTTTGCGGACGGCTTCGCCGAAGGTGGCGAGGTGGGAAAACAACTACAATACCAGTTGACTGACGCGGCAAAAGCAGCGGGCATCAAACTTCTCGGACCTAATTGCATGGGATTCGTCTCGGTCCACGCCAAACTGGGAATCTGGGGCGGCGAACTGCCGAAAACCCTTCGTCCGGGAAACATAGGCTGCATCTTTCAGAGCAGCGGGATGATGAATCTCTTGATCAACGCGGGCGCCAAACGCGGCCTTGGCTTTCACCTCTGTGCCAGCGGCGGCAACGAGATAATCCTCAACGCCGCTGACTATCTCGAGTATGAGGCCGAATGCCCCGAGATCGATGTCATCGCCACCTATATCGAAGCTGCGCCGAAAGAACCAGAACGGTTTGCCGCCGCCTTGGACCGCGCTATCGCCAATGGCAAGGCGGTGTTGGTGCTCCGAGCCGGCCGCACGGAGCGAGCCAAACGGAATGTCATCGCCCACACGGGGCAACTGGCCGGTTCAGCGGCGGCTTGGGACGCATTTTTCGAACAACACGGCGCCATCATCGTCAACGATCTCGACGATATTATCGACACGACGGCATTGTTCGCTGGCGCGAAGATGCGACCGGACATACATGAGCGGGGCGTGGGATTGATTACGATCTCCGGCGGCGACTGTACCTTGCTCTCCGATATCGCCGATCAAGAAGGCGTGCCCGTGCCGGATCTGAGCCCGGAGACCCAGCAAGTCATGGTCCAGAGCCTGGACAAACCGACGTTGCTTGGAAATCCCCTCGACGTCGAAGACCTGCAACGGATAAAGCCCGAAGCCTTTGATCACTGCCTCGAAAAATTCTTTCAGGAGCCCAAGCTCGATATGGTGGCGCTGCGCTTGAATCTACCGGAGTCTCTCACGCCTTCATCAGAAAAGCTCTATCAAAAGATTTCCGATCTTAGTCACGCCAACGATAAGCGCGTATTCGTGCTTACCCGCGCCACGGAACCGCCAGCAGAAGTTTGGTATCAGCGGCTCAACGAATTGGGACTGACGTTCACCGGCGACTACCGCAAATCGCTTCGTGCCATGGGACGGTTGCGGAAGAACGAGCGGGACCGCGCCCTGGGCCGGTTCGCTGCAGTTACCCGCACATGGTCAGCGCCTGTTTTACCGGGTCTCAAACGGGGCGTTCTCTCCTACGGCGCCACGGAAAAACTGCTGCAAGCCTACGGCATCGCGCTGGCGCCAGCAGTGATGGCTCAATCGGTTGGAGAAGCGGTAAATGCAGCCGAGAAACTTGGCTATCCGTGTGTACTTAAAGTCGCGTCCATCGATATCCCGCATAAGACCGAACTCGGTGCGCTCCGGCTCGGACTAGAGAACAAAGAGAGCGTGCAACACGCCTATGAGGAAATGCTTGCAACTGTGAAAGCCAAGAAACCGGATGCGAATATCGAGGGCGTTCTGGTTCAGCAGCATATCAAAGGCGTCGAATGCCTCCTCGGGATTTCACGCGACGAACAGCTGGGGCCAACGTTGGTGATGGGCTTGGGCGGTGTTTTCGTCGAGATTTTGGCCGATGTCGCGATTCGGATTCCGCCCGTCAGTGCTGCCGAGGCCCGCCGCGCTCTGGAACATCTCAAGGGTGCAAAAGTATTCACCGGCGTACGCGGCGCCCCGCCGGCAGACGTCGAAGCGCTGGCCGAAATGGCTGCTCGATTGTCTTGGCTGTCTTATGATCTCCGGAACAGTATCGAAGAAATGGACCTAAACCCAGTGGTTGCGCTGCCTGGCGGCAAAGGAGCATTGGCTGTGGATGCATTATTAGTGATACGCTAGCCCGTGGACATCCATATTGGATTAGAGTAGGTGGATTTTTGAAGAGAAAGATTGAGATTCAATGATAACCGGTGCCCTCGAAGGAACTGTTTGCATCGACGTCAGCGGCCATGTGGCCGGCCCTTATGCCGGCAGTCTGCTCGGCGACCTGGGCTGCGAAGTCATCAAAGTCGAGTTGCCCGACGGAGGCGACACGCATCGCGGGCGCAATCCCAAATACGAAGGCTACGGACCAAGTTTCCGCGTCCTCAATCGCAATAAGAAGAGCGTTACTCTCAATCTGCGTGAAAAAAGAGGCCGCGAGGTTCTGCTCAAGCTATTGGAGACCGCAGATATCTTGCTCGAAAACTTCCGCCCGCCGACCCGGCTACGTTTGGGTCTGGACTACGAAAAGCTCTCGCAGATAAATCCGAAATTGATTCACTGCTCGATTTCCGGCTATGGCCAGAGTGGTCCTTACCGAGACAAGCCGGGTTTCGACACCATCGGCCAGGCGCTGAGCGGCATGATGAGCTTGGTCACCGACCTGGACGATCCCAAGGTCGCCGGCGTCTCCTTTGTCGATCACGCGGCGGGAATATTTGCTGCTCACGGGATCATGGCTGCGCTGCTTGCGCGCGCGAAAACCCAGCGCGGTCAGTTTATCGACGTGTCACTGCTACAAGTGAGCATCGCGTTTATCGAGTCCCATGTCGCGGATTACTTGAACGGCGGCGAAGCGGTGTCCCGCGACAATTTTCCCAAAGGCAGAATCTATAGCCTCGTCGATTGTGACAAGAAACCCTTCATGGTTCATTTATCGGGACACAATCAAGCCTGGGAAGGACTGCTTAGAGCGGCGGAGCTTGATCATCTGATCGGCGATCCACGCTTTGACACGCGCAAACAGCGCAGTGACCGTCACAACGAAATCGTCGCTCTCCTGCGTGCCCAGTTTTGCGAAAAGCCGCGCGAATATTGGTTACCCCGACTGGACGCGAACAACATTCCCAATGCCCCGATCAACACGATCCCCGAGGTTTTCGACAATCCCCAGATCAAGCATATGGGGCTTCCCAGGCAGATTACTCACCCCCGGATGGGCACCAGCAACCTGGTTGGCAGTCCGATCAATATGTCGGATACACCGCCACGGTTTTTTCGTCCGGCACCGTTGCTTGGAGAACAGACCGAGGAGATCTTAACAAGGCTGGGTTACGGCAAAGAAACGATTGAGGAATTACGCACAAGCGGAGTAGTATGAATTGGTTTCTGGTTCCTGGTTTACAATTTCCGGTTCTGCGTCTGCCAACTAGAAACAAGAAACTGGAAACCAGAAACACAGACAAAAGCAAAGGAGCAAGATATGGATTTCAATGTTTCCGCTGATCCGCCGCATGTAGTTGAGTTTCGTAAAGAAGTCGCCGCCTGGATGGCCGAGCAGATGAAGGGCCACGAGCACTTGCGCTGGTCGGCTTCCTGGTCCACCCGAGAAGACGACGAGGAATATAAATTTCGCCGCGGGCTGGCTGAGAAGTTGGGCGCGAAGGGCTGGCTCTTTCCGTTGTTTCCCAAGAAATACGGTGGCGCCGAGCTAACCATCGACCATCAGGTGGTCTTGGAAACCGAGCTGTTCAAATACGGCTTGAACCTGTCGCATACGTTCTACACGCTCGCGCGCATCGTTGCGCCGGTGCTGATTCGCTGGGGAACCGACGAACAGAAGGCTGAATTCTTGCCGCCGATCACGCAGGCCAAAATCTGCGTGTGGCAGGTCTTGACCGAACCCCACGGCGGCAGTGACATCGCCAACTGCCAGACCAAAGCGATCCGCGATGGCGATGACTATGTCGTCAACGGCCAAAAGGTCATGGTCGGCCATCACCTGCCGCCGGATTATCTTTGGACCTTGGTCTGCACCAATCCTCAAGGCAAACGCCACGAGAATCTTGCCTGGTTGCACATCCCGGCGAACCTACCCGGCATCACGATTCAACACATGTATTTGATGATGGGCATCAAGAATGCTGTCTTCTTCGACAACGTGCGTGTGCCCGCGAAATATCTCATCGGTGGTGAAAACAACGGCTGGAAAGTCGCCAGCACCCACATGGAGCTGGAACACGGCGGCGACGGTAGAATTGCCGCAGATCCGTTGATCGAGCGTGTGGTTGAGTATTGCCGCAATACCCATATTGACGGCAAACCTCTCATGGAAGACCCGCACGTTCGCGACCTCATCGCCGACATGACCATCGAGTTGAACACGCTCAGGCGTTTCAATCAGCTTATTTACTGGCGCCGGTTCGCAAAGAAGCCTCACCCCTACGGCGGACCCCAGCAGCGCTACTTCCAGCGCATGATGCGCTTGCGCAATGGGGAGCGCCTGCAGGCGATCATGGGCGCCGATGCTTTGGTGCAAGACTTGTCCGTGCACGAAGTGGTCGATTTCGAATACGCGGTGCGCACGGGGCCGGGGCAACTACACGGGGGCGGCACATTGGACACCGACCGCTTGATTTTCGCGCGCCGCTTGGGCCTCGGCAGGCCGACAACGGAGAAAGCGCCTGAAACGGACTAAAATTTGGAGAAACTGTCTTAACGTTTTGAACGACTTGAACGATTTGAACGTTTTGAACAAATAGGTTGCTAATCATTCCAGCCGTTCAAGCAGTTCAAAACGTTCAAGCCGTCGCTTCGCGCAATAGGAGAAATAAATATGGACCTAGGACTAACAGAAGACCAAGAAATGTTAAAAAAGGTAGCGGCGGATTTCGTCAAGGCGGAAGTCCCCGCGCATCAGATGACCCAGTGGTACAAAAACAAACAAACCTTTCAGCCGCAGCTTATAAAGAAAGCCGCGGAGCTCGGCTGGCTAGGCATGATGCTGCCGGAAGAGTATGGCGGCGCTGGCGTCACGACCATGGATTGCGCCGTGGTTTTTGAAGCGCTCGGGCACGGACCGGTGCCGGGGCCGCTCTTTACTTCGGGCGTGCTTAGCGCCCAGATGATTTTCGAAGCCGGCACGCAACAACAAAGAAGCGCGTTGTTGCCGCGTCTGTGCAAGGGTGAGATGATCGTCGTCCCTGCCCTTATGGATAAGGCCGCCCACTGGGGACCGGAGGCCGTTGAAACGCGTCTTAGCAAGACTGCCAACGGCTACATTATGAACGGCGCCAAGCGCTTTGTCCTCGATGCTGAAGCGGCGACGGATTATCTTTGCGCTGCGCGCACCGAAGAAGGCAAAGTGGTTTTTTTGTTGGTGGACGCTAAGAGCCGCGGAATCACCGTCACACCGCACGTAGGCTTTCTCGTTTCCGTTGCCGAAGTCCGCTTCGACAACGTGGTGGTATCGACCAGCAATCTCCTCGGCTCGAGCGGAGCGAGTTGGGCAACATTGGAAGCCGCCTTGGACAAATCGTTGCCGATTCTATCCGCCTACCAAGTCGGCGCCACTCAAGAAGTCTTCGACATCACCTGCGAATACACTCGCAATCGCGTAGTCTTTGGCCAGCCCATCGGGCGTTTTCAACGGGTGCAAGATCACTGCGTCGATATCTCGATCAATCTGGACATGGCACGATGGGCGACTTACGAGGCAATCTGGCGCATCGACAGCGGCATGGACTCTCGGGCGAGCACTCACGAAGCAAAAGCGACCGCCAGCGACGGCTACTATCATGGCACCAACTATGCGCACATGGTCTGGGCGGGACCGGGGACGGACTACGGCCACCCGATGATGGCCCATAGCGTGCTTGCCCATACGCTCTATCAATATTTGGGTACACCCGCGCAGCACAAACGGTTGATGATGGATGCGCTCTATCCTAGAGCTAACTAGCCGAGGATGGATGATGGAGGATTGAAGATGGCTATCCTCGATCTTCGATCCTCTATTCTCGACGACCGTGCGCCAGGGAGCAAATCAATGAAGCGATCAGCAACGTTCGTTTTATCACTGACCATCTATTGGTTGTCTGCTGCCGCGGTATCGGAGGCACAGACGGCATCCCAATCGGCCCTAGTCGAGGGTGCCAAGAAAGAAGGCAAACTCGTCTGGTACACTTCCATGGCGATCGATACCTCAAAACCTCTGCTCGATGCCTTCCTTAAGGACTATCCGTTCATCCAAGCCGAGCTGGTGCGTTTGGGAGAAGAGCAGCTAATGACTCGGATTCTTAGCGAGGTGCGCGGCGGAAAATGGGCTTTCGATATGATGTCGGGAAGCGCCATCTCGACCTTAGTGGACCGACATATTATCGCGCCCTATCTAACGCCCAGCAGGGACGCGTATCCAGATGAGTTCAAGGACCCACAGGGATATTGGACCGGTGTCTTCGTGAACAACCTTATCGTTGCGTACAACACCCGCCAAGTTTCAGCTAAAGATGCTCCCAAGGACTATGCCGACCTGCTCGATCCCAAGTGGAAAGGCAAAATTCTGATGGACTCTACCGACTATGACTGGTACGGCACGCTGGCAATGGTTTGGGGGCGCGAGAAAACGCTCAAGTACATGCAGCAACTGTCGCGACAGGAACCGCAGTGGCGACGCGGCCACGGCCTCACGGCGCAACTCGTCGGCGCCGGCGAGACACCGCTGGCAATGGCCTACAGCTTCCGTATCGAAAGAATGAAAAAAGACGGAGCTCCGGTAGAGTGGGTGGACACCTTTAACCCGATTGTCACCACTCTGAGTGGCATAGGACTCAGCGCCAAGCCAACGAATGTAAACGCTGGCAAGCTTTTCATCGACTTTGCCACATCAACCAAAGCGCAGACGATGGTCCGCGAAATGCGCCGCATTCCCGCGCGTAGCGATGTTAAACCCCTCGCACCGAAAATGGATCAAAGCAAGCTCAAGCTCAAGGCGGTTCCCAAAGAGGTTTATCTCAATCTCGACGAGTACGCCCGGGAGTTTCGAAAGATTTTCGGGCTGTAGAACAGGCGGCCCGGCGAAGAACAGATCTGAGTTCAGAATCACCTTGGTGGAGATGCTCTCTCAGGCAAAGTAAAGCTGAAGATAGAACCCTTCCCTACCTCGCTCTTTACCCAGATCTTTCCGCCATGCAGTTCGACAAACTTCTTCGCCAAGGTTAATCCAAGGCCAGTCCCTTCTCTCTTGTGAGCGTAGTCGCCTCCGACCTGGCGAAACTCCTCGAAGATGTTCGCCTGATCCTCGGGAGAGATGCCGATGCCGGTGTCACTCACTGAAATTTCCACGGAACCATCGGCCCGCTTGGCGTTAATTCCGATCCGTCCTCCTTCAGGAGTGAACTTCACTGCGTTGGAGAGTAGATTGAGAAGAATCTGTTTGATCTTGCGCTCATCGCCGACGAAGTCGCCAAGTCGCTCGTCGACTGTAACGTCGAGATTGATGCCGTGCTTGGTGGCACGCTCGCGCACAAAGGTGCGCGCGTTGTCTATTGCCAAGGGAAGATCGAACGTAGCAAGCTCCAGCTCCATCCGCCCAGCCTCTACTTTGGAGAGATCCAGGATTTCGTTGATTAGGGACAGAAGATGGCGACCCGAAGAAAGGATGTCTTCCGTGTACTCGGCTTGTTTTTCATTTAGCTCGCCGAACATTCTCTCCCCCAAGACTTCCGAGAAGCCGATGATGGCGTTCAGCGGTGTTCGCAGCTCATGCGACATGTTGGCGAGAAACTCCGACTTGTGCCGGTTGGCGGCCTCGATCTGACGGCTCTTATCCTCAATTTCCCGGAAAAGCCGTGCATTCTGTATCGCCAGAGCGGATTGGGTCGCGAAAGTTTGCAGGAGATTGATGACTTCCGCCGAAAAGCTGCCCGCATGCTTGCGCCACACCGTCAACGCCCCCATGATGCGCCCCTCTCGGAGAAGTGGCACTGCCAGAACGGATCGATACCCAAGCCGTGCAAACACCGGGCGAACCTTACTGCCAGTGTATTCCTGCTCGTTTAGAATGTCCGGCAGTTGGACCGGAGCACGCATCGTCGCGGCTCGTCCCGTAGCGCCTTGACCGGGACGGACCGGTGTGGCCTGAAGCGCCTCAATGACCTCTGCTTCCATAAGGTGGCTGGCCCTGAGATGGAACTCTTCTGCAGCCTCCTCGTATTCGTAAACGACACCACCATCGGTTCGTGAGAGCTGGACCGCGTGGCGTACAATGGTACTAAGCACAGTCTGGAGGTCGAGAGTAGAGCTGACGGCCTGACCGACCTCGCCCAATGCTCTCAACTCCCCGACTGACTGCGCTAACTCGCGGGTCCGCTCCTCCAGTTCTTGGAACAGGCGCACGTTCTCAATTGCAATCACGGCTTGGGAGGCAAATGTCTGAAGTAAAGCGATCTGCTTGTCGGTGAATGGACGAACCTCCGTGCGTCGAATCGAGATAGTCCCGATGGCAACACCTTCGCGAAGTAACGGCGTGACAAGGATGGTCCGAGTACCAGAAGCAAACGGTTGCCTAGCTTTTGATTCTGGGAACTCGGTTTCCATCTCTGTTGCAAGGTCATGGACGTGAATCGTTTGCCTATCGACTACGGCTCGGCCGTTCAGCCAGCCACGGGTAATGGGTTGCTCAAGACCGAAATGAGGCTCAACCGGGCCATAGTGGGCTGCCAGTCGCAGTATATTTCCCTCGACGAGTCGAATCACCGCATCGTATGAACCGCACACACGCGCAGCATTCTCAGCGATGGTGTTCAACACCGGCTGAATATCCGTCGGCGAACTTGCGATTACGCCTAAGATTTCACTTGTGGCAGTTTGCTGCTCCAACGATTCCTTTAGCTCGTTGAACAATCGAACGTTTTCAATCGCTATCACTGCCTGGTCAGCGAAAGTTTCGACTAGCTTGATCTGCGGTGGAGTAAAAGGCCGCGCTTCGATGCGACGTGCGAAGAGTCCCCCAATCAATTCCCCTTGCTGCCGAAGAGGAACACCTAGCCAGCTACGCCACTCGCTGACGGAACCCACGATTGGGATGAGATCCTGCTCGCGCCGGTCGGGAATGTGCAAGATCCCACGCTCGCGCATCCACCGAAACCGCGTATCGTCGATACTCATTTCGACGCGGCTAGGAGGTATGGGTATGGAACCAACATGAGCTCGCGCGACCATCACATTTCCGTCACGAAGCCGCAGCACCACGTCGTCGATGCCGCAAACCCGCGCGGCACTCTCAACTATCGAATCAAGGACCGGCTGCACATCTGTGGGAGACCGGCTGATAATGCCGAGCACCTCGCCCGTTGCCGTCTGATGCTCCAGCGCCTCGCGCAGTTCCGCATTGCGCTCCTGAATCTCTTTGAACAATCGCACGTTCTCAATGGCGATCACGGCTTGATCAGCAAAGGTTTTGAGAAGTTCGATCTGTTTTTCAGTAAAAGGTCGAACTTCCTTGCGGCGAACTGTGATCACTCCGATCGAAGCACCCTCTCGCAGCAACGGCGTGCAGACTATACTTCGCACCCCGGTAATCGGCTGTCTGGTCTTATAGTCAGGGAACTCCGTCAGTTCTGCTGCAACATCATGCACGTGTATCGTTTGGCCGTCGATTATGGCTCGACCCGCAGGCGACCCGCGACTAAGGGGTCGGCGCTGCGTCTCCGGAACCGGCATTGTTCCATATACGGCTACTCGCTCAACCATGTTTCCATCGATACGATGAATCAACGCATCGCTCGCATCGCACAGCCGCGCGGCATTCTCTGCCACAGTATCCAAAACTGGTTGCACGTCAGTCGGTGAGCTGGCGATGACGCCTAGTATCTCGCTTGTCGCTGTCTGCTGCTCCAACGATTCTTTTAGCTCGTTGAACAGTCGCACATTCTCGATGGCGATGACCGCCTGGTCGGCAAAAGTCTCAAGCAGCTTGATCTGTGCCGGGCTGAAGGGACGCACTTCGATACGACGTGCACTTAGTGTTCCAATAAATTCGCCTTTCTGGCGAAGGGGAACGAATAAATGAGTGCGCGAGCCGCTGGAATTTGCGATCTGAACATCGTTCTGCTCGTTGACGTCGGGGACGTGTAGCGTCCCGTGCTCTCGTACCCAGCAGGGTGCTGGCTCATCAACACTTATCTCGACGCGCCCGGGCGGAACGGGACCAAATTGAGCCCGTGAAACCAGATTGTTTCCCTCGCGGAGTCGTAGCCCCAGGTTATCTATTCCACAAACCCGCGCGGCGCTCTCGACGATGGCGTCGAGCACCGGCCGCACGTCCGTGGGCGAGCGGCTGATGATGCTCAGCACCTCGGACGTTGCCGTCTGATGCTCTAGGGCCTCCCGTAATTCTGCGTTGCGCTCTTGTAATTCTTTGAACAACCGCACGTTTTCAATCGCGATCACTGCCTGGTCGGCAAAGGTTTTGAGAAGCGCGATGTGTTTTTCTGAAAAAGGACGGACCTCTGTGCGGCGAATCGAAATAGCCCCAATAGGAACATCCTCACGCAGTAGCGGTGTGATCAGCATCGTTCGGGTACCACTGTCCCGCTGAAGCGCTCTCCCATCCGGAAACTCTGTCTCAATTTCTGCCGCGATATCATGAATGTGGATCGTCTTTCGGTCGATAATGGTTCTTCCGACTGGCAAGCCGCGACTCAACGGCCGGTGATAATTCCGGAGAGCCGGCACAGGCCCATAATGTGCTGCCGGCTGAATGTGGTCGGATTCTACGCGGTAGATGATAGCGTCGTTCGCATCACATAGCCGGGAGGCATTCTCTGCCACCACATCCAGCACCGGTTGAATATCCGTTGGTGAGCTAGCGATAACTCTTAGAATCTCGCTCGTCGCAGTCTGTTGTTCGAGGCGCTCTTGCAGTTCGTTGAACAGCCGCACATTCTCAAGTGCGATCACTGCCTGATCGGCGAAGGTTTCGAGGAGCTTGATCTGAGCCGGGGTGAAGGGGCGCACCTCGATGCGCCGTGCGAGCAGGTATCCAATGAATTCCCCCTGCAGACGAAGAGCAACGGCCAAGAAAGTGCGTACCGGTACCTCTGGGGACGCAAAGAAAACTTTCTGCTCGCGAACGTCGGGAATGTGAAGAGTGCCGTGCTCCCGCACCCAATGAGGCGTTTGCGCATCAATATCGATCTCGCGGACGGGTAAGGGTACAGAACCAAAATGAGCTCGCGGAACCATAGAGTTCCCTTCGTGGAGTCGCAGCACCACATCGTCGATCCCACAAACCCGCGCTGCGCTATCGACAATGGCATCAAGGACCGGCTGCACATCCGTGGGTGAGCGGCTGATGATGCCGAGCACCTCGGCAGTTGCCGTCTGATGCTCCAGCGCTTCGCGTAATTCTGTATTGCGCTGCTGGATCTCATGAAACAACCGCACGTTCTCAATAGCGATCACCGCTTGGTCGGCAAAGGTCTTGAGAAGGGTAATGTGCTTGTCTGTGAAGGGACGGACTTCTAAACGTCGAATAAAAATCACTCCGATGGGAACACCTTCTCGGAGCAAGGGCGTCGCAAGGACGGTTCGAAAACCTACCAGTTGTTGGGTAGGTTTGGACTCCGGGAACTCGGTTTCCAGCTCTGCCGCAACATCATGAACATGGATTGTTTCTCGGTCGACCGCCGCACGGCCACTGACCGTACCTCGGCTCAGGGGGAGCCCCCGCTCAAGACCCCGAGGCTCCGCTCCATATGAGGCGGCCAATTGAAGCCTGTCGCCTTCAATGCGAAAGATGCGGGCGTCTGTCGCGCCACAAACACGCCCCGCATTCTTCGCGACCACATCCAGCACCGGCTGAATATCCGTCGGCGAGCTGGCAATGACGCCCAAGATTTCACTCGTCGCCATCTGCTGGTCCAACGACTCCTTGAGTTCGTTAAACAGCCGCACGTTCTCAATAGCAATAACGGCTTGGTCCGCGAAGGTCTCCAGTAATTTGATCTGTACGGGGGTGAAGGGGCGCACCTCGATCCGACGTGCGGTTAGCGTCCCGATGAGGTTTCGCTGCTGACGAAGGGGCACGAGCAAATAGGTCCGCGCGGGCGCCTCGGGGAAACCCAACCTTGGAAAGTCGTTCTGCTCGCGGCCGTCAGGAATATGGAGCGTGCCGTGCTCTTGCATCCAGCGATTCTGTGGCTCATCCAAACTGAGTTCGATCGAGCGAACGGGAATGGGACCAAAATGAGCGAGTGTTGCTAGCATGTCGCCTTCGCGGAGTCGCAGCACCACATCATCGATCCCACACACCCGCGCGGCGCTCTCGACGATGGCGTCAAGCACCGGCTGAACGTCCGTGGGCGAGCGACTGATGATCCCGAGTACCTCGGCCGTTGCCGTCTGATGCTCCAGGGCCTCGCGCAATTCCGCGTTGCGCTCCTGGATCTCCTTAAAGAGCCGTACGTTTTCAATAGCGATAACCGCCTGATCAGCGAAAGTCTTGAGAAGTTCAATTTGTTTATCGGTAAAAGGTAGGACTTCGGTTCGACGAATCAGGATGGCCCCAGTGGGAACACCTTCACGCAGCAGGGGAACGGCGAGCATAGTCCGAATACCCTGGCGATTGGTAACATGCCAGAGGTCCCAGTCCTCTTCACGCTCTGCCATCATATCGTGAATGTGAATTAGTTGGCGGTCGAGAATGGCTCGGTCAACTACCAAACCACGGCTAAGGGACCGGGTCTCGCCGATTGCAAGTACAGGGGAGATACTTCCATAGCTCGCCACTTTGCGCACGCCATCACCCTCGACGCGATAGATCTGAGCGTCTACCGACTCGCATAGCCGCGCCGCATTTTCCGCGACCACGTTCAGCACCGGCTGCACATCCGTCGGTGAGCTTGCGATCACGCCCAAGATCTCGCTCGTGGCCGTTTGTTGTTCTAGCGATTCCTTGAGTTCGTTGAACAGACGGACGTTTTCTATGGCGATGACAGCCTGATCGGCAAAGGTTTTGAGCAGGGCGATTTGCTTCTCTGAAAATGGTCGGACCTCTTTTCGGTGGATCGCAATTGCCCCGATTAGAGTGTCCTCCTTGAGCAACGGAACGGCCAAGACACTGCGCATCCCCTCTCGGCGATAAACCTCTAAGCGATAAGCATCAACCTCTGGATCGGCGAGAACATCGGGTATATGCACTAGCCGCCGCTCCAGTCCGACTCGGCCGACTGCGCTTTCCCGGCCTGGACGTATTGGATGCGCCCGGCGGTAAGCCTGAAGTTCCCCTGTAATGTTGAAGCCTGCGCCGACATGAAAC
>Ga0081455_10002338_pt1 | contig 22636 bp, 16 predicted proteins | sample TabmetS3T2R1_FD_70207 | JGI IMG/M metagenome (GOLD analysis project Ga0081455, IMG submission 70207) | Tabebuia heterophylla rhizosphere microbial communities from the University of Puerto Rico - S3T2R1 | ecosystem: Host-associated > Plants > Roots > Rhizosphere ...
TCGGCTATGGCACGAAACATTTCGCTGCCGATTTGCAACGCCTCCTCGACGCTGGCTATGCCATTGGCCATGCGGGAACCGTGGCTGGACGTGGCCCCTTTGTCTATCTGCTGACGGAAAGCCATCCGGGGACAATCGTTGAACTCTTGGATATGAGTGGAGAGCGGGAGCGAATCTTTGCGGGCATTGCTGAGGCGGCGCAGAACTGGGATGGCAAAGAGCCGATTCGCACTGCGTTGCCAAGGGACTAAAGGGCGAGTGCTCCACGTGAAGCGGATCAGCTTCTACTACCGCCCAAGCCATGTTAAGCAGTGGGGTGCGCGTGTGGCTGAGTGCCATTTCTTCCAGGACCCCTTTTAGCATACGCCTGTAGCCCAATGCCGACGGCATAACCTCGCTCGTGCAAGGATTGTGGGTCGTGTTTACCGCGATCTGCCTATGCTCTCAGCTCGTTGAGCCACGCCCTGGCCTCTTGGAGGTCGGCGGTGTCAAAGCCCTCGGTGAACCAACCGTAGACCGGTGCTAACAGTGCGCGGGCCGCGGCCCGCTTGCCCTGGGACTGCCATAAGCGACCCAGGCTCATGGCAGTCTGCAACTCCCACGACTTGGCTTGCTGCACACTCACCTCTGCTCATCTCTCCATCTGCGCCAGTGCCGCTTCCACCTGGGGGAGCCAAAATGTCATCTCCATCGAGCGGTACATCTTGATAGCGGCGGACAGCTCGGCATGGGCCTGCTCCCGTTGCCCCGTCTCGGCATATTGCCTGCCAAGGCCGAGGTGGCAGTGGGCCTGCAGCGGACGCATACCGAGCTCTTCGGCCAGCGCCAGGGCCTCGCGGTAGTAACGATCGGCCCCCTCGGCGTCCGGGTGATCGCCATGTGCCGCAATCTCACCGAGGAGGTGCAGGGCATACGCCTCGTTCCCCCGCTCCTTGTGCTCGCGGGCATGCGCCAATGTATGCTCGGCGAGGGTGTACGCCTCCTCCAGGCGGCTGGCCCGCATCTGTGCCTCCCCCAGGGAGAGACTACAGCATGCCTGGACGTCCACTCTTGCCATGGCGTCCGCCTGTTCCATCGCCTGGGTCAGCAGCGGCACGGCGTCCGCGACGCGCCCGTGCAGAGTGTAGGCTGCCCCCAAGGCCCAAGCCATCCAGGGGAAATAGAGCGGGAGGTCCGCGTCCTGACAGAGGCCCACGGCCCGTTCGAGCAGGGGGAGCGCCCTGGGCAGGTCGCCCTGGCGGAGGGCCAGCAGTCCAAGCCCCCACGCGGCAATCATGACGCTCGCGGGGTGATCGACCGCCTCGGCAATCCGCAGCCCTTCTTCCCCGAGGGCCCTGCCTTCGGCAAAGCTGCCCAGCTCGGCATGGCTCCAGGGCAGGCGGGCACGGGAGAGCACGGCGGGCATGAAAACCCGGCCGAGACGCTCGTGGCGCCACGCCCCCTCCAGAGACGCCACGGTCTGCCCCAGGCAATCGATCGCCCGACGATAGTCGCCCTGGGCCTGGTAGGCGGTGCCGAGGTACTGGTTCGCCAGCGCGTGCAGGACGGCATCCCCACTGGCCGTGGCGAGCGCCAGGGCCCGCTGGGCGGCGGCAATAGCCTGATCATACGCCCCCATGAAGTGGAAATGGACGGACAGATAAAGCGAGACCTGTCCCAGCCGACGCGGGTCTTCGAGGGCCGCTGCGAGCGCCTCGGCCTCCCGCAGATAGGCCAGGCTGCGCCCAAAGTCCCCAGACGGGTTGAGCGCCGAGCGCAGCGCAAGCCGGAGATCGATGGCCTGCTCGCGCGTGCCGCGCGTCTCCGGCAGCTGCGGGAGCGCCCTAAGCGCCTGTTCGAAGTACCCCACCGCCTCACGGTAGGCCGACCGCGCCAGGGCCTTCTCCCCCGCCTGCCGTAAATACGGCACGGCCTGTGGCAGCAGACGGCCCCGCAGAAAATGCATCGCCACGGCGCCCGCCATATCCCCGGCCTCCTCCCCAAAGCCCTGCGCCAGGCGGGTCCCAATGCGGGCATGCCAGCGGATCTGACGACTCGCCGGGATCTGCTGATACAAGACTTCTTGATACAAGGCGTGGCGAAAGCCATAGCAGCCCGTCACCGTGCCATCGGGCCATGCCGCTTGCCCGTGCGCCTGGAGGAACTGGCCCTGGTGGGCCAACGCTGCGCACCGTGCCTCCATCTCCTCGTCAGCGCGCTCGATGCCAGCAGCAACCGCGGCGGTCGCGAACTCGACCCCGGCCACACTCGCGGCGGCGAGCAGCGTCTGGTCCTCGGGACTGCAGTGTGCCAGTTGGAGCTCGATCAGCGCTCGGAGATGCGCCGGGATGATCGCGGTGATGGTGTCCACCCCTGCCCGTACTGCCCATCCGTCTGCTTCTTCGGTCACCATCTGCTGCCGGACGAGCTCGTCGACAATGGCGACCAGGAACAGGGGATTTCCCCTGGTGCGCTGATGCAACACACGGGCCAGCTCTGCCACCATCCGGGTGCCCCCGAACCGCTGGGCGAGGTAGGCGGTCACCGCGGTTTCGGAGAGAAACCCCAGCGCCAGCTCCGCACACTGGCCGTGCTGCCGGAGCTCGGTGAGGACTGCCCGCAATGGATGGCCCTGGACCATGGCCTCGACGGGGCGATAGGTCCCGAGAATCATGAGGCGGGCGGGATCGGGACGCCGCGCTACATAGGCGAGCCAAGCCAGCGTCGCGCGATCACTCCAGTGCAGATCTTCCACCACGAGCACCAGTGGGTATGCGGCCGTGAAGGCGTCTAGCGCGTCGGTCAGCTCGCGCAGCATGCGCGGCGGGGCAGCTGGACCCACCGTGCGCTGGAGTGCCTCCCACTCGGTGGGTGGCAGCAGCGCTGGCAGCTGTGCTAACCAACTGGGGGCATACTGCCGCAGCACCGCCACCAGCCTGGCGCCCTCCGGCCCCTGGCAGAGACGTCTCAACGCCTCTAGCAAGGGCAGATACGGCTCCCCCGCGCCATACGCCTCCACACACTGCCCGTGCCCCACCCAGAGGGCCTCCCTGGCGTGCACCTGGCCTACAAAGGTGTCGACCAGGGCTGTTTTGCCAATGCCGGGCTCTCCCGCGATGCTCCCCACCTGCCGCCTACCCTGGCGCGCCTGCGCCCACCACTGGTGCAGCTGGACCAATTCGTCCTCGCGGCCGACAAAGAACGCCGCACGGCCGTGGGCAATCGGTTGAAGGTGTAGCGTCCCCGCTGACTGAGACCTCTCAGGAGACGGCTCCTCCACCGTGACCGGGGCAATGAACCGATATCCCCGCCCATGCACGGTCTCGATAAACTGGGGGCGCCGGGCCTGATCCCCCAGCACCCGCCGTAACTCCCGAATCGCCACCGTCAAGACCGTCTCACTCACCGCTGTCTCCGGCCAGACACCCGCGAAGAGGGCCTCTTTGGTGAGGAGTTGACCAGCCCGCGCCACCAGGGCGTGGAGCACCCCCAGGGTTTTGTGACGCAAAGGCAGGACGTCCTGCCCGCGCCACAGGCGCTCGTCACGCACATCGAGGCGGAATGGTCCGAAGACAAAGCCGGCCTGCTCCTGCATACGTCCCCCTAGTTACGAGAGCCAGGACCGGGGTCCTCAACCCCTGTTCAAAATATTGAAGACCTTTTTTAGAAATTTTTCATAACTTTGTCAAGACTGGGGCCAGCACGCCCCCCTATGCTTGCATCGCAGCATGCCAAATCCCCCGGCACCAGACAGTCCTGACAGGGGTGTGCTGCTGGTGTGCCTCATCGACAACCTGTCATCCTGGCCGCTCTATTGGACCTCCGCCGTGTCGTTTCGCTCGGCCAGGGCGGTGGAGCAAGAGTCAGTAGCCTGCTGGTGGCCGAGACTGCATCCTCATGAGAAGGGGATTTTACATGACTACCCAGCACATCCAGACGTACTGTGCCATGTGCGTGTCGCGGTGTGGCGTCGTGGCGACAGTCGAGGACGGTCTCTTCCAGAAGGTTACCGCTGACCCCGCGCATCCCAACGGGTGTATCTGCGTCAAGGGCACGGCTGCCCCCGAGATTGTCTACGCGCCTGATCGTCTGCAATACCCCATGAAGCGTACCCGGCCTAAGGGAGATGCAGACCCCGGCTGGGTGCGCATCTCGTGGGACGAGGCGCTGGAACTCACGGCCTCTCGCCTCCTGGACATCAAGGCCCAGTATGGGGCCGAGGCAGTGGTCTTTGGGATCGGGACCCCTGCCGGCACCGCCACCGCCGACTACTGGGACTGGCTGCTGCGCCTGGCCAACGCCTTCGGCAGTCCCAACTTCACGGACCCCATCTATATCTGCGCCTGGAATTGGTTCTTCGGCTCGCAGTATACCTATGGTGTGATGCGGCCACCCCCGGACTACGATCAGGCCCGCTGCATTCTCCTCTGGGGCCACAACCCCGAGGCTTCCTGGCCGGCGGCCGCGGCGCGCATCAGCCAGGCCAGAGCGCGGGGCGCCAAGCTCATCGTCATTGACCCGCGCCAGCACAGTCTGGCCCAGAAGGCGGATTGCTGGCTGCAAGTACGGCCCGGTGGCGACGGGGCCCTGGCCCTGGGCATGCTCCATGTCCTCCTGGAGGAGGATCTCTACGATGCCGCCTTCGCCCGCCAATGGACGAATGGCGCCTTCCTGGTCCAGGCGGATAACCACCAGCTCCTCACGGCGCGCGACCTCTCTCCGGCAGGACAGTCAGACACCTGCGTTGTCTGGGATGACCGGAGCGGCGGCCCCGTAGACTATCATCCCGACCGCGGGTATGGGCAGGACGGCATAGTACCCGCGCTCTCCGGCACCTACACGTTCACCCTGGCGGATGGGCACGCGGTGGCATGTCGGCCGGCCTTTGAGCTGCTCAAGGAGCTGGCCGCCCGGTATGCCCCGGAGCGGTCGGAGGAGCTAACCTGGGTGCCAGCCAGCGACGTCCGCCGCGCCGTGCGGATGTTCGCCACGGAGCAGCCGTCCTGCTACAACAGCTGGGTGGGGCTCGAGCAGCACACCGACGCCATGCAAATCAATCGGGCGGTGTGTCTCTTCTACGCCCTCACGGGTCGGTTCGACCAGCGGGGCAGTAACGTCCTCTTCGCCGGTACCCCCACCAATTACATCATGGGGCACGAGCTACTTCCCCCGGAGCAGGCCGCGCGCCGGCTCGGCGCTGCCGAGCGTCCTCTGGGTCCGGCGGGGAACCCGGGCATTGTGCCAGCCTACGACGTGTATGGCGCCATCCTCACCGGGCGTCCGTATCCGGTGAAAGGCCTGGTCACCTTTGGCACCGATCTGCTCCTCGGCCGCGGGGACCCGTTGCAGGGCAAGGCTGCTCTGGAGGCCCTGGACTTCTACGTGCATGTGGACATGTTTGCCAATCCCAGTGCCACCTGTGCCGATGTGCTGCTGCCCGCCTGCACCTGCTGGGAGCGCGAGGCCCTGTCACCGTCCACCATGACCGCGGAGGACACCTTTAACTGGGTGCAGCTCAGACCTCCGGTGGTCCCTCCCCTGCACGAGTCGCGCTCGGATCTCGAGATCCTCTTTGATCTCGCCAAACGGCTAGGCGTGGGCGCACACTTCTTTGACGGCGACCTCGAGGCGGCCTTCAACTACCAACTGGCCCCCTCCGGGCTGACCGTGCAGCAACTGCGCGCGCACCCAATGGGCATGCGGGTCGAAGCCCAGACCCACTATCAGAAGTATGCCGAGATCAATCCGCAGACGGGTCAGCCCCACGGCTTCCAGACCCCATCTCGCAAAGTGGAGATCTATGCGATACCGTTTGCCCGAGCGGGCTATGCCCCACTGCCGGTGCTCCAGGAGCCGCTGGAGTACCCCTCTCGTGCCCCTGAGGTGGCCCAGCCATACCCGCTGCTGCTCACTTTCTTCCGACTGGTGCAGTTTTGTGATGAGCAACACCGCAACATCCCACGTCTGCGGCGCCCGGTACCTGAGCCATTCCTGGAGATCCATCCGAGCACAGCCGCAGCGGCAGGCATTACGGACGGGGCATGGGCCGTGCTGGAGACAGCCTCTGGGAGCGTGCGGCTCAAGGCCAGGTTCAAGGAGGCACTGCACCCCCGGGTGGTCGCCACACCGTACGGCTGGTGGCAGGGATGCCAGGCGTTGGGACTGCCCGGCTACGACCCCTTCGGCCCGGAGGGGGCCAACGCCAACCTCCTCATCCCGAACACGGCCATTGACCCCATCAGCGGTGCAGTGCCGCACCGTTCCCAGAGGTGTCGCGTCCGGAAGGCTGATGTTCCGGCCTGAGGCCAGCCCCATAGGGAGGCGTGGAGTATCTGTCCTCAGCAACTTCTGTACGTTAAGGAGGGTCATTATGTCCACCTTGCTTCACCTGGATGCCAGTCCGCGGAACGACCGCTCGCACTCGCGTCGGCTGTCTGCCTTCTTCGTCCAGCAGTGGCTGGAACGGCATCCAGGCGACACGGTGCTATACCGGGACTTGCGTGTCTTTACCCCGCCGCACGTCACCGAGGATTGGATCGCCGCGGCCTTCTCGCCCCCCGACCAGCATTCGCCGCAGATGCGGCAGGCCTTCAGAGCAGCGACATGCTCATCGACGAGTTCATGTCGGCGGACGTGTATGTGTTCGGCGTCCCGATGTCGAACTTCGCCGCGCCGGCGGTCTTCAAAGCCTACATCGACAATATCGTCCGCGTGGGGCGCACGTTTCTGTATGTCCCGGACGATGCCGCGGCCCCCTACAAGCCGCTGGTCCATGGCAAGCGCATGTTTGTTCTGGTGTCGTCCGGTGCTGCAGGCTATGCGCCGACCGGCCCGATGTGGCCCCTTAACCACCTGGAGCCGCACCTCCGCACCGTTTTCGGGTTCATTGGGGTGAGCGACGTGACCTTTGTCTACGCTGGCCACGACATGGCCGGAGGCGAGCAGCTTGAAAGCGCCATCAACGAGGCGCTGGCCCACATCAGGCAAACCGTCCGAGCAGCTGCCTAACATTCTATGGAAAAGCAGTATGAGGCTGCAAGGCTGACATGAAGAGATGACCATACAGAAGGTCATACGAACGTACCAGTACGCGGAGGGGCAATACGATCGGCTCCCCGAGTTGGTCCGTCTCCAGATTGGATGATGTCTCATGCACGGCTATTGGAGTATGTCTCACCATGTGGAAAGCATATTAGGTTTCAAAGGTTGCAACTCGTGCTGGACTCTATATCTGCAGAAAGCCCTCACAACTTCTTACAGAGAAAGAGCTTGTGCGTCCAAGGCGTGCCGAGTGCTCATTGGATTCGGTCTCACCTGATGAGATATTAGCGAGATCCTTTCGGAGACCGACTTAGCGTTCGGCGTATTCACTTCTTGAGGTGCCGGTTGGAAGATGCACTGGAGAACCATCATCCAACACACGATCACCCCATCAACTCAAACTGAGGAGGGAAAGAACCATGGCTCAGTCTTCTTCGACCGCGATCCGTGATGCTATTGCAGCGGCGATTGAAAAATTCATGGCGGCCTTCAACCGGGGCGATGCGGCTGGATGTGCAGCGCTCTATACGGAGCAGGGGCAGCTTCTCCCGCCTAACAGCGATGTTATTGCGGGCAAGCAGGCGATCCAAACATTCTGGCAGAGCGCCATGCACATGGGAATCACGGCGGTAAAGCTGGAAACCGCCGAGGTGGAGGGCCATGGCAATACGGCCAATGAGGTTGGGACGTACATCCTTCAGGGTACCGGGGGCCAGGTACTTGACACGGGTAAGTACGTCGTTATTTGGAAACAAGAAGCGGAGCAGTGGAAGCTGCACCGTGATATCTGGAATAGCAGCAGGCCAGCGGCAGGGCAGTAATCCAGAGCCAAGCCTGGGATACACAAGAGGAGGCGGAGGATGGGCGAACTACACATGACCATGAACACAGGCGCGGAAACAGTGCTCGGGGAAGGCGTTGTCGAAGCATTTAAGGCCGGCCTGCGCGGTCCACTGTTGCGCGCTGGCGATGCCGGTTACGACGAGGCCCGCACCATCTGGAATGGGATGATCGACCGACGCCCAGCCCTCATTGCCCGCTGTGCTGGCGTAGCCGACGTGATCCAGTGCGTCAATTTCGCCCGGGCGCACCAGCTCCTGGTGGCGGTGCGCGGGGGCGGCCATAACGCCTCGGGCAACGCGGTGTGCGACGGCGGCGTGATGCTTGACCTATCTCGCATGAAGGGTATGCGCGTCGATCCCGTGCGCCGCACAGCCCGTGCTGAGCCTGGCCTCACCTGGGGTGAGTTCGACCACGAGACGCAGGCCTTTGGCCTGGCCACTACCGGGGGCCAGATCTCCACGACCGGCATCGCCGGACTCACCCTCGGCGGTGGTTGGGGCTACTTGGCACGCAAGTACGGCTTGGCTTCCGATAACCTGCTCTCGGCCGATCTCGTCCTGGCCAACGGGCAGCTCCTGACGGCCAGCGCCACAGAGCACGCCGACCTCTTCTGGGGCGTGCGGGGTGGCGGCGGGAACTTTGGAGTAGTCACTTCCTTCGAGTACCAGCTCCATCCCGTCGGCCCGGTGCTGGCCGGTGTCGTGATCCATCCGTTCGAGCAGGCCAAGGCGGTCCTCACGTTCTACAGCGAGTTCGCGAGTGCGGCCCCTGACGAACTGGCCTCCGGGGCGGTCTGCATTACCATGCCGGATGGCACCCCGGTCACGGCGATCGTCGTCTGCTACAACGGGCCACTCGAGGTAGGGGAGCGGGTTCTCAAACCCCTCCGAGCGTTCGGCACGCCGCTGGCAGACCAGATCGGCCTCATGCCGTACACGGCGGCCCAGAAGCTGGTCGATGCCTTCTACCCGCCTGGGCTCCAGGCATACTTCAAGGCTGGCTTCCTGAAGGGGCTCAGCGAGGCGGCGATCGACACTATGGTGGCCTACTGCGCCAATCGGCCCTCGCCCATCTGCCACGTGGTGATCGAACACACATTAGGTGGCGCGGTGAGTCGTGTCGACCGCGAGGCCACCGCGTTCCATCACCGGGATGTGCAATTCAGCTTCAGCAGCCTCGGGATGTGTACCGACCCGGCCGACGCCGAGAAGTGCGTGCGGTGGGCGCGCGAGTTCTGGGAAGCCATGCAACCATGCTTGACCGGCGGCGTGTACGTCAACTATCTCGGTCAAGAGGCCGACGAGGGTGCCGAACGGCTCAAGGCCGCCTACGGCCCCGAGAAGTACCAGCGGCTGGTGACGCTGAAGAATACATACGATCCAACCAATCTGTTCCGGCTCAACCAGAACATCAAGCCGACGGTCACCGCGAAACAGTAGCCCTCACCCGGCAGGGCAGGGCCACTATGCTATAGGCACCACACTGAACGGGGGGCTCCTGCGCCGAACAACCCCCTGGAGCTGACGGCCCACAGCGCAGGCTTTTTGCTCCACGCCTGGCTCAGTGCCTGTGGGCCGCAGCTCAGCGGGAGCGTTCGGCGTCGATGAAGTGGTGTTTCACCACAACAACGAAATCTGGACGTATTTTTATCGGGAGAGAAGGAGATACCCATGGACTTTGGCTTTGCTCTTCCACCACGCGGTCCCATGGCAACGCCCGAGCACATTGCCACGCTGGCGCAACAGGGCGAGGCGATGGGCTTTGGCATTCTCGCCGTCACCGACCACATCATCTTTCCGAAGATTCTCCGGTCCGCGTTTGCTGGCAGCGCCAGTGGGCAGTATTACGCCGCCGGAGAGTCGCAGGGGGAGTATCTGGAGCCGCTCGCCCTGCTGAGCTTCCTCGCGGGCATCACGTCCTCGGCCAAACTGCTCACAGCCGTCATGGTCCTGCCGAACCGTCCGCCTATCCTCACTGCCAAGATGCTGGCCACGATCGACGTGCTCTCCAAGGGGCGGGTTATCGTCGGGTGTGGCGTCGGGTGGATGCGCGAAGAGTTCGAAGCCCTTGGGTCCCCGCCGTTCGAGAAGCGCGGCGCCGTCGGCAATGAGTACATCCGCGCCTTCCGAGAGCTCTGGACACAAGACAATCCCACGTTCGAAGGCACCTACTGTCGATTCTCCCACGTCGAGTTTGCGCCCAAGCCGGTGCAGCAGCCACACCCGCCTATCTGGACCGGCGGCGAAAGTCCGGCGGCGCTGCGCCGAGCAGGGCGCCTCGCCGATGGCTGGTATCCCTTCACGCAAAACGTGCACGTCCCCCTGGGGACCCCGGAGCAGTTCGCGGCGTATGCCGCCAAAGTCAAGCAGCATGCGCAAGAAGCGGGCCGCGATCCCGCCAGCATAGATTTCACGTATAGTGCAAGCTGGTACAATGATCAAGAAGCCGAGCGGCTCCCCAATGGGGCGCGCCGCCCTGTCACGGGCACGCCAGCGCAGATCGCAGACGACATCAAACGTTACGAGGAGGTGGGCGTCCGCCACATGATGCTCAGCATGGTCGTGCGCCGCCCAGGCGTCACCGTGCAGCAGTCTTTGGAGCGTATGGAGCGCTTTGCTACCAAAGTGATGCCACTAGTCTAGGCCTTGTATAGTCCCGGGAGAGCCCAGTGCGCCGTGTCTGCTCCAAGTGCCACGACATCAGGGGCGGAGTCGGTTGTCTGTGCGGCTCTCTGTGAGCAGCAGGAGAGGGAGCCGGGTGTCCGTGCAAGAATCCGCGCCGAGCAAGGATTTGCAACCGACGCCGTACAGCGCCCGCTCGTACCTCGCTCCCGCTTCCCGGCGCGCCTGACGCGTGGCGTTGATATGATTGACGCAACGGTTGTGCCAAAAGGACTTATAAATCCGACTTTTGGCGCAACCGTTGCGTCAATCATCATTATTTTATGATTTGCACGCAGGGCAAATCATAGGGTCTAGGCACTCGCGCTAAGGCAACACATTCGTTCACGCAAAGGAGGGTTGTATGAACGAGCATATCGCTGCGCCAATGCGCAGGCCGCGGACTGACACGCGGCTACTGGATGATATTACTTTTGGGCTTTCTGGTTATTGGGCTGTGCTCGTCGCCCATGACCTCAAGCTCTTTCCCCTTCTTGCGGCAAATCCCTGCACGCTCCAAGAGGTTTGCGACCGGTTACAGCTCGCTCGCCGTCCAGCCGAAGCGCTCCTGATTGTGTGCGTATCGCTGGGGCTCATACGGGTACAGGACGGCCACTACGGACTCACCCCACTTGCGGAGGACCATTTGCTTGAAAGCAGCCCGACGTACTTCGGGGGGGTGCTGGACCTGTGGATCACTAACGCTTCCGTATTTTCTTTCGAGAGCGTAAAAAAGGCCCTGCTCACCAATGCTCCCCAACCCTATGGGGAAGGCGAGATGTTCCAATCGCATGCCGCGCAGGCTGACCTCGCCCGCGCCTTCACGTGGGTCATGCATAGCAATAGTATGGGCCCAGCGCTGGTCTGGCCTGACACCCTTGATCTCTCCGGATATACGCTTATGCTCGACGTGGGTGGCGGCTCAGGGGCTCATTGCATCGGGGCGACGCGGCGATGGCCCCACTTGCAGGGCATCGTCTTTGATATGGCTCCCGTGTGCGAAGTGGCCCAGGAATGCATCATGCGCAACGGTTTACAGAGCCATATTCGAACGCAGGTGGGCGATATGTGGCAGGATCCTTTCCCTGCAGCCGACCTCCACTTCTATGGTCAGATCTATCACGACTGGCCAACGGAGAAATGTCAGTTTCTTACCCGCAAGAGCTTTGCGAGTTTAGCACCCGGCGGGCGGATCATCCTCCACGAGAAGCTTCTCAACGATGAGAAGACAGGCCCTTTTGCCATTGCCGCCTTTAGCGTCGCCATGCTCTTGTGGACGGAAGGAGAACAATATTCCGGGCGTGAGTTGTCCACGATGCTGACCGAGGCTGGATTTACTGACATCGAGGTGAAGCCGACCTGGGGGTACTGGAGCATCGTCACCGGGCGGAAGCCATGAGGGATAAGGGCAAGGTAAGCAGTGCATAACCCTCGCCTCCAGCCTGACCGCGGCCCGCGAGCGGTTCTGAGCGGATATGATAAGGATACGGTGGGGCCGCGGCGGCTGAGGCGGACCGTTAGGCTCCTTAAAAGTAGCGACCATGTCAAGAAAAGGAGATATGCTGATGGCTTTACCGATACGCGGACGGGAGCGCAATAACATGGCTGATCGCACCGGCACGCAGCGCATCCACGGCTATTGCGGCCTCTGCATCGCCCGCTGTGGCACGGTGGCGACGGTCGAAGAGGGCAGCTTCACCCGGCTGGACCCTGATCCCTCGCATCCGACCGGGCAGGCGCTCTGCGCCAAGGGGCGGGCGGCGCCGGAACTGGTCTATCATCCGGAACGGCTGACCCATCCGCTGCGGCGTACCCATCCGAAGGGCGATCCCGACCCCGGCTGGGAACGCATGAGCTGGGACGAGGCGCTCGATCTGACCGCCGCGGCCATGCGCCGGGTCGCGGACCAGCACGGGCCGGAAGCGGTCGCCTTCACCCTGTCTTCCCCCTCCACCACCGCGATCGGGGATGCCTCCGGCTTCATCCAGCGGCTGGCGAACGCCTTCGGCACCCCGAACGCGGGCATCACCATGGACCTCTGCGGCTGGGGGCGCGCCTTCGCCACCCGCTACACCTATGGTGTCGGCAGCGTCGGCATCGGCTCCGGCGGCGCCATGCCGGATATTGCCAACAGCGGCGTGCTGCTTCTGTGGGGCTACAACCCCAGCTTTACCCGTATCACCCACGCGACCGCGGCTGTCGCGGCGCTGAAGCGCGGCATGCGGCTGATCGTCGTCGACCCGCGCCATGTCGGCCTTGCCGGCAAGGCCGATCTCTGGCTGCGGGTGCGGCCCGGTACCGACGGCGCGCTGGCGCTTGGCCTCGCCCATGTGATGCTCGAGCGTGGCTGGTACGACCGCGACTTCATCCGCCAATGGAGCAACGGGCCACACCTGGTGCGTGCCGACACCGGCCGCCTGTTGACCGCACGCGACCTCGACCCGCACGGCGAGGCGGGCCGCCTCCTCGCCTGGGACCATGCGGCGGCGCGGCTGGTGCCCTATGACCCCACCACCGGCCAGTACGACGGCGACAGCGTCAGCCTCGCGCTGGAGGGCGAATACCGTATCGCCACGCCGCAGGGCGACGTCGTCTGCCACCCGGCCTTCGAGCTGTACACCCGGCTCTGCCGGGGCTACCCGCCAGCGACCGTCGAAGCGCTCTGCTGGATCCCGCGCACCCAGGTCGAGGCCGCCGCGCGGCTGCTCTGGCACACGCGCCCGGTGTCCTATTACGCCTGGAGTGGTCATGAGCACCATGCCAACGTCACGCAGACAGCACGCGCGATGTCGCTGCTCTATGCCCTCACCGGCTCGTTCGACCGGCCCGGCGGCAATGTGCTGTTCGCGGCGCCGCCGGCCGCGCCAATCGCTGGCCAAGAGCTGCTCTCGGCACAGCATATGGCCCCGACGGTGGGCCGCGCCGAGCGCCCACTCGGGCCGGCGCGTTGGGGCTCCGTCGCCACCAGTGATCTCTACCGAGCCATTCTGGATGGGACACCGTACCCCGTCCGCGCCGTGATCGGCTTTGGCGCCAACATGTTGGTGGCTCATGCCGACGGCAGACAGGGACGTGAGGCACTCAAGGCCTTGGACTTCTATGCCCACGCCGATCTGTTCATGAACCCCACCGCCGAGCTGGCCGATGTGGTGCTGCCGGTCGCCTCGGCTTTCGAACGGGAGGGGCTAAAGCTCGGCTTTGAGATCAGTCAGGAGGCCCAGTCGCTGATCCAGCTGCGCCCAGCGGTCGTGCCGCCGCCCGGCGAGGCGCGCCCGGATACCGCCATCATCTTCGACCTCGCCGCCCGCCTCGGCCTTGCCGCGCAGTTCTGGCAGGGCGACATCGAGGCCGCCTACCGCCACCAGCTGGCCCCGACCGGCGTCACTCTGGAGCAGTTGCGCGCTGCCCCTGGCGGCGTGTGGGTGCCGCTGCAGACCCGCCACGCCAAGCATGCCGAGCCGGACGCGCACGGCGCACCACGCGGCTTTTCCACGCCCTCACGCAAGGTCGAGTTCTATTCGCCAACCTTCCTCGAGCACGGCTACGCGCCACTGCCCGAGTTTGCGGAGCCGCCCAGCAGCCCGGTGATACGGCCCGACCTGGCGGCGCGTTTCCCACTGGTCCTGACGAGCGCGAAATCGGCGCTGTTCTGCCAGACCCAGCACCACGCGCTGCCGAGTCTGCGCAAGCGCGCCCCGCACCCCGAAGTGGAGCTGCATCCCACGGCGGCGCAGGCACGCGGGATTGCCAATGGCGACTGGGTGTCGATCGAGACGCCGCAGGGCAGCGTGCGTGCCCGCGCCCGGCTGAACGACCAACTCGACCCCCGGGTCGCGGTCGGCGCGCACGGCTGGTGGCAAGCCTGCGCCGAGATTGGCGCGCCCGGCTACGACCCGTTCGGGCCGATGGGTGCCAATTTCAACTTGCTCGTCAGCACCACCGCGCTCGACCCGGTCAGCGGCACGGCCTCGCATCGTGCCTATCTGTGCGAGATTCGACGCGTGGCGCAAGATAAAGATGTCAGGAAACATGTCTCCATAGGGGCACGGGGGTGATGCAGGGCAGAGCCGAGCAACGCCTTGCAGCTGACTGCTCCAGCGTCCGCTGCGCTCCCGCTTTCGGCAGTAGCTGAAGGCTGGCTTTAGGCGTCTGCGGCGTTTAGAATCAGCATGAGGAATGTGCCGTTGATACTAGAGTCAATTTGCTAACCATACGGGGCCGTGAAGAGAGGTCAAGTGTGTTGTGCTGGCGTCTCCAGATGTCCTTGTCCCATGGACTGAAGGTCTCACAGGACGTGCCCCGAGCGTTCGGCTCCAAAAAGAACGCAGGGAGAGGTTTCCCCTGGCTATGAAACGCACTGGGAGGGAGTCACCGATGGAAAGACGTCAAATCGGCGTGGTGAAAGACCTCTTTCGGTATCCGGTCAAATCCATGCGCGGCGAGCGGCTCAGTGCAGTAGACATCGGTGCGCATGGCGTCATAGGGGATCGCGCCTACGCACTGCGTGAGGCCAATGGTCGCATCGTGACCGCTAAGAAGTGGGCCAATATGCTCGAGTTCAGCGCTGATTATGACGCACCACCTACGCCCGGAGCACTGGCACCACTCCGCATCACCTTGCCGGATGGCCGGACCATACAGGCACAGGCCCCCGATGCCTCTGCGCTGCTGTCCGCCGTGCTGGGGCGTCCGGTGGTGTTGGTACGGGCGCAGAACGACCAGCCCAGCCATGCGGAGATCGATCCTGCCACGGTCTTTGGCGATGTGCCAGTTGAGCAGGTGCTGCCGGAACGCACCGCAGCCACGATGCCCGATGCGATCGCGCTGCCGCCTGGCACGTTCTTTGACTCAGCGAGCGTGCACGTCTTGGCGAGCGGCACTCTCGCCCACCTGCGCACGTTAATAGGCGCAGATGCGCAGCTCGATTCGCGCCGCTTTCGCCCGAATATTTTCGTCGAAACCGACCCGGGGGTCGAGGGTTTTCTGGAGGATGGCTGGCTTGAGGGGAGCCTCGAAGTGGGTGAGCGCGTCCAGATTGTGCAGATGCGGCCAACGCTGCGCTGCGTCATGACGACGCACCGTCAAGCCGATCTCCGGCGTGATCTGCGGATTCTCCGTACCGCCGCACAGCACCATCACGATCACGTCGGCGTTTGGGCGTCGATTGGCACTGCGGGGACAGTACGAGTTGGCGATCCTGTCGTGCTCGTGAGGTAAGGACGTCTCCTCCCATGGCTCAAGGAGGTATGAGGCAGCCAGAGGGCTGTGCGGAGGACATGCCTGTTGTCCCTCGCTTCGGCTGCCCGCCGCGCCTGAAGCGCCGCCTTCGGCAGGAGTTCCGCTGGCGTGGCAAGGCGGGACGCCAGCAACAGCGGTCATGGGCATAAGAGCGTGTGCATGGCCTCTACCTTCAGCCTATACAAGGAGGCCCAGTATGCTGCGGAGGAGGTCAGGCTGGCGCGGGCGGTGACGGCGGGGCGCACGCTCGACGACACGTTCGTGCATCCGCAACGGGGCGTGGAGATCAATCTGCGCTGGGTCTATATCCACATGATCGAGGAATATGCTCGGCATAACGGCCATGCGGACCTGCTCCGCGCACTTCTCGCAAGATGGATTTGCCAGAAATGCAGTCTCATAGTCACCAGGTCGTCATGAACCGCTTTGTCGCAGCGTGCCAGGCAGATGAGCGTGTCGTGGCCGCTACCCTCTACGGCTCCTATGCCAGGGACGCGGCGGATGCCTACTCCGACCTTGATCTTGGCCTGATCACCACCGATGCAGCATACGAGGACTTCGTGGCCGGGCGCGAGGCGTTTATCCGATTGCTGGGTGAGCCGCTGTTGCTGGAAGACTTCGACCTTCCGAACCTTGTTTTCTGCATTTTTCTCGATGGGGTAGAGGTTGAACTTGCGCTTGGCCACGAAAGCCAGTTCGATCCCAATCATGGTGGACCTTACAGGGTCCTGCTCGACAAAAAGAACCTACTGGCGGGAGCAGTTTTCCCCCGGCACCAACCTGCGCCGGCCGAGCAGAGCGAGACGTTGCGTCGTCTGGTCTATTGGTTCTGGCATGACCTGTCCCATTTCATCGCCGCCATGGGACGCGGGCAACTCTGGTGGGCGTACGGTCAGCTCGAGGCGCTGCGTCGCTATTGTGTGAACTTGGTGCGCCTGCGACATAACTTCTCAGCGGCGGCGGACGGCTATGAAAAAGTGGAGCAAGCGATACCAGTAGAGCACTTATCGTCTTTACAGGCGACATGTTGTCCACTGGAGCCAGGTGCTATGCTCCAGGCTGCTCTCATCATCATCCGCTTCTACCAAGAGTTGGCGCCTCTCCTGGCACGGACACACGGCATAACGTACCCGGCTGATCTCGAACGAGTGATGTCTAACCGGCTGGAGAAATTGTGCGCTGCACGTTTGAGTTAAAAGCAGGGGACTCATGAACATAATACCGCAAATTATCGACAGGAATACTCCGAGAACTCTATGAACGAGCAAGTATCGTTAGCAGACATCACCTTCACGGAAAACAGCCACGTTGATGTTGCCCAACTGAATGCCCTCTATCGGTTAATCGGGTGGGACAATCATAACCGCCGCACCGAGGCCGAAACGACCGACATGCTACGCCTCAGCCACTACTACATCGCGGCCCACACGGCCGAGGGTACCCTGGTGGGATTCGCGCGTGTCTGTGGCGACCCATATATTGCCCAGGTGTTAGATGTCATCACGCACCCGGCGTATCGGTGTCGCGGGATTGCGACCACGTGTATGCGTGGTGTACTCGCGCACCTGCAACGGTCCCGCTATGTGTCTGTGACCTTGACCGATGGCAGTGGCATTGCAGGGTTCTATCAACGGTTCGGGTTTCGCGTCTGCAAAGATGTCGCACAGGTATGGGAGCGAGGGACAGAGGTAATCGCAAAGATGTAGACTTAGAGACAGTACTCAAGCCTTACAAGAAGGGGGTCTCTTATGCCAGAAAGTCGATTTTCTGTAGGCAACGTGGAGATCGTAGGTCTCACGGACATCGAAGTAGAATTTCCTATGCCCTTGACCCAGCTGTTTCCTAACGTGCCCTTGGCCGCCTGGGCTCCGTATCGGCAGCGGTACCCGGAGGTGTTCCCACGCCCGGATACCTGGCGTCCCCATTTCGGTGGGTTCCTGTTGCGGTCGCAGGGACGCACCATCCTGGTCGACACCGGGATGGGGAGCACCGTCACCAACCCGGGGGCGGTCGCCATGTTTACGGGCGGGGCAGATGGGCATCTGCTGGAGGAGTTGCAGGCCATTGGGGTACGTCCCGAGGACATCGACACGGTGTTCTTGACGCATCTACACCCCGATCACGTCGGCTGGAATCTCCGTCCTGGAGGCGGCCCGGCGCAGGCCACCTTTCCCCGGGCGCGCTATCTCACGCACCGGACTGACTGGGAGGCATTTAAGACGCCAGAGGTGCAGGCAAGCTTCCCGTTCCCGTATTGGAAGGAGACCATGGGTCCCCTGGAGACCCTGGGTGTCCTGGAACTCCTGGCGGGCGAACAGGCGCTGACCAGTGAGATCACCGCCATCCCGACGCCAGGCCATACCCCCGGCTCTATGGGGCTGGCCATTGTGTCCGGAGGCCAGCGGGCTCTGATCATCGGGGACGTCACAGTCAATCCGGCGCAGGTGACCGAGCCGGACTGGGTGTTTGCCTTCGATATGGATCCGACCCAGGCGGTGCAGACCAGGAAACAGATGATTGAGCGGGCCGAGACGGAGGATGCACTCCTGATCGCGTGCCACTTTCCCCACCCCGGGCATGGCCGGCTCGTACGCCTGGAGGGGCGTCGCTACTGGCAGGGAGGGCTGTAGGCAGGCGAGGAGCGGCGTGCGGCAAGGCGGCGGGCCCCCCCAGTCGCACCTAACATATGAGGCGTTCGTGTGGTACTATGCCGCCACACAAGACCGAGTTAGGCGCCACCAGTAGGAATCGGGTGCGACGCGCCGGTACCTCTCGCATGCGTCTCGGAGGCTAAAAGTGAGCTGAACTCAGTACGTAGGGTATGCACAGGAGGGGGGCCATGACCTTTGAGGAGATTTTGGACCAGGCTCTGGCCATGCTGCAACGCCGCGGTCGCATGACCTATAGCGCCCTCAAACGCCAATTTAACCTGGATGATGCCTTTCTCGAAGACCTGAAAGAGGAACTCCTCTATGGCCAACGCTTGGTGACAGAGGAGGACGGCCGGGTCCTGATCTGGAGAGGGGGTGTCAGTCCACCCGGCACGTCGGTGACTTTAGCCGCGCCGCACCAGGAAAGCGCCGACAGCGGACTGCACCAGCGGGGCGCATCCGCACCGACCGGCGCAGGTTCCTCCGACGCCGAACGGCGTCAGCTCACGGTGCTGTTTTGCGATCTGGTGGACTCGACGGCCCTGGCCCGCCAGCTTGATCCCGAAGACCTGCGCGAGGTCGTGCGCGCCTATCAAGACACCTGCGCTAGGGTGATCGCGCGCTATGACGGGCATATCGCGCAGTATCTCGGCGATGGGCTGCTGGTCTATTTTGGCTATCCCCTGGCGCATGAAGACGACGCGCAGCGCGCGGTGCGGGCCGGGCTGGGGATGATGGAAGCCCTGAGTCAACTCAATACGCGTATGGGGCAGGAGCGGGGGGTGGAACTGGCGGTGCGCCTGGGGGTCCATACCGGATTGGTGGTAGTGGGGGAGGTAGGGGGCGGCACCCGGCAGGAACAGTTAGCACTTGGTGAGGCCCCCAATCTGGCCGCCCGCTTGCAAGGCATTGCGGCGCCCAATACACTCGTGGTCAGTGCCGCCACCATGCCGCTGCTCGGCGGCTTCTTTGCCTACCAGTCGCTTGGCACGCCGCTCTTGCGAGGCTTCACCCAGCCGCTAGAAGTCTATCAGGTGCTGTATGAGAGTACGGCCCGCAGCCGTCTAGAAGCGGTCGGCAGCGCCGGCCTGACTCCTCTCGTGGGCCGCGAGCAGGAAGCGGCGCTCCTGGGGGAGCACTGGACGCAAGTCAAGGACGGCCTCGGGCAGGTGGTGCTGCTCAGCGGCGAAGCGGGCATCGGCAAATCGCGCCTGGTGCAGGTGCTGAAGGAACAGGTAGCCACTGAACCTCAAGCATGGCTGACGCCGTGCCAGTGTTCCCCCTATCACCAGAACACCGCCTTGTATCCGTGGATCGATTTGCTGGAGCGGGTGGCGCTGCGCTTCGACCGGGAGGAGTCCCCGCAGCAGAAGCTCCGCAAGCTGGAGGGGTTCTTGGTGCAGTATGGCTTGCCACTGGCGGAGGCCGTGCCGCTCTTTGCCTCCCTCCTCTCGCTCCCGCTGACGGCTGACTATGCTCCTCTGCCCCTGTCTCCCGAGCAGCAGAAGCAGCGGACCCTGCACGCCCTGCTGACCATCATGCTGCGCATCGCCGCCCAGCAGCCCATGCTCTTGGTCATGGAAGACCTGCACTGGGTGGATCCGTCTACGCTGGAGTTGCTCACCCTCCTGGTCGATCAAGGCCCAACCGCCCGCATCCTGGCGCTGTTCACTTATCGGCCCGACTTCAGTCCGCCCTGGACGGGGCGTTCACACCTCACCCAGGTAACGCTGCATCGCTTGACGCCACAACAAGCTGCAAAGATGATCCACCAGATAACCCACGGCAAGGCCCTGCCATCCGAGGTGGTCGAGCAGATCGTGGCTAAAACCGATGGGGTGCCGCTGTTTGTGGAGGAGCTGACCAAGATGGTTCTGGAGTCGAGCCTGCTCCAGGAAGGGCAGGAGCGCTATGAGCTGACCGGACCCCTGCCTCCGCTGGCGATTCCCGCCACGCTACACGATTCGCTGATGGCGCGCCTGGATCGCTTGGCAACGGTGAAGGGCCTGGCGCAACTCGGAGCGACGCTGGGGCGTGAGTTTTCCTATGAACTGTTGCAGGCCGTCTCGCCGTGGGACGAGGCGACCTTGCAGCGGGGACTGCAGCAGTTGGTGGAAGCAGAGTTCCTGTACCAGCGGGGTGTACCACCACAGGCGACCTATCTCTTCAAGCATGCCCTGATCCAGGAAGCAGCCTATCAGTCCTTGCTGCGGAGTACCCGACAGCGGCACCATCAGCACATTGCCCAGATGGTGGAGGTGCGCTTTCCGGAGATTTGCGAGACCCAGCCCGAGCTGCTGGCCCATCACTATACAGAGGCAGGTGTACTGGCGCAGGCCGTCCCTTATTGGCAGCGGGCGGGCCAGCGCGCCATCGAGCGTTCGGCCAATCTCGAAGCAATCGAACATCTGACCCGAGGGCTGGACGTCCTTAAGACTCTGCCAGACACCCCCGAGCGCGCCCAGCAGGAGCTGGACTTGCAGACCACCCTCGGCCCGGCGTTGAGTGTCACCAAGGGCATGGCAGCCCCGGAGGTGGAGCAGACCTATGCCCGGGCACGCGAGCTCTGCCAGCAGGTAGGCGAGACGCCGCAGCTCTTCCAGGTGCTGCGGGGCTTGTGGTTCTTTTACCTGATGCGGATGGAGTTACAGACGGCGCGGGAGCTAGGGGAACACCTCCTCACTCTGGCCCAGCATATCGGCGATCCGGCGCTCCTCTTGGATGCCCACTATGCTCTCGGGAACACCTTGAACTATCTGGGCGAGTTGGCCGCTGCCCAGGCTCATTTTGCGCAGGGGATTGCCCTCTACGACCCCTTGCAGCACCGTGCCTATGCCGTCCGCTCCGGGTTGGACCTCGGGGTGGCTTGCCAATACTATGCCGCCGTGACCCTGTGGTGGCTAGGCTATCCAGACCAGGCCCTCCAGCGGAGCCACGAGGCCCTAACGCTGGCCCAGGAGCTGGCGCACCCCTTCAGCCTAGTAGGCGCCCTGTTCTTTGCGGCTTGGCTCCATCAGTTCCGCCGGGAGTGGCCACTGACCCGCGAGCGGGCAGAGGCACTCATAGCCCTCGCAACCGAGCAGGGGTTTGCACAATTCGTAGCGGGGGGGACGTTCTTTCGGGGTTGTGCGCTGGCCGAGCGGGCTCCTGAGCCTGGTGCAGGACAGGGGCAAGTGGAAGTGGGCATGGCTCAGATGCAGCAGGGCCTGGCAGGCTGGCGCGCCACAGGGGCAGAGGTGCTGCGGCCGTATGGTCTGGCCCTGCTGGCCAAGGCCTCTGCAAAGCTGGGGCAGCCCGAGGCAGGGCTCACCCTGCTGGCCGAGGCGCTGGCAGTGCTCAATGACACAGGGGAGCGCCGCTGGGAAGCTGAGGTGTATCGGCTCAAGGGCGAGTTACTGCTGGCGCGCTCGGCGGAGCATGACGCGGAGGCGGAAACCTGCTTTCGTCAGGCCCTCGCCATTGCCCGCCGCCAGCAGGCCAAATCCCTGGAGCTGCGCGCCGCCATGAGCCTGGCCCGTCTGTGGCAGCAGCAGGGCAAGCGCGCCGAGGCGTACGACCTACTGGCCCCGATCTATGGCTGGTTCACCGAGGGCTTTGACACCGCCGACCTCCAGGAGGCTAAAGCACTGCTGGATGCGTTGGCGTAAGAGCATAGCAGGCGATGGCTCCAGCGTCCGCTGCGCTCCCACTTCCAGTTGCGCCTTGCCCAGAGGAGGAAAGCCATGGGAGACCTACAAGCGACGACACTCGCTGGCCGGGGGAGCATGCTCTCGGCAGCCGCCGTCGCAGCGTTCCAGCAGAGCCTGCGCGGCTCACTCATCGCTCCCGACGATGCGCTATGCCGAGGCCCGCCAGGTCTGAAATGCCAATATCGACCGGCGGCCAGGCCTGATCTGCCGCCCCGTCGGGGTGGCCGACGTCCGCGGCGCCGTCAACTTCGCCCGTGACCACCATCTGCTGGTGTCCACACGGAGTACGCGTAGGTGACCTCATGTTTATCGGCGGCCATACCAGCATCGATACCCAAGGGCGTCTGGTAGGTCCAGGCGACATTCGGGTCCAGACCCGACACGTCCTCACGACTCTTGAGACGATTCTCGCCCTGGCTGGCCTTGGACTGGACGATGTGGTCAAGACCACGGTGATGTTGACCGACTGGCGTCATTACAGCGCTTATAACGAAGTCTACCGGGCATTCTTCACAGCGCCCTACCCTGCCCGCTC
>Ga0081455_10002339_pt1 | contig 22620 bp, 18 predicted proteins | sample TabmetS3T2R1_FD_70207 | JGI IMG/M metagenome (GOLD analysis project Ga0081455, IMG submission 70207) | Tabebuia heterophylla rhizosphere microbial communities from the University of Puerto Rico - S3T2R1 | ecosystem: Host-associated > Plants > Roots > Rhizosphere ...
GCCAGCGTGTGCGTGGTGGGATCGGCGATCGGCAGCTTCGCGAACTCCGCGAACTTCTCGCGGCTGAGCAGCATGACGAAGGCGTGCTCGCCGACCAGCATGCGTCCTGTAGACCGGCCCAGCCGGCGGAACTCATCGGTGGAGCTCGGCTGAACGAACTGCGGGCCTGCACCCCTCGCCGGTCGCCGTCACATCAGCCACGGAAGGGCGCAAGCCGGATGGTCAGGTCGCTCATGGCGAAGCGATGCAGGTACCAGGCGCGGCCACGAGGGACCTGCTTGGCCTCGGCTCGGAGAAGTCCGGCGAACTCCCGCTTGAAGCCCAACCGCGGGTAGTCCTGGATGACGCTCTGGCGGACTGCGTCCGGGATCTCGTTGCTGCGTAGGCCGAACACATCGACGGCAGCGCCGGCAGACAGGAGGTAGGCCTCGGCGCCGGATTCGAGGCCAACGCCGGGGGTGTGGTGCATGGCGATCGCGTTCGCAACGAGCTCGCGGCTATCGGCAGGCACGTGGTGGCTGTCGGCGAACTCGCGTGCCAACGCGGCGCTGCGAACCGTGAAGTCGACCTCGGGCACCGGGCTCGGGATCCCGGTGTCGTGGAACATCGCAGCCAGGTACAGGTGCTCACGGTCGAACGTGATCCCGTGAAGTGCGGCGAGGGCCGCGCCCCACGTGTAGGCACGACTGGAATGGTTGAGGAGTACCGGCTTCAAGAGGTCTCGCACGGCGACCTCGGCATCTCTTGCGAGAGGGGAGTCGGGTGGCGCCACGCTCGCCGGATCGATGGAACTCCGGCGTCCCGAGTGCATACGGAGCACCATCGCGAGACGGCCGGCAAGAATGCTGAGCTCCCCCCGCAGCAGGGGCCGGGCCAGTGTGAGGCATTCCCGAGCGGTCAGCACTCCCCCGGTGCGTTCGGTCCATCCAATGGATCCGATCGGATCGGTGGGTCGTGGCTGGCTCATGGGGGCCTCTCAGCTCGGTGGTGTCGCGGTCAGGTGCGATGCACCGGCCCGTCACTCCGTGACTTCGAAGCTGAACATCATCCCGCTCTCGTGGTGCTCGGCGATGTGGCAGTGCGCCATCCACAGCCCGGGGTTGGTGACATCGAGCAGGATGTCGACCGTCTCGCCGGTACGGACGAGGACGGTGTCCTTCCAGACCAGGCTGGACTCGACGACGCCGTCGCGGCTGAGGACGAGGAACCGACCGGCGCCGTGCACGTGGAACGGGTGGTGCATCGGATGGTCCCCGGCCATCTCGTTGAGCAGGCGGATCTTGACCTGGTCGCCGACCCTGAATCGCCAATCGATCGCCGCGTTCTCGGCGTCGGTTTCGCGGTCGATCAGCTTCCAGCGCATGTTGGCCGGCGTGGTCATCCGGTTGACCTCGACCATGTCGTCCTCCCACTCGATCCCATCGGCCGTCGCGTGGTCATGGCCTTCGTGCTCGTGGTGGGCGTGCTCATGGCCGCCCCCGGACTGCGCGACGAACTGGGCCGGCAGCAGCTTCATGCCGCATTCCGGACAGTGGCCCGGTTCCCCGCGGACCACCTCGAGGTGCATAGGGCAGGTGTAGGTGGCCTCGACCGCCAGCAGCTTCATGCCGCACTCCGGGCAGTGGCCCGGCTCGTCTCGGACGACCTCGGGATGCATCGGGCAGGCGTACGCGATGGGCCCTTCCCCTTCAGGCGCGCCCAGGTCCATCTCGGCGATGAACGCGATGCTCTTGTCGGGTTCGGCGTCCACGTACGGTGCAATCCGCTCTCGCTCGGCCACCATGTCGGCGTTGGTCCGTAGCACGTCGAACTCGGCCGCAAACGACGGCTCCGCGCGCCCCTCACTCACAGCGATCGCGGCCAGCGGATAGACCCGCTGCGGGGTGTGGTGCTCGAGGCTCAGCCTGCCGGCTCGCTCGAACAACACGTCGACAACCACGCGCTCCGAGGGCGCGAGGATGAGCTCCTCGACGAACTGCTCGTGCTCGACGCGGCCGCTGTCGCCGCCGACGAGCTTCATGCGCGCGCCCGGCAGCGCCACCTTGAAGACGCGGGTGTTGGCGGTGTTGGTCAGGTAGAAGCGCACCACCTCGCCCCGCCGGGCGTCCAGCGAGAGGTCGGGCTCGCCGTTGACCAGCAGCACGTCGCCGAAGCGGCCCATGGCCGCGTACGTCGTCTCGGCGCGGCTGAACGGTGCGACCTTCCCGTCCTCGAGCAGGATGTCGTCGAGCGTGAGCGAGATCTCACGGTTGGCCGGCGGCCAGTAGTCGGGATCGGCGGGCTCGACGAGGACGGTCCCGTACAGCCCCATCTCCTGACCGTAGTCCTCGCGGATGTGCGGGTGGTACCAGTACGCGCCGGGGTCGGGGAAGGTGACTCGCGCGGTGTAGCGCTGGCCGACCGCGATCGGGTGCTGGGTGTGATGGGTTCCGTCGTAGCGGTTCTCGAGCCGCAGTCCGTGCCAGTGGACGGTGGTCTCGAGGTCACCCTGGTTCTCGACGTCGACGACGATCTCGGAGCCTTCCTCGACCTTCAGGATCGGCCCGGGGATCGAGCCGTTGTAGGCCAGCATCCGCACGCGCGCGTCGCCGAGCTGCTTGGCCACTGCACCGATCCGAAGCTCGAACCGGTCGCCGTCGGCGAGCTCCACGAGCTCGGGCGCGCGCGCCTCGGGAAGGCCGGCGGTCTCGGTGGGGAAGTGATGCGTAGTTGAACTCATGTCGACCTCCTCTGAGGTTCAGGCGGCGCCCTCGCGCGCAGGTGCCTCGATCGGCGCGGGCGTCTGAAATCTGCCGATCTCGCGGGCGAGGTACTCGGCATCGTCCTCGACCCAGCCGATGAGCGCTGAGCCCCTGGTGTGCAGCCAGGAGAGGCCGAGGAAGTACAGGCCGGGCACTTCGGTCACACCACGCTGGTGCACGACGCGGCCGCGATCGTCGAAGACAGGGACGTCGATCCACGAATGGTCGACCTTGAAGCCGGTCGCCCAGATGACCGCGTCAACGTCCAGCCGCTCGCCGTCACTGAAGCTCACTGTCCGCTCGGCTGCGGCGACGGCGCGACCATGGAGCCGAACGCCGTGCCGGCGCCGCATGGTCCGCGGACGCGAGCCGATCAGCGTGTCGCGCCCCGACATCCGGCGGCCGATCCGCGACGCGGCGGTCTTGCGGATCAGCCCGGTCGCCTCGAGGTACCAGAACAGGTCGCGGCCCAGAATGCGCTGGGGAAGCGGAGTCTGCCGGGAGCCGATCGACAGATGGACCTCACGGGAGGCCGCGAGTTCCTCGGCGATCTGGAAGCCGGTGTTGCCGCCGCCGACCACGAGGACCGGTCCATCGGGGACCTCGTCCGGCCTGCGGTACGCGGTGCTGTGGAGTTGCACGACCTCGGGGTCGAGGCGTTCGGCGATCGCAGGTACGAACGGCGCCTGGAACGGTCCCGTCGCTACAACCACTTGGCCGGCTGCATAGGTCCGATCGTCCGTCTCGAGCAGGTAGGTGCCGTCGGTCCTGCGCAGCGAGCGGACGCGGCTGCCGAGTTCGACCGGCGACTGGAAGTGACGGGCGTACTCGGTCAAATAGGCCACGACCTCGTCCCGGGTCGGGTAGCGATCCGGGTCACCCGGGAACGGCAGCCCCGGGAGGCTGCTGTAGCGCACCGACGTGAACAGCCGCAGCGAGTCCCAGCGCGCACGCCACGCCGCAGCGGACTCGTCGCTTGCCTCGAGGATCGCGAAATCTCGACCTTGTTGTGCGAGGAAGTAGCCGATGGCCAGACCGGCCTGGCCTCCGCCGACGACGATCACCTCGCGTCGCGCGTGGATGTCATCGGGATCGCGGCGCGTGCCGCTAGGAGTGTTCTGTGTCATGACTTCTCTGGCGGACGTTGAGCAATGTGTTCGATACGCGCCGGTCGATACCGGTGGCCGGCGTCAGGCGCGCGCCCCCCTCCAGCGCCCTGGCCTGCTTGCGCTCAGTCATGGTGTACCGGCGCAAGCGGCGGGGTCGCCGGACCATGCCCCCACTGCGAGCCATCCGGGGCACCGTACACACGGTCGTTGCGCGCGACTACCTCTCGGGCGCGCGATCGCGCCAGAGTGGGGCGCTTCGCCGGTCACCGGCGATCGGGGGCGGCGTCTCGCTCGAGGACGTAGACGTCCTGGAAGCCGTTGAGCTTACGTGGGCAGGCGGCGACGATGGAGCCCGGGAAGTTCTGTCGGACAAGGTCGCGCACGCGACTTTCGGCCACGTAGGACAGGCCGTAGTGGTCCGTGCTGAGCCGGCCGCGTGTCTCATTGGTGCTTCGATAAAAGAAGTCCTCGGCCACTTCCTCGAAGGCCTCGCGCTCCGCATCAGAGACGTTGACGCTGAATGCGTGCATCCCGTGCGTCGAGAAGGCGAGTGCGCCACCCGGCTCCAGCAGCTCGCCCAGGCGACCGAGCCATGGGCCCCAGGCGGCGAGCGGCAAGTGGCTGAACAGCGAGACGATGAGGATGATGTCGTAGCGCTCCTCGTGGCGTAGGTCGCGCGGGTCGATCGCCGAGGGGAAGCCGCGCACGCCGAGCCTGTTGCAGACGAACTGCACGGCGACGGGGTCGACGTCAGAGACGGTGAGCCGGCTGCGATCCAGGAGGTGGACGAGATGTCGCGTCACCCTCCCCCAGCCGCAGGCGAACTCGAGCACTGACGTTGCGTCAGCGAGGGGGAAGCCGTGCTCGCGTAGCGCTTCCGCCATCTCGGCGGCATTCCACTCGCCGCCCTGGAAGTACATGCGCACAGCGTCGTAGTACCTGAGCGCGGGCCGCGGGGCCGCAACGCCGAGCGAGTAGTGCAGCAGGTCGTCGGCGTAGTCGATGTCGGACATGAACGGCTCGCCATACCGCCGGCGGTAGCGAGCAGCTGCGAGATGGCGGGCGACGGGCCGCTGGACCTCGGCCAGCCGTGTCCGCAGTGGTGCCGGGACGACAGCCACGAGAGGCGGACCGAACTGTTGTGCTCGTGCTGCGAGCCATGGCTGGAGGCCGGCATCGGGGCGCGCTCGGGCGGCGAGCCTGCGGCGCTCGCGCAGTCCGCGCAGCTTGTGCACGCCGCCGCCCGCCGGGCCGACCGGGGTCTTCAGAGCCACGTCGCGACGCTACAGCCACCGCCTCCGGGCGTCGACCGCTCGCGCCCAGACACGGCACCACCGAGTCCTTGCCCCCGAGAAGCGCTCGCCGTCCCGTTGCGGACACGGAGGGGGCCCCTCGATCGAGGGGCCCCCTCGCCTATCCGCGGGGGGCGCCGCGGATTAGGGGTCGATGTACTTGATCGTGCAGGTGAGCGGGGACTGGTGGTTCAGAACCTTGTCCGTGGTCAGTTGGTTGGCGTTGTCGACGGACCCGACGGAGTCGCCGTGCTCATCCACGCAGCTGATCGAGGTCGCGTGGGTGGCGTCGGTGCCATCCGGGAGGTCGGCCAGCGACTCGAACGTGACCGTGACCCGCGACTGCGGCGTGTTGCCGAAGTCGTTGTGGTCGTGCGTCCCGCCGGACACGGCGGTCACGTGGTAGCCGACGAGCCCCATGGTCTTCATGTCGAGCATGTGGACCAGGTTGTGGATCGTGCAATCGGCTCCGGTCGTTGGGAACGTCTGCAGCCACCCGGGATGGTTCAACGTGGGGTCAACCGCATCGGCGGTGGTCTCGCACAGCGTGTAGCTGCCGGGCGTCACGCCCGCGAACGTGTAGGTCCCATCGGCACCGGTCGTCGTGTGCCGGTGCACCTGGTTGCCCATCCCGTCGGTGCCGAACAGGTGGATCTCCCAGCCACTGAGGCCGGGCTCACCGGCGTCCTCGGCGTTGTTGGCGTTGACATCCTTGAACTTGATGCCGCTGATCGTGGCGTTCTGGAAGTTGCCGAAGTCGTTGCCGGTGTCCTCCTGGCCCGACGTCAGGGTGATCGAGTAGCCCTTGGGCCCCGGCGTGATGGTGCCGCCGTGGGTGTGGGCCGAGCAGTCCGCGCCCGCGGTCGGGAACGACTGCGTCCAGCCGGCCTTCTGGGTCTCGCAGACGGTGTAGCTGCCGGGCCGCACCGAGAACGAGTACTTGCCGTCGGCGTCGGTGGTGGCGTGCTGGTGGACGTCGTTGCCCGCCCCGTCGGTGCCGAACAGGTGGATGTCCCAGCCGCTGAGGCCGGGCTCACCGGCGTCCTTGACGCCGTTGGCGTTGGTGTCCTCGAACTTGACCCCCGACTTCGTGGCGTTGCGGAAGTTGCCGAAGTCGTTGCCGGTCTCGCTTGACCCGGAGGTAACGTGGACCGCGTAGCCGGCGTTGCCCAGATCGGTGTTGGCGGCGCACTTGGTGTTACTGGTCGGGTCGGGCTCCGACTGGTGCCAGGTCGACTGCAGCACCTCGCAGACCACGTAGTCGCCGGGATCGAGCGAGAGCGAATAGTCACCGTTCGAGTCGGTGGTTGTGGTGGCGACCGGGGTTGCCGTGGCCTCAGCCTGGCTGAGCGTCCCGTCCCCGTCGTCCTTGTACGCGCGGATCTCCCAGTTCGGCAGGCCGGGCTCACCGTCGTCCTTGTGCCCGTTCGCGTTCTTGTCGTTGTACTTGGTGCCCGACTTCGTGCCCTGCCGGAAGTTGCCGAAGTCGTTGCCGGTCAGTTTGGTCCCCGTCATCGTGAAGGCGTAGCCGTTCTTGGCAAGCGTGTTGTTGCCGGACTGGGAGGTGCAGTCCGCGAGCTCGCCCGTGCCCGCGTTCGGCAGCGACTGCTTCCAGCCCGACTGTGCCACTTCGCAGACGATGTAATCGCCGTTCTGAACGTTGTCGAACGCGTAGGAGCCGTCCAGGCCGTCGATCGTGCTGGTCGTCTTTGTGGCCACGGGAGTGGCCTCGTTGGCGTCGAGGACCTTGTCCCCGTCGGCGTCCTTGTAGAGGTTGATCGTCCAGCCGTTGAGGCCCTCGTCGCCGCTGTCGCGGTGACCGTTCGCGTTGTGGTCTTGGAACTTCACGCCGCTCTTGGAACCGCACAGCGGGAACGAGCCGAGCCTAAGGTCCTTCAACCGCGCGTCGAACGGCGTCGAGCTGCGAGTCTCCGCGAGGAAGGTGGCAAAGCACGGCGACTCGGGGAGCAGCCGGGTGATGTCGATGCCGCCCTCGAAGAACACCCCCTGCTGGAACACGTTCGCCGCGCCGGACTTCGGCGTGTACGGCCACGGCGAAGGCGTGTTGGCCTGGTTCACCGTCGCGCACGCCGAGTCGTCGCTAAGGCCCGGGCTCGCGCAGTCGCTCGCGTTGGCGAGGACCCTGAGGTTGTCGGGCGCCGTCGGGTCCCACTCGTAGACCGTGACCCTGTCGATCACGCCGCCGTTGCTGAAATTGCTCTGAACGAGGATGTCGCCGACCGAATGGACCCCGTTGAACGTGAAGCCGCCGCCCGACGGGGTGTTGCCGAGACTGATCTGGTTCTTGAAGAACCAGAAGCCGACCTGGGCCGAGCCGCTGTTATCAAAGCGGTCGAGGCCGAAGTAGACGATCGTGTCGCCGGGCTTGTTCTGGCCCGTACCCCCGCCCGGCGGGACGACGTAGGCGGCCGCGTAGGCGTTGGTGATGTCGTCCTTGTCGAGCGGCTCGCCCTGCTTCCAGAGCCACTGGCTGACGTCGTTGTTGTCCTTCGAGCCGCCGCCCTGGAACTGATCGCCGGGTGTGGTGACGTCGGGAAGGATCCCCGTAAAGGCGACCGAGCTCCCCCCGGTGTTCGCCCCGTTGGCATACAGCGTCGACCAATCCTCACCCGGTGTGCCGGCCACGTCCTGGGCGTTGCGATCGAGCTCGAACAGACCAAGGTCGTGCACCGCCAGGGCGTTGGAGATCAGAAAGCCCCCGAGCGCAATGACCAAGACCGGAACGACAAGAAGAGGCCGGCGTCGCCGTCCGCCTCCCCGGAATCCGAAAAATCGCATGACAATTTCCCCCTTGTGGAGGACGAGTCCCAGGCTGCGCCCGGGCCGGGCGCAGCACCCTGCGTGCCTGCCGAGCGGCGCCCGAGGATGGGCGCAAGTGCAGGCGGACAGCGAAACCCGCGCTCGAGGCGACCTGCGGGCCCCGGAGGACTCAGCGAGAGAGGAGAGTGCTCACCGGACCGGTTAGGCGAACGGAGCGCGCACGCATTGGCGGGGCGGGCTTCGAGAACGCCGACCGCGCTCTGTTTGATCTTTCCGGGACCCGCGCCCTACGCCGTGGCCCCCCAACGGCATCCACATCCTTGTCTCCTCCCACGTTCCGCGTGCGACCGTCGCGCCGCGGTAGCAGCCGCGTCAAGGGTCGCGTCCTCACGCAAACAAACCGGGAACAGGTGCGCCCAAGACCTGCATGAAATCGCGCCCGGAACCTCCACGAACTCGCCCACCGCGGCGCCATCTGGCCACGCGAACGCGGCGGCGTCACGGCCGCCCTCGGCCCCGCCACGCGGTGGAGGAGACCACGGCGCGGCCGGGCGCGCTCCCTCCGCATGCCGGCGAGCTGCCTACTGCAACGACATGAAGGCCAGTCCCCGCTCGTGGCGGACAACCCCGGGGACATTGGACGACTCGACCCGGGAGCTCGTCCCACAGACGGGATGCCAGGCGCCTCCGCCGCGGCCATCCGATCAACCTCTCCCCATGCCTGGTTACGCTCGGCCCCGATCGACAGCGTCGGAGCTGAACGAGTGATTCTGGTCCGGCGTGATCCTGCCCGCCGGTCGACGGGGTTGATCGTTGCGGCCGCCGCTCGACGACGAGCGGTGGCCTGCGTTGCGCGCACGCTGGCGCTACAACTCAACCGGTGTCCCGTCGCCCCCGCCGTAGCACGCCACGGCCGCCGTCCTACGACAGCGGGCTCGAGCGCCGACGCGCCGCCTGCGCTACGAAGCAGCGATACGCCAGCGAGGCAGAGGCGCGCTCGATCGCACTCATGAACGCAGTGCCTGGGCGACGCGCGCGCACGACTCCATACCACTGCGACATTTGCGGCGACTGGCACCTCACGTCGTTGTGACGCGTCCGCGAGGCGCTCATTTCGTCGAGGAGGGGCACCACCGGCCCCTGGCTTTCTGATCACACTCCTCGTTCTCGCCCCACTCAGAACTCTCGTCGCGCTGGGCTCTCACCTCGGATTGGGAGCCAGTAGTAGGCGTTGAACGCGGCGATCACGACCACGCCGAGGACGGGCAGCGCTGCGCCAAGCAGGGCACCACCCGCGAGCCATGCCAAGGCGAGCTGAAAGCGCCGACCGATGGCTGTCGCGCCTGCGGCGTCGAGCGCTTGGCTGATCAGCCGATGACGGCATGCGTACTGCCAGACGGCGTTGAACGTCAGCGCCGTCAGGTCGAACGCGATGCCATAGAAGACGACGGCGATTCGCTGGCCATCCCCACTGCGCAGCGCCCCGGCGAGAACGGACGTGGCGAACGGAAGGAACGCTACGACCATCAGCAGCAGGGTGTTCAGGAGGAGAACGGTCCGGTCGGCGGTTCGGATGTGGTCGAACATGACGTGGTGGTTGGCCCACACCTGTCCGATGAACAGGAACGTCACGGCGTAGGCGAGATACGACGGCCACAACGCGAGAAGGTCGTGCAGCAGGTTCTTGTAGTCAGCCGGTGGCTTTATCTCGAGAACGAGCAGCGTGATGGTGATGGCAAAGACGGCATCGCTGAACGCCACCAATCTCATCGTGTCGCGCTGCACCGAGTGTGGGTCGGCGGTCGTCACAGATCGAGCGCGACGTTGTCGTGTGGCTGCGAGCAGCAGATCAGCGCGCTTCCGTCTGCCGGCGGTTCGACGGGATCGGGGCTGTAGTCGAGATGGCCTGCGATGAGGGTGGTCTCGCACGTGTGGCAGACGCCGGTGCGACACGACCAGCGGACGGGGACGTCGCATGCTTCGGCGAGCTCGAGCACGCTGCTGTAGTCGGTGCTCCACGGGACGGCGAGGTTGCTGCGGGCGAACTCGATCGTCGGGCCGTCTCCGGGTTTGCCGGCTGGCGGATGTGGCGTCCGCGCGGGTGTGGGCGCAATGCCGGGTGTCAGCGCGGCCGCGGGGCCGAACGGTTCGGTGTGGATGCATGAGGCATCGATGCCCATCGCCGCCAGAGCGGCGCTGATCTCGTCCATGAACGGTGTCGGCCCGCACAGGTATGCCTGGGCGTCGCGGGGTGGATCGAGCTCGGCGAGCGCCGGCGCGGTCAAACGCCCAGGCTCGTCGTAGTCGCGTCCTTCGAGGTCGTTCGAACCGGGACGGCTGTAGTACACGTGGGCAGACGCGTTCGGGAGGGCGGCGAGGAGGCTCTTGGCCTCGGCGCGGAACGGCTGGTCGCGGCTGCTGCGTGCGCCGTGCAGCCACCAGACGACGCGGTCGGAGTGCTCCTCCGCCAGCGCCTGGAGCATTGCGAGCACCGGCGTGGCGCCGATCCCGGCACTGATCAGCAGGACCGGCGCATCCGTCTGGTCAAGCATGAACGTGCCGCGAGGCGCGCCGATGTCGAGTCGGTCGCCGACCGCGAGCCGCGTGTGCAGATAGCCGCTGGCGGCACCGTCGTGCTCGCGCTTGACGGTGATCCGGTAGTAGCCGGCGTCGGGCGGCCCGGAGAGGGAATAGTTGCGCAGCAGCGACCGCTGGTTGGCGTCGGGCTGGACTCGCACCGTGAGGTATTGGCCTGGCCGGGCGGCCGGGAGTGGCGCGTGCTTGGGGTCTTCGAGGCGGATCGAGATCACCGAGTCGGACTCGCGGGTGATCGCGGTGACGGTCAGCGGACGAAAGCCCGACCAGGCGGGCGGCGGGCTCGTGACCGCGAGGCCGGCGTTGCCGCTGCCGGGTTCTCCGTCGAGGAGAGCCTGAAACGAGGCCCGCCAGCCGGAGCTCAGGGCCGGGATCCGAAGCGCTCGGAGCATTTGCTGGCGCGTGTGTCCAGGGAGATACAGCAGCGCGTCGACCTCGGCGACCGGCATCTGCTCGGGGCCGGACGCCACTTTGATGATCTCGTCGCCTGCCTGGACCTCGCCTTCCTCGAGCACGCGGAAGTAGAAGCCCGGGCGATGGTGTGAGACGAGCAAGGCCGGGATGCGCGGGTCGTTCATGCGGATCCCGACGCGGTAGCACGTGACACGGGGCTGCGTGACCTCGAACGTGGCGGTGCCGATCCTGTAGCGGTCGCCGATGCAGACGTCGTCGTCGCTGAGTCCGTCGACGGTGAAGTTCTCGCCGAACTGTCCATAGACGAAGTCGTCGCGTCCGAGCTCGCGCTCCCAGTACCGGTATGAGTCGATCTGATAGACGAAGACGGCCCGCTGTTCGCCGCCGTGGCCGGCCAGATCGCCCTGGCCGTCACCGTCGACGTTCAGCTTGCCCACGCGTCGCGGGCCGCTGACGGGATCCTTGAAGACGCCGGTGAAGACGGTCTTCCCTTTCCAGGCCACGTCCTTCGGCATGCCGACGTTCACGGAAAGGAGCGTGCTCACCGGATGAGCAGCCGGCTCGGCCGATTCGGGTTGCCGTGACCCCGAGCGCATGTTCACACCTCTGCGGCCGCATCCTCCACAAGTTGGATGCCGCCGATTTCGTCCACGCTCAGGTTGCGGTCAGGGCCGTGTGAAATGACGTTCTGCCCCGGGGCCTCCTCGAGTTTCTCCCCGTCAATCGTGATCGTCGCCCTCTCGGGATAGAACGACACGAGATCGGCGATGCGAGCCACCTCTTCGAAGGGAGCGCGGTATGACCAAGCGGCATTTCGGGTCTCGCCGATGTCGTAGTACGACGCAAGACCCTTGTACGGGCAGAACGTCTGGCCCTCAACCGCGTGCAGGGCCTCGGCGGGGATATCGCTGCGGGGGACGTACCAGCGCGGGGCGAAGCCAGACTCGTAGAGCACCAGCGGCGCGCGGGTGTCTGCGACGACCCGATCGCCTTGTCGCACGACAAGATGCCGAGAGGTGCGGCGGATGTCGATGCGGTGATAGGGGTCAGCGGCGTGGCCGAGAATCCGCTCGTCCTCTTCGTAGAAGGCATCCATCAGGTGCCATGCGAACGCGACGGTGTCGCGCAACACGGCAGCCTGTGCCGGCGGGTCGACGTGCTGCCAGGCGGCGCGTCGCTTGGTCTCGCCGTCACCGCCGACCACGTTGAACCATGCCGTCTTGCCGAGGTCCGCGTGTGCGCTCTCGTGATCGGAGCGCTGCAGCACGTTCGGCTCGACGTCGCTGATCGGGAAGTAAGCGACCGGGTAGCGGGCTGGCTCGAAGAGGATCACGGCCACGTCGCTTTGGGCGATGACGCTACCCCCGAGCCTGACGCTCATCCTCCTGCGCAAAGGCTCCAGGTAGAGCACCCGCTCGGGCATCGGGGTTGCCGAGAGAAACGTTCCGTTGGGATCGCGCCCCAACGGCCCTTGCTGCCATGAAAGGCCCATGACTGCTCCAATCTTTCGTAGGCGGTCCGGGCCGGATCGAGGCCAAATGCGAATCCACCGTCCCAAGCACCGATCGGCCTCTTGTGCCGGATCTCCCGGACGTCAACCCCGCGCAGGGTGATCACTTCGACGGAAAACGTAGGGCGTGACACCACCGCCGCTCCTCCCTAGGGGAAATCGAACGGCGGGTCGACGTCGTCGTAGATTCGGGCCGCAGCGAGCATGCCGCTCTGACCCCGAACATAGACAGCGACACCCGCCTGCGGCGGTAGCTCCGTCTGGCCCCAACGCACGAGGTTGTACTCCAGAGCGCAGGCGCGCTCATCGTCGATGAGCGCGCAGTGTTCCAGCCCGATCCCGCCGTCATTGGAGAACAACAGCTCGTAGTAGGCGCGCACGCCGTCGGCGCCCGCGTGGACATGCTCGCCGCCCGCAGGCTCACGGGCATAGCCGTCCGGTTCGAAGGCAGACACGATGGCGTCGACGTCGCCAGCCGCGAGCGCACGCTGGTACTTGGCAATGACACCCGTCTCGTGCAGCTCCGGATCGGGCTGCAGCACGGGCGGGCGGTTCGCATGGCGCCCGGTCAACGGCCAGCTGCTGTAGTAGATCCGCAGCTCGACGATGCGCCCGTCGGACTGCTTGTCGGAGATGACCGCGACCGGAAGGCCCAACCGCCCGGTCTCACCGTCGAGGTGGAGAACGACCTCCACGAAGCCGCGGTGGCCCGCCACGACATACTCGACGTTCTCGACGGAGGCGTTGCGCTGGCGAAACCACGCGTTGGTTTCGGTCACGTACGCCTTGAACGCCCGCGCGCCGCGGATGCGTCCGCGTACCGGATGGTGCAACTCGGGCTCGCCGGCAAACGACCCGACCAGTGCATCGAAATCGCCCGCCAACAAGCCGTCGAAGAAAGGCACGGTCACGAGCCGACGGGCCCACTTCTCCTGCACTCGCTGCAGCACCGGCGCAGAGAACAGCTCCGGCGTCCATGGCATCGGCCAAAGCCTCCCACCAACACGCGCAGCATGCGAGGCCGGCGCACGCGGCGCGAGATCGCGCTCGTGGTCCTCAAGCGGTGCAAGGTCGGGCCCTGATAGACCGTGTGCCCATGCGCGCACCGATCACGCTCGATCTGCACCTGCCGAACTTCAACTACCCCGACACGCCGGCTGAGCGACTCTTCCCGAAACTCACTGAGATCGCGCGCACGGCGGAGGCGTCGGGTTTCAGCTCGCTCACGGTGATGGACCACCTGCATCAGATTCGTGGAGTCGGCCCGCGCGAGAACTTCATGCTCGAGGGCAACACGATCCTGGCGGGGCTCGCGGCGGTGACCGAGAAGGTCACGCTCGGCCTGCTGGTCGGCGGTGTGGTGTACCGGAACCCCGCGCTGCTGGCCAAGATCACGACGACGCTCGACGTGATCTCGGGCGGGCGCGCCGTGTTCGGCATCGGCGCCGCCTGGAACGACGAGGAGGCGCACGCATATGACATCGCGTTCCCGTCGCTGAGGGAGCGCTTCGAGCGCCTCGAGGACGCGCTGAGGATCGCCCGGATGATGTTCACCCAGCCGGAGTCCAGCTACGACGGGCGCCACTACAGCGTCCGCGGCGCGCTCAACAACCCGCAGCCGCTGCGCGGCGACATCCCGATCATGGTCGGCGGCAGCGGCGAGCGCAAGACGCTGCGCCTCGTCGCCCAGTACGCCGACGCGTGCAACGTCTTCGGCGACCTCGAGCGCGTCAAGCACCTGCTCGGCGTGCTCGAGCGCCACTGCGAGGACGTCGGCCGCGACCCCGCCGAGATCACCAAGACGCGCAACAGCAGCTTCGTCGCCGGACGCACGCGCGACGAGGCCGAGCGCAAGCTCGAGGCGATGCGCCAGGCGGGGGCACCCGCCGAGCGGCTCGGCCCGTCGCTGGTGATCGCCGGCGGCCCGGACGAGCTCGCCGAGCAGGCGCAGGCGTTCAAGGACGCCGGCCTCAACGGCCTCACCGGCTCGATCCCGGACGTGCACGACCTCGACGCCATCCGGATCGTGGGCGCGGCGATCGGCCCCGTGTTCACGTGAGCGCCGCACCTGGGCCCGACGCGGTGCGTGCCCTCGTCAGGCCGTCGCCAGCCGCAGCGCGAGCGCGGCGAGCGCGAGCAGTTCGATGACGGCGGGCGTGGGCAGATTCGTCAGATCGTCCGCGCGGATGTGGGCGGCTATGGCCAGGACGAAGTACGCAATCAGCCCGATCGCGGCGGCAATACCGAGCGGAGCCCAGGCGAGCCCGAGGAGAAGGCCCGCGGCCCCCGCGAGGAGGACGACGGCCAGGCGATCGAGCCTGTCCTCAGGCACGCCGACCCGGGCGTAGCTTTGGACGACCTCCGTCCGGTGAGAGAGCTTCCGGACCGCGGCAAGCGTCACCGTCCCGGCCAGCAGAAGCGAGATCGCAACGGTGGCAACGAACATCTGGCGCACCTCCCGGTCGTGTCGTTGCTCTGCGTCAATATAAACAAATGTCCAAATTGATGCCGACTCGCCAGTGAGCCCCCAACGCAGCAATCGCGTGAACCTCATCGAGGGGACGCTTCGCTGCCTGGAGCGCCTGCCACCGGAGCGGGTCACGGCCCGGGCGATCGCCGAAGAGTCCGGGGCCAACCTGGCGTCGATCGCCTACCACTTCGGCTCCAAGGACGAGCTTGTGACCGAGGCGGTGATCACGGGCTTGGACCGCTGGCTCGAGGAGATTGCCGCCGGCCTCGACGGACTCGCCGCCGCCGAGCAAGCTGCGCGGTTCCGTCGCGCCGGCGAGGTGATCGACGCCACGCGAACGCGGCATGCCGGGCTGGCGAAGAACTTCCTCTCCGCGCTGGGCAGGGCGCAACACGATCGCCGAGTCCGCGAGCTGCTCACGGCGGGGTTTCGCAAGACGCGTCCGCGGATCGCGGCCCTGCTGGGACTGGGAGACGACCAGGCGGGCGAGGATGCGGGCGGCCTGGTGCACTCGCTCTTCGTCGGGCTGCTCTTCCAAGCGCTGCTGGACCCCGGCCTGGCGATCGAGGACGAGCGGATGCAACGGGCCCAATCCCGCCTCCACGCAATCCTCCCCGACGAGCCCGAGCAACGGTGAACCACCCCCGGGCGCCGCCTTGCTGCGCGCGAGGCGGTAGTCCCGGGACGTCGGTCGTCATGCGAGCGCTGCGCGCGCTCAAGGAGACCGGCTCGCCAACCGGGGTCGCGGGTCTACCGGCGGGGTGACGATGAAGCTCGTGTGATCAGGGAGGAGCCCGGACAGGGGCATAAGGCGCACGTGGCGCCGGGCACGGTCGTACCCGGCGCCACGATCAAGCGTCTTATTTGGCCTCGAGCCCGCGACCCTGCTTTCTGCCAAGCGGGATGCTCTTCTTCTGTGGCGATGTGTCGATGGGCGACGACAGGTCCTTGGCGAACGCCATGTGGATGACCTGGTTGGCGAACGCGCGTGACATGAACGTCAGCACGCCCGGGTCGTTGTTGCTGAGGTTGTCACACCAGCGGAACGGGTTGTCGACGCAGCCGCCGTCGGTGCTGGGGACGTTGCCCTCGAAGTTGCCGAGGAATCCACCGAACAGGTTCACCTCCGCCTGGGTCTTGCAGCAGTCCTGACCCGTCAACACACCGCTGGCCGGAATGCCCGCGACGTTGAAGTTGAACGCGTCGGTGCCCACTGGTGAGAAGAAGATGTGGTTCTTGAAGATGGAGTCCAGGTAATCGACGGCCTGGTCGCGACCGACCAGCGACGGCGCGTACACGTTGTCGGGGAACTTCGGCGGAGAGCCCCCGAAGAGGTTGTCAGCCGCCGGGTCGAGGACCGCCCAGTCGCCGTTCTTCGTCGCGGTGACGTCCGCGTCGAGGTCGTAGCCGATCTTGGCCAGCTCGTCCTTCGGGAGGTTGTTGACGTAGAACGACGAGCCGAGGAGCCCGAGCTCCTCGCCGCCGAACCAGATGAACCGCAGCTTGTTTCGCGGATTCACCTTGCGCATCTGCTCGGCGATGTCGAGGATCGTCGCCGAGCCCGAGGCGTTGTCGAGCATGCCGGCGCCGAAGATGGCGTCCAGGTGCGCGTCGACCACGACGACGTGGTTGGGATCGCCGCCCTTGGACTCCGCGATGAGGTTGTAGTCGTCGCGGTTGGGATCGATGATCGAGTGGACTTCGAGCTTGACGTGCGGCGCCTTGCCGTCGTTGAAGTCCTGCACGAGCTGCTGGCCCGTGTCGAAGGTGATGAACCCGACCGGGATCGTCGGGTTGACCGTGTTGCCGTCGGCGTCGACGAGCGTGCCGCCGCCGAAGAGGCCGGTGCGGCCGGGCTGACCCTCGTTGAAGATCAGCACGCCCGCCGCGCCGGCGTTCTGGGCGTTGACGACCTTCACGCCGAAGTTGCACGTGCCGCGCTGGACCAGCGCGACCTTGCCAGCCGGGAAGCCCGCGAAGTCAGCAGACGTGCAGCCGCTGGCGGAGCTGGGGGCCGGGGTCGGCGGCAGGATGATGCCACCGGCCGGCACGACGTCGGCGTCGGCGGTCCCATTGCTGATGCCGGCGTTCCAGGTGGTGCCCAGCGTGAAGTCCTGCGGCGTCGGCGCGGTCTCGCTGAGCGTCGGCGTGCCGACGAAGGAGCTGTAAGGGAACTTGTACGTCTGGACCGTGGTCTTGTACCCGGCCTGCTGCATCTTCTTGGCGACGTAGCGGACGGAAGCCAGGTACCCGGGCTCGCCGGAATTGCGTGACGGATGACCGTCGGGGCCGGGGTTGGCGTCGGCGATCGCCTGGAAATCCATCATGTGCTGCCAGAGATCGGCCGTCTGGATGCACGGCAGGAGCTTCTTCGCCGTGTTGTTCACGCGCGAATCGCACTTATGCGGCGTCGGGGCGGCGCTCGCCGTGGACGCTCCGAAAGCGCCGAAGGCGACGAGGCCGAGCAGGAGAAGCCACGACTTCGACGGTCGCGAGCTCGGACGAAGTGGCACGGAAACCCTCCTCCCAGGAGCGGATAGCAGGAAGTGGAGCCGCCCATGCCCAACCGACGCAGAGTTGAAACCACGTCCCCCCGGTAGCGGTTTCCCGCCGTGCGATGAACAGCGAGTCGTGAGCGCGGCTGTCAGCGGATGAAGCGAAACAGCCGGGGCGGCAACCGCGACTCCGTGCGTGCGCCGGCAGGCTTGATCGCGACGCCGACTCCGAAGCCCGCTGGTTCGCTGTCGAAGGCGACCTCGCGCAGCCCCGCCTGCGTGAACCATCGACGGATCGTCGGCCGCAGGTCAGGATCGGCGCTTCCCCGAGTCCAGATCACGGTCCCGCCGTCGCTCAGCAGCGCGGGGGTTGCGGTGACGACCGTCCTGATGTCGAGCTCAGAGATGTTTCCGAAGATTCCGCACAGCAGGAGCAGGTCGACCGGCGGCGCGCCGGCAAAGCGCGCCGGGTCGCCAGCGTCGGCGGTGATCACTGTCACGCAATCGAGGTTGAGATCAGCGGCGGTCTGTCTTGCCGTCTCGGCCAGCGTCGGATCCTGCTCGATCAGCAGAGCGGTGTGCGTGGGGTGCGTGCTGCGCGCCAGGACGGGCAGCAGGTCGCGGCCGTCTCCAGAGCAAAGGCTCAGAATCCGGATCGGGCTCTGTCGCGGGGCCGCCAGGGCCTCGGCAACGTGCCCACGAACGACGGTGAGACGCCTGGCAAGGGAGCTCGATGGGTCCTCGTAGCTGCGGTGCCATTCCTGCCAGTCCCTCACGCGCTATTCCTAGCGCACGGGACAGTCCGTAGAGTCGAGCCATGACGAGCGGCGATGCGTTGCCCGAGCCGGTTCGTCGCTATTTGGCCCACGCCGTGCCCTCGGGGGAGGCCGGCGTCCCGGGCGTCAAGCTGACCATGTCCGGACGGATCAAGGTGGGCGTCTGGCTCCCGTTCAGCGCGACGCAGCGGTGTGACGGCAAGTCGTTTCGCTGGCGCGCGTCGGTCGGCCTCGGTCCGCTACGCCCACTCGAGGTGACCGACCGCTACGAGGATGGCGAAGGCAGCATGAGCGGCAAGCTGCTGGGTCGGTGGACGCTCTTCGAGCAATCGGATGCAAACGCCGTTCGTTCAGCTGCGGCTCGCGCCGCTCTAGAAGCGATGTTCGCGCCCCGAGCGCTCCTCCCAGGGCGCGGCTACGCCTGGCGCGCCGAGAGCGATGACCACATCGTTGTCGGTACCGAAAACCCGCCCGAGCGCGTCGAGGTCCATCTTCGTATCGCGCCAGACGGACGGCTTGTAAACGTCGTAGCGCAACGCTGGGGGCAGGTGAGCAAAGGCACCTTCGCCTACATCCCGTTCGGCGGGGACATACACGAGGAACGTCGCTTCAGTGATCTCGTGATCCCCAGCCGGCTGACCGCGGGTTGGCACTACGGCACGGAGAGCTACAGCCCGTTCTTCACGGCGACGATCACGACAGCCACCCCCGCCTAGCGGACGCGGAGCTTCGGCGGTCGGCTCTCGCGGGCGCCGATGTGATTCCCGTAGTCTCGGGGGCCATGGCCACCAGCCTCGACGCCGCCCAGGTGCGTCGCCGGCTCGACCCCGCGGCGCTGCCGTTCGACACAACCGCCGAGGTACCGCCGCTGCGCGGCACGACCGGCCAGGATCGCGCCCTGGATGCGATCGACTTCGGCGTCGAGGTCGCCACGTCTGGCTACAACCTGTTCGTGGCCGGCGCAGCCGGCTCGGGCCGCGAGAGCACGACCCTGGACTGCCTTGAGCGCGTTGCCGCCGGGCGGCCGGTGCCCGACGACCTCGTCTACGTGCACAACTTCGCCGAGCCGGGCCGCCCACGCGCGTTACGGTTGCCCGCGGGGCGCGGCCGCGACCTGCGCCGCGATCTCGACGAACTGTTGGCGGGCGCACGCGAGGACATCCCGCGGGCGTTCGAGGGGGAGGAGTTCGAGGCTCGCCGCCAACAGGCGCTCGCCGAGGTCCAGCGCCAGCAGGAGCAAATCGGCGAGGAGATCCAGCGCGCCGCGCGCGAGCGCGGCTTTCAGGTTCAGCAGACGCCGGCGGGGTTCGTCAGCGTTCCCGTGCGCGACGGCCAGCCGCTGCCCCCCGCGGCGCTCGAGCGCCTCTCGGACGAGGAGCGCGCCGAGCTACAGCGCCGCGCGGGCGAACTGAACGAGCTCGTGGGCGCGTCGATGCGGCAACTACGCCGCCTGGGCCAGGAAGTGGGCGAGCGCACGCGTTCGGTGGCGCGCGACATGGCGCGGGCCGCGATTGGTCCGCGGCTGGAGGAACTCCGCGAACGTTGGGCCGACCAGCCCGGCGTAGTGGCGCTGTTGGACGACATCGAGCGCGACGTGCCCGAGCGCGTGCGTGACTTCCGGCCGGCTGACGATGAGGAGAGCGGCCCGCCACAGGCCGTGCAGATGCAGGCCATGCAGCGCGAGCAGCAGCTGGCCCGCTACGCCGCCAATGTCGTCGTCGACCATGGCGACGCCGAGCACGCGCCGGTCGTCGTCGAGCGCAACCCGACCTATTACAACCTCATCGGCCGCGTCGACTACCGCGCCTCGTTTGGGGCGATGGAAACCGACTTCCGCCAGATCCACGCCGGCGCGCTCCACCGTGCCCACGGCGGCTTCCTCGTGTTGCACGCGCTCGACGTGCTGCGCCAGCCGTTTGCCTGGGAGGCGCTCAAGCAGGCGCTGCTGGCTCGCGAGCTGCAGATCGAGAACCTGGCCGCGCAGTCCAGCCCGGTCCCCACTACCACGCTGCGCCCGCAGCCCGTGCCGTTGGACGTCAAGGTCGTGTTGATCGGGCCGCCGGCGCTGTATCACCTGCTCTACCAGACCGACGAGGACTTCAGGGACGTCTTCAAGGTCAAGGCGGAGTTCGCGCCCGACATGGACTGGAGCGACGAGCACGTCTCCAGCTACGCGGCCTTCGTCAGCCTCTGCGTGCAGACCGACGGGCTGCACCACTTTGACCGCACCGCTATCGCCCGCATCGTCGAGCACGGCTCGCGGCTGCGTGAAGACCAGAGCAAGCTGTCCACACGGCTGCGCGACATCGCCGACGTCGTCTCCGAGGCCAGCTTCTGGGCGACCCGCGCCGGCCGCGACATCGTCACCGCCGAGGACGTGGACCGTGCAGTCGCCAAGCGCGAGTACCGCTCCAACCTGCCCGAGGAGCGCATGCACGAGCTGATCGTCGAGGGCACGGTCGCGATCGACACGACCGGCGCGCGCATGGCCCAGGTCAACGGCCTGTCCACCTTCGACATGGGCGACCACCGCTTCGGCCGGCCCTCGCGGGTCACCGCGAGCGTGTCCGTGGGCACCGGCGGCGTGCAAAGCATCGAACGCGAGATCGAGCGGTCCGGCCCGATCCACTCCAAGGGCGTTCTCACGCTGGCCGGCTACCTGGCGCAGTCCTACGCCCAGCGCTGGCCGCTGGCGCTGCGCGCGACGATCTCCTTCGAGCAGTCGTACGAGGGGGTCGACGGCGACTCGGCCTCGTCCACCGAGCTGTACGCGCTGCTGTCCGCGCTGGCCGAGCTACCCATTCGCCAGGACGTCGCGGTCACCGGCTCCGTCGACCAGCACGGGCGTGTGCAGGCCGTCGGCGGCGTCACGACCAAGGTCGAGGCGTTCTTCGCCATCTGCCGTGCCCGAGGGCTCACCGGCGAACAGGGTGTGATGATTCCGGCCGCCAACGTCAGGCACCTGATGCTGGCCGACGAGGTCGTCGCGGCGGTTGCGACCGGCGACTTCCACGTGTGGGCCGTGGAAACCATCGACGAGGGCATCGAACTGCTCACCGGCTGCCCGGCCGGAGTGCGCGGCGCCGACGCGGGGTTTCCCGAAGGCAGCGTGCACCGCCGCGTCGAGGACCGGTTGCGCGGCTACGCCGACCGGCTGCGCCACTTCGCGCTCGCGCCGGACGGCGGCCGGACCGCCGTGCCGGCTCCGGACGGCGGGTAAGCACAACCGGCGAGCCGTCGGCTGCCGTGTCGCGATTACAGCTGCGAGAGCCCGTAGATGTCGTAGTTGGTGTTCGTGGTGCTGTCGCCGGAGTGCACGCCCCAGATCACCGCGCGCCGAGCCTGGACCCGGAAGTCACCGACACCGACGTTGAAGCTGGTGCAGCCGGAGGAGACGGTTCCGGCGCTGCGGGTTCCGTTGATGTAGGCCACGTAGGGCACGGTTCCGACGTCGCTGCACAGCGAGAAGACGCCTGGCGTCCCCGGGGTGTGCAGGTGCACCTGTCCGAAGGAGAAGTCGCCCGTGAGCGAGGTGTCCATGAAGTAGCTGTAGGCATTCAACGGCACGGCGTGGGGCCGCCCGGTGCTGCTGGTCAACGGCCCGGCCGGGCCGGTGTCGCCCTTTGGTCCCGCGTCGCCCTTCGGTCCGGGCTCGCCCTTGGCCCCGGTGGCGCCTCGCGGGCCCGCCGAGCCTGTGTCGCCCTTGGGTCCCTGGGCGCCCGCGACAAGCTGGCCGGCCTTGAAGTCCTTGGCCAGCAGGGAGTGGTCCCTGACCTTCGTCGACGTGACGGCGTTCGGGGCGATGGCGCGCGATCTGACCGCGTTCGCGGCGATATTGGGCGACTTCACCGCGTTGCGCGGCAGGTTGACCGCGGCGTACGCGCCGCCCCCGAGGGCCAGGAACACCGCGATCGTCGCCATCGCGTTCGCGTACGTCAGGTGCCTTCGCAGAAGCTGCATGTCGAGTCCTTTCCGTGGAGGATGCAAATCGTTGGCGAAGTCACGTCACTGACTGTTAACCGGCCCACCGCCCAGCGTGAGCGCTTTTCTGGTGAACACCCGCATATTGCAACCCCCAGTTAAAAGACACACGTTGGCCGGACGTGGCGAACGCGGAAGCTGTTGTGGCGGTAATGGTGAAACGGTTCGCCTGCTTCATACTCCGGCACCGCCGTTGCGGGGGATAGGCACCCTAGGGATGGTCGCGTTCACCCCGATGCTGCTGGCAGGCCGCGCCGGGGATCGAGCACGGGTGGGACTGCGCCGGCGCTACCCGGGGTGCTCAAGACCCCAGGAGCGCCAGGCGCGACCGAGGCGCTAGCGGCCCTCTCGGATCTGGAGCCGGTTGCCGTCGGGGTCCTGGAACTGCGCGACGTAGCCCCAGGGGAACTCGAGCACGGCCGAGACGAAGTCGACGCCGCGCGCCTTGCACTCCTC
>Ga0081455_10002340_pt1 | contig 22617 bp, 23 predicted proteins | sample TabmetS3T2R1_FD_70207 | JGI IMG/M metagenome (GOLD analysis project Ga0081455, IMG submission 70207) | Tabebuia heterophylla rhizosphere microbial communities from the University of Puerto Rico - S3T2R1 | ecosystem: Host-associated > Plants > Roots > Rhizosphere ...
TCGGAGAGACCTGGCCGGGGACCGAGCGTGCAGCGGCGTTCGATGCCAGGAACCCCGCCGCGCCAGTGCCGCCAACCACCGAGCCGCTGCGCTACCAACTCGGCACCAAGGTGCCCCTGCACTGGATCCCTTTCCTGCCCGTCCGCGTCCCGGCACCGCCAGCGAACCAAATCGCGCTTGTGGAGGCCGAACCGGTCACTGGCGACAGGCCCAGTCCGGTGGGGCGCATTCTCCGCCCGGCTGCGCCCGACGGTCCCTTCTCGTTCTTCATCCGCGCCTATTGGCCGCTGCCGCCGATCGCCGAAGGACGCTGGACGCCGCCCGCCGTCGTGCCGGCTTAGCTTGCGGCGCGGGACCGGGCGAGCCGCGCGCGCTCGACGGCGCCGAAAGCAAGCGTGATCGCGGCGCCGAGGATGAGCATGCCGGCAAGGAACAGGAGCGCCGCGGTGAACGTGCCCGTCTCCTGTCTCAACACACCGATGATCGGCGGTCCGACAAGGCCGCTGACATTGCCCATCGAGTTGATCAGCGCTAGCCCGGCCGCCGCGCCCGTTCCGGTCAAGATCGCCGTCGGCAGCGACCAGAACGTGCCGACCGCGGCATAGGTGCCGGATGTCGCCAAAGTGAGCGCGATGAGGATCAGCGCGAGCGAGAGCGGCGAGGCGGACCAAGCGAAGGCCGCCCCGCCAATCAGGAGCGCGAGCGCGATGTGCCAGATGCGTTCGCCGGTCCGGTCCGAATGCGCGCCCCACAGCACCATGGTGACAGCGGCAAAGAAATAGGGGATCGCGGTCGAGAACCCGATCTGAAGCGGGCTGAGGCCATAGGTCTGGATCACTTGCGGCATCCAGAAGCTCATGCCGTAGAGCCCGATCACCATGCAGAAATAGATGAAGCCGAGCACGAGCACACGGGGGCGCGTCAGGGCCTGGCCGAGATCGGCGTAGCCCACGCCCCGCGCTTCATCGGCCTCGGCCGCAAGTGTGCGGATGAGCGCCTGGCGCTCTTCCGGCTCGAGCCAACGGGCTTGTTCCGGACCGTTGTCAAGGAAGCGGAGCGCGATCAGCCCGAGCCCGACCGCCGGCAGGCCCTCGATGACGAACAGCCATTGCCAGCCTTTGAGCCCGAGGAAGCCATGCATCTCGAGCAGCGCGCCCGAGATCGGGCCGCCGACCATCGTTGCAAACGGCACCGCCGTCATGAATAGCGCCACGATCCGCGCCCGCTCCCGCGCCGGGAACCAATAGGTGAGATAGAGAACGATGCCGGGGAAGAAGCCGGCTTCCGCGACCCCGAGCAGGAAGCGCATCACGTAGAAACTCGTTTCGCCCGAGACGAGCGCCATGGCGGTCGCGACCAGCCCCCAGCTGATCATGATGCGGGCGATCCAGATGCGGGCGCCGAAGCGCTGAAGCGCAAGATTGCTCGGGACCTCGAACAGAATGTAGCCCGCGAAGAAGATGCCGGCGCCGATCCCGAAGATCGAAGGCGTGAAGCCGAGATCGGCGTTCATGGCGAGCGCGGCGTAGCCGACATTCACCCGGTCGAGGAAGTTGACGGCGTAGCAGAGAACGAGAAAGGGAAGGAGCCGGCGCGTAGCCTTCGCGATCGCCGATCGTTTCGCCGCCTCGGCTGTCACTCTTCGCCTCTCCCCGGCAAAAGCCTCCCGATCCCGCCTTGGATGGAGGAGCGGTTCGCATCCGGCAAGGGGTGAAAACCACGCTTCCCCAAAAGTCTTCGGCGCGCCGTTGGAGTATCCTCATTCCCCTCTAGCGAACTGATTCGCTGTCAAGGAGACGAGCCATGGCCATTCCCCTCGATGCCGCCGCCGCAGCCCTGCGCGAGGCTATGCGCGAGACGGTCAAGCGTTATTCGCTTTGGTACCTGCTGCAAGGAGTCTTGATGGTGATCGCGGGCGTGCTCGCCCTCGTCTATCCCCTGCTCGCCTCGGTCACCCTGATCTATCTGCTCGCCTGGGTGCTGATTATCAGCGGCGCGGTGCAGGCCATCGGGCTGATCGGCGCCCGCCATGTGCCCCACTACTGGCTGCAGCTGATCTCGGTCGTGCTCGCCATCCTCATCGGCGTGCTGCTCTTGAGACAGCCGGAGAGCGGACTTCTGATCATGACGCTGCTCTTGATCGTGTTCTTTATGGTCGAGGGCATCTCCAAGGTCATCTTCGCGCTCACCATCAGGCCCTTCCCCAATTGGGGCTGGGTTTTCGCGAGCGGCCTCGTCGGCATCGTGCTCGGGGTCTACTTGCTGATGAACATGCCGGTCAGCGCCGAATGGGTGCTCGGCGCGCTGCTCGGCATCCAGCTGATCTGCGAGGGCGCGGCGCTCGCCTACCTCGCCTGGCAGGTGCGTAACGCCTGAAGCCTGAACCTCTAGCCTCGCGCGGCGAGGCTAGAGGACGGCGATTTCTAACGCTCAAGCGTCGTCTGGATGTAACGCCCGTAGACCCAGCCGACTTCCGCTGTGGTTGGGTCGGTGACCTGCACCCAGCTGCCTTTGCGGCCGGTGACCCGAAGCTTCGACCCCTTCTCGGCCACTCGCAACGTGTCGGCGTTCGAGGAGGGAGCGGTGCGGAGATTGGCGTAGTTGGTGAGCTCGACCCACTCGTCGCTATCGGTCGGAAGCGTGGTCTCGGCGGTCCCGGGCGGCGGGTCCACCTCCTCGACCGGCGCTGTCGGCTCCACCGTCTGAGGCTGCGGCTGTGCTTCGGCAACCTCCGCCGGCTGGACCGGCGCCATGGTCGCCTGCGTGGACATCGACCGGCCGGTGACATCCTCTTTCAGCAGCCTGAGCTTGGCTTCGAGGTCCTGGACGCCGAGCTTTCTTGCGCGCTCGTACCAGACTTCCGCTTCCTGCGGGTCCGGCTTGATGCCGTGCGCGCCGATCTTGGCGATGAATTCGGCATCGTAGGTCGCGCCGAGCAGAAGCGCCGCTTCGCCGCTACCGGCCTCGGCCGCGCGCCTGAAATAGGCCCGCGCGCCGGCGAAATAGCCGACATCGATCATCTTGTGGCCGTGAGCGATCAGGTCCGAGACGCGTCCTGCCTCGTCGGAGCGAAGAACCAGCACCGAGTTCGGATCCGGCAGAATGTTGAGTCTCGTTGTCGTGCTGGCGAGGATCGATCCGTCGGGCGCCATCAGCGCCACGCCGATCTCGGCGCCGCCGGCTACCGTCTTCGGCAGCTTGAGCCTCAAATCGCCGATCTCATCCGGCGTCAGGTTCCACTCGCTGGTGCCGTAGGGGCGGCCTTGCGAGAAGGAGGCGCCCTCGGGCATGGCGCGAATGGCGATGACGCTTCGCGCCGGCAGTGCTCCGTCCGCGTCGATGGCGATGGCGAAGGGGATTTCTTCGCCCGACTTCGCCGCAATCTGACTCGGCGCCGTGAGCGCGACCTCGATCTTTTCCGGAACGGCCGCCTCGGGCTCAGGCGCAACGACGACCTCGGGCTCCGGCGCGGGCGCTGGCGCTGGCTGGACGGCGGGCGCCGGCGCGAGCGCGGCAAGATCGCTTGTGTTGAAGCTCGGGCGATCGGTGAACTTCTGCGCGTCGCTGTGCCCCGGGATCGTGATCACGCCCTGCCACAGCAAAGCGAGCACCGCCGCCGTCGGGATCAGCGAAATGAGAATGGCGGCGATCAGGAGCCCTTGCCCCGCCGAGGACACGCGCGCGCTGGCGCGTTCGGCGATGTAGCCCGGGATGACCGGCTCGGCCGGCAACTCGGCTGGGTCGTCGCCAAGGAGCTTCTGCCCCTCGGGAGCGAACCGCTCCGCCATGGTCGTTGGCGTCGGCTCATGAGTGGTTGGCTGGGCCGCCAGCCGCTCGGTCAGGTTGGTCGGCCTGACAACGATATCGGATGGACTGAGCATGATACCCTCCTACGCATCACAAAAAGAGAGTTAGTTCTGATTGCGCCCCCGGTTCCATTCGAGGAACGCGCGGAAGAGATCGGCGCGCTCCGCATCGGAGATCGGGCCGCGCGCGGTGCTTGCCTCGGCGAGAAACGCATCGAAATTGCTGCGCGAGGCGGTGTCGGTCGTTCTGGTCGCGGCCTGGTCGATCCAGGTCTGCGCCAGCGGCGAACGGCGCCAGCCTTCGAGGGTGGCGGCGAAATTGACCTCTTTCCATTTCGGATGGCGCGGCGCGACCTGGAAGTCGTCGAACCTGGCGAAGAAGCGATCGACCAGCTTGGCGATCTTCTTGTAGCGGATGGAATCGGTCGGCCAGTTGAACGACACCAGCACGGCGCAGACCGAGAGCGTGTCAACCCGCGCGCCTTCCGGCACGAGCGAGGGATAGTCCTCGTGGGTCAGCATCGCCGGGTAGTACTCGTCCTCGAGCGACTTGGCGTAAGGGACCGAAAGCAGCTTGAGCCCGGTCGTCTCCTTCAGGTTGGCGAACGCCGGCGCGGGCTTGCCCGTCACCAAGATGGTCGCGGCGATTTCCCCGGTCTTGACCTTCTCGATCGCGTCGCTGTCGGTGAGATTGACCTCTTGCGCGTCCACGCCGAGCGCCGCGAAGATCAGCCGCCCGGTGATCTCCGTGCCGCTGCCTTGCGCGCCGAAATTGACGTCTTTGCCGTTGAGCTCCTTGATGTCGTTCACCTCGGAGCGCACCAGCACGTGCATCTCCTCGTTGAACAGCTTGGCGATATAGGTGATGCGGCCCTTGAGGTTCGGACCGAGATCGCCGGTGCGGTCGAAATGCTTGAGCAGATTGGCCTGGGTAATGCCCATGTCGACGCCGCGCAGGAACATGACGTCCTTGATGTTCTGCTCGGGCCCTTTTCCCACCATGGGCAGGACGCGCAGATTGTCGCCGTCGTCGAGCACCTCGGCGAGATCCTGAATGACCGCCAGGTCCGTGCCGCTCGGGCTTCCGGCCATGACCGTCACCACGTTCTCATTTATGCGCGCGCGGAAATTCTCGCGCGTGCTCTGAGCGGCGGCGACGGTGCCGGCTCCGGTGGCTGTGTTGTAGACTTCGGCGTTTGCCCGGTCCGTCAGGCTCGGCGCCGCCACGGCGGCAACGGCAAGCAAAGACAGACCGCAAGCAAGGGCGATACGCATGACAGGCCCCTCTTCTCGGCGCGCTTCTTTTGTGACTCCGGCGACCCCGCTTAAGCGCGCCTACGCGCGGGGTGGCCGGTTACGCTCATGGGATGTGTGTTCGCTCGGGAGAAGGGCGCTCTGTGCCTTGAAAGTCCCGCACCGCTCCGCCGATCGTGCCGCAATCCCTCCTCGGCAAATGAGATGTGATATTTTAACTATAGTCAAGTAGTCATCGGCCGTTGCGCCAAAATGTACACTTTTCTGCCGCAGTCTTGCCCGAAAGTAACTTCAAAGCGACAAGAATACGGCCAAGATGATTCTTGGCGCATACAACAAATTCTTAGCGGTTACAGCAAGTAAGCTGTACCGATTGAGATGGAATCTTGCGCAGTCTGAGCGGCCCCGTTTTGGGGGTGGGGCCCGAATGATCAAACGCCGTTCGCAGGGTTGGGTTCCGATCTTTCATAGGAAAAAATTCGAGCACGGACAAAGTAAAATTCGATTACGGAGGATTTCGGCCTCGCGCCAGCCGAACCCGCGCCGTTCGCCGGCTAATCCGCGTCCATCTTCAGCGCGGCGATGAAGGCTTCTTGTGGGATCTCGACCTTGCCGAAGCTCCGCATCTTCTTCTTTCCCGCCTTCTGCTTGTCGAGCAGCTTGCGCTTGCGGGTGATGTCGCCGCCATAGCATTTGGCCGTCACGTCCTTGCGCAGAGCGCTGATCGTCTCGCGCGCGATCACCTTGCCGCCGATCGCCGCCTGGATCGGAATCTTGAACAGGTGGCGCGGGATCAAATCCTTGAGCTTCTCGACCATGGCGCGGCCGCGCGCCTCGGCGCGGGAGCGGTTGACGATCACCGACAAGGCATCGACCGGCTCGGCGTTGACCAGGAGCGCCATCTTCACCAGGTCGCCCTCCTCGTAGCCGATGATGTGATAGTCGAACGAGGCGTAGCCGCGTGAAACCGATTTGAGCCGGTCGTAGAAATCGAACACGACCTCGTTGAGCGGCAGCTCATAGACGAGCATGGCGCGCTGTCCGGCATAGCTCAGGTTCTTCTGCCGGCCGCGCCTGTCCTCGCACAGCTTGAGCACGGCGCCCAGGTGCTCGTCGGGAACGAGGATGGTGGCCTCGATCCACGGCTCCTCGATCATGGCGATGCGCTGCGGCTCGGGCATGTCGGCGGGATTGTGCAGTTCTTTCATCGCGCCGTCGGTCAAATGCACGCGGTAGATCACCGAAGGCGCGGTGGCGATGAGGTCGATGTTGAATTCGCGCTCGAGCCGCTCGCGGATGATCTCGAGATGGAGCAGGCCGAGAAAGCCGCAGCGGAAGCCGAAGCCGAGCGCGGCCGAGGTTTCCATCTCGTAACTGAAGCTCGCATCGTTGAGGCGGAGCTTGGCCACGGCCTCGCGCAAATCCTCGAACTCGCTGGCATCGACGGGAAAGAGGCCGCAGAACACCACGGGTTGGGCCGGCTTGAAGCCGGGCAGCGCCGCATTGGCGGGCTTCCGCTCCTCGGTGACGGTATCGCCGACGCGGGTGTCGGCGACCTCGCGGATCGAGGCGGTGAAGAAGCCGATCTCGCCCGGCCCGAGCCGGTCGCGCATTTCCTGCTTGGGCCGGAAAATCCCGACGCGATCGATCTGATAGGCGGCGCCGGTCGACATCAGCCTGACGCGCTGACCCTTGTGCAGCACGCCGTCGAAGATGCGGACCAAGACCACGACGCCGAGATAGGAATCGTACCAGCTGTCGACCAGGAGCGCTTTCAGCGGCGCGCGCGCCTCGCCCTTGGGCGCGGGCAGGCGCGTCACGATCGCTTCCAGCACGTCCTCGATGCCCTTGCCGGTCTTGGCCGAAATTTCCAGCGCGTCATGCGCGTCGAGCCCGATGACGTCCTCGATCTGCTGGCGCACGCGATCGGGCTCGGCGGCGGGGAGGTCGATCTTGTTGAGAACCGGCACCACCTCGTGATCGTTGTCGAGCGCCTGATAGACATTGGCGAGAGTCTGCGCCTCGACCCCTTGCGTGGCGTCGACCACGAGCAGGCTGCCCTCGCACGCGGCGAGGCTCCGATTCACCTCATAGGCGAAATCGACATGGCCCGGCGTGTCGATCAGGTTGAGCTCGTAGAGCGTCCCGTCGCGCGCGCGGTAGTCGAGGCGCACGGTCTGCGCCTTGATGGTGATGCCGCGCTCGCGCTCGAGCTCCATCGAATCGAGCACCTGCTCCTTCATCTCCCGCGCGCTCAAACCGCCGCAGGCCTGAATCAGCCGGTCGGCGAGCGTCGATTTGCCGTGATCGATATGGGCGATGATGGAGAAGTTGCGGATGCGGGAAAGCGGCGTCGTCTCAAATTGAGTCATGCGCGGCTTGGTACGGGTAGAGGCCCCGAAGGGTCAAGCAAGCGTTGGCGAAATGCGGCGAAATAGTGAGACGAAGCGCCCTATTGTGGTTTCGGTTGCGGTCTAGAGACTGCCCCTCTCTGAAAACCATACGGAGTGTTATGATGCTGAAAAGAGTGATCTTGGCCGCCGTCGCAACCGCCTTCGTTGCCGCTACCGCCATGCCGGTTGCGGTGACCCCGGCCTATGCGGCGACGACTTGCAAGCAAGCCGCCAAGGCGAAATTCGCCAGCGATCGCAAGGCGCGCCATGCCTTCAAGAAGCAGTGCAAGGCGGCCTTCAAGGCGCAGAAGGCGTAAGAATCGCCGATTTTTGCGACCTTTGTTCATCGAGAGAGGGGCCATTTCGGCCCCTTTCTTAATTAGGCTCCCGCGCCCTGAAACCCTTCTGCCGCAAGTCTTAATTGCAGCAACCGAAAAGCAACAACGTTGGCGAAATTCGAAAATCGCCGACGAAGCTGGTTGACGGCAGATGATAAAGCGAGCTTATTCCGCGGCGTAAGCCACGTCTTCACGCACGGGAGTAACCTTATGCTTAAGAAAGTGTTTTTGGCCTCGGCGGTGTCGCTTCTTCTGGCCGGCGTCACGTTGACCGCAGCGCCCAGCGAGAGCCTCGCCTCGAAGAGCCATTGCTTCAAGGCGGCCAAGGACAAATACGGCCTCAAATTGCTGAAGCGCCATTCCTACCGGAAGGCCTGCAAGAAGGCTTGGAAGGCCGCCAATAAGTAGGGCTTGCCTTCGCGAATTTCGGACTACAAGGGACCCGCCTCGGCGGGTCCCTTCGTTTTGCCGGCTCGAACCGCCTACCGATTCGCCGAGCGCGAGGATTTTTTATAGCGGTGTTTCGGCGTCGTGGGCGCCGGACAAAAGAGGGCGTCGTATGACCCCGGTGTCGCAATGCAATGGCCATTGCGCATGACCGGCGGATCGTAGATTCCCGTGGCGCTCAAGAATGGCACGGCCATGATCGCTAAGATCGTCCCCATCAGACCCTCCCGTTAGGCGTGGCAAGCCCACGCGCGGGCGCCACCTCTCAAGTCTACACCCGCGCGGTCGCCCCGGCTGTTGCCGCTTGAGCACACACCTCGGCAATCCAGGTTTTTGTCCCAGAATTCTGCTTGCGAATTCGACGGAAGGATCGCCGGCGTCGATCTCAAATGCCGGCATACCACTCGTAGCCAAGATCCTCCCAGAAGCCGCCGCGGCCGCCCCTGATGCCGCCGATGCTTTCGACCGCCTCGATCCGCATCACATATTTCGCCATCTTGTAGCCGAGCTGCCGCTCGACGCGGAGCCGCAACGGCGCGCCATGCGCGATGGGAAGCGCACGGTCGTTCATGTCGTAGGCGAGAATCGTTTGCTCGTGGAAGGCGTCTTCGAGCCCGATCGATTCGTAATAGCGGTCCGCCTCCGTGCCGGTGTCTCCCAGCATGTCGGCGCAATAGAACACGATGTAGCGCGCGTCTTGCTTGAGGCGCGCGCGCTCGAGCACGGCGCTGAGGCGGGCCCCCTTCCACTTGCCGATGCAGCTCCAACCCTCGACGCAGTCGTGCCGCGTGATTTGGGTGCGCGACGGCATGGCGCGAAGCTCGGCGAGCGAGAGTTCGAGCGGCGATTCGACCAGGCCGCCGACCACGAGCTTCCAGTCGGCGAAGACGTTCTCGGCATGGGTGACATAGGCGGGATCGTCGGGGTTGGTCGAGCCGTTCGCCTTGAAGTCGCTCGAGAGATCGGCCTCGCCATATTCGCGCGCGAGCGCTTGCGGCGTGATCAGCGCGCGCTGTGCCGCATAGGTCAAGGTCTCGCCCGAATCGAGAATGCGCTTGACCCAGCTTTGGTCCGACAGCTCCTCGCATCCGCCAAGCAGCGCCGTGCTCGCGGCCGCGAGCCCCCGCGCGAGAAATCCGCGCCTGTCGAGCTTCCGAACCTCGCTCATGGTTTTTCCTCCGCCGGCTCGATCGCGTAGCGGCCGGTGATCATCGAGCGAAGATTGTTCCAAAGGCCGGACAGCACGACCATGACGAGATGCACGACGACGAAGAGGACGATCCCGGTTGCGCTGATGAAATGGATGGTGCGCGCGGTCTGCCTCCCGCCGAAAACGTCGAGGAGCGCGGGAAAGGCCGCGTCCATGCCGGGCGACATGGCAAGCCCGGTCAGAAGCATGAGCGGCAGAAGCACGATCGCGACGGCGAGATAGGCGAGCTTCTGCAGGACGTTATAGCGCTTGGCCTCTTCGCCCTTGGGAAAGTTGAGCCGCGCGTGCTCGCGGATCGAGGTGCCGATATGCGCAAGGTCCTGGCGCGAGGGCGCAAGATCGCGGCGGAGATGACCGCTGCCGAGGCTCCACAACAAATAGGCGAGCCCGTTGAACAGGAACAGCCAGGCGAAGAAGAAGTGCCAGCGCCGTCCCATGGCGAGGTTGCGATATCCGGGCAGCGTCGCCCACCAGGGAAAGCCACGGTTCTCGTAACCGCTATCGGCATCGCCGCTCAAGCCGAACACGCCGTGTGTGGGAATGGCATAGCCGAAGATCGTGGTGACGCCCTTCGGCTCCCCGTCCTCCTCCACCGTTCCCATCGCCAGGATCGGATCGTCGAACTCCGATTTCTCGCCGAGATAGAGCGCGGGATGCGCGTTGAAGATCTGCAAGCCGCTCATCAACAGCACGAGCAGCACAAGCGCGTTGACCCAATGGGTGATCCGCACCGTCGCCGAGTGGCGGTAGATGACCTCGCCTTTGTCGCTGTTGCCTTGTGCGTCCATCGCCGGCGCCGATCCTCGATCGTTCGCAATCATTTACGGCCCGCTTGGGCGTTTGGATGCGAGCTAGCTCGGCTTGCCCCAGATCTCTTCGAGCCGCTGGGCGCGGCCGCAGCCCCATTTGTAGTACTTGTAACTCACCGGATTCTGGTTGTGGTAATCCTGATGATAGTCCTCGGCGGCGGTGAAGGTCGTCACCGGTATGATCTCGGTCGCGACCGTCTTGTTGAAGCGCTTGCCGATCTCTTCTTTGGTCGTCTCTGCGAGCGCCTTCTCCTCATCGTCGCCGACGAACACGACGGTGCGATAGGCGCTGCCCTTGTCGCAAAACTGTCCCTTAGGGTCGAACGGATCGATATTGCGCCAGAAATTATCCAGGAGCTTGGCGTAGGTCACCTTGGCGGGGTCGTAGGTGACCTTGACCGCTTCGTAGTAACCCTCGTGATCGCCGTAATTTGGGTTCGGCTTGGTGCCGCCGGCATAGCCCGAAACCGTCTCGGTCACGCCATCGACCGCATCGAAAGCGTCCTCGACGCACCAGAAGCAGCCGCCGGCGAAAATGGCGGTCTTGGTCTCCGCGGCGTGGGTGCCGGGCGCGCCGAAGGCGAGCACGAACGCCGCGAGGAAGGCTGCGGTCAGCGCCGCGCAGATCGACTTGGCGATCATGGAAGTCTCCGGACAGAAGCGTCGAAAACACAATATGGAGCGCCGGAAGCGCGGCAAAGTGGCTCTCGCGCGACCGTGAAATGAATTGAACCCCGCAGGAGCGCCGATAAGCGCTTGGGCGGGCTCGGCCGGCTTGCTATTGAGGGTCCATGCAGCAGCGCCTTTCCTCGGGCCACAGCGCGCTCGAACGCAGCTACGACGTGGTCGTCGTCGGCTCGGGCTATGGCGGCGGGGTGGCCGCCTCGCGGCTTGCGCGCGCGGGCCAAAGCGTCTGCGTCATCGAGAAGGGCAAGGAGTTCCTCACCGGCGAGTTCCCGAGCCGACTTCCAGAGATTCGCCGCGAGCTTCAGCTGAACGGGGCAAGGCTCCGGTCCGGCTCGCCCACGGGGCTGTTCGATTTCAGGCTCGGCGCCGACATTCACGTGCTCGTCGGCTGCGGGCTCGGCGGCGGCTCGCTCATCAATGCCGGCGTCGCGCTGAAGCCGGACGCGCGCGTCTTCGCCGATTCCGCCTGGCCCGGGGAGCTGAGAAGCGACGGCTTGCTCGAACTCGGCTTCGCCCGCGCCGCCGCGATGCTGCGGCCTCGAGCCTACCGCGATGCCGCTTCGTTGACGAAATACCGCGCGCTCGAAGCGGCGAGCACGGCGTTCGACGTGCCCCCGGTCGCGGCGCCGGTCGTCGTCAGCTTCGAGGACGTCGTCAATCCGGCAGGCGTCGATCAACCCGCTTGCACGCTCTGCGGCGATTGCTGCTCGGGCTGCAATGTCGGCGCCAAGAACACCGTGGCCATGACCTACCTGCCCGACGCCAAGGCGCATGGGGCGCAGATCTTCACCGAGCTCAGCGTCAGCCATGTCGCGAAGCACAACGGAGGCTGGCGCGTGCATTTCGCCCCGTCGGGCGATCGCGACAAGGACGCCGCCTTCGTCGATGCCAAGACCGTCGTGCTTGCCGCAGGCACGCTCGGCTCGACCGAGATTCTGCTCCGCTCCCGCGAGAAGGGACTTGGCGTTTCCGACCGGCTCGGCGAGAGGTTCTCGGCCAATGGCGACATCATCGCCTTTGCCCTCGGCGGCAGCGAGCGCGTCAACGCCGTCGGCGTCGGCTACCCGCCGAAATTCGTCGGCGATGCCGTCGGCGCCTGCGTCGCCGGTCAGATCGAGCTTGCCGACAGCGAGGTGCTGGAACGCAGCATGATCCTTCAGGAAGGCGTGCTGCCTTCGGCGCTCGCGCCGCTCCTTCCGGTCTTTTTCATTTCCGGCGGCCGGCTGCTCGGCGCGGCGCAGAGCCTGATCAAGGGCGTCTATCACGGTCCGCTATCGCATCTGCACACCTTCTTCGTCGTCTCGCACGACGACGCCGGGGGCCGCATCGCGCTGAATGAAGGGAAGGCGGAGGTGCAATGGCCGGGCGCCGGCGACCAGCCGGTCTATGCCCGCGTCGATGACGCGCTCACCAAGGCCGCTTCAGCCGTCGGCGCGCGCTACATCAAGAGCCCGCTCATGGCGACGAGCGTCGGGACCAAGCCCGCGACCGCGCATCCGCTCGGCGGCTGCGGCATGGGCGAGGATGCGGAAAGGGGCGTGGTGAACCACAAATGTCAGGTGTTCGACGGCAAGGAAGCGGACAGCGTCCATGCCGGGCTCTATGTCTGCGACGGCGCCGTGATCCCGCGTTCGATTGGCGTCAATCCGCTGCTGACCATCACCGCTCTCGCCGAGCGGGCGATGGTGCACCTTGCCCGCGACCACAATCTAGGCTTCGATGACGGCTCACGCCTTCGCCAGCAATTGGATCAGGCACTGAGTTGAGGGGCGATTTGTGCGCGGCTGGATGAAGTGTTGTCTCTTTGTCGCGGCCGGCGCCATGCTGGCCGCTGCCGGCGTGCGCGACACCTTCGCCGTGACGCAGGCAGGCCGTTGCGGCGAACCCGGAGCGGCAGCCCCCGCCGGCGCTCCTCCCGATCGCCTCACCATCGTGCTCGCGGGCGACGCCGCCTTCAACACGCCCGGCGCCAAGGTCGAGGCCAAAGGCATGCAGAAGGGGAAGGACGTGACGAGCTTCACCGACCTTCTCGCCGGCGTTGCGGGCGAGGCCAATGGCGATCTTGCCTTCGTCAATCTCGACACGGTCGTCACCGACCGCAACAATCTTGCGCCCGAAGGCAAGGGCAGGGTTCAGGTCAGGAGCCACCCCGCCGCCCTCAAAGCGCTGATCGATTCCGGCTTCAACCTGTTCTCGCTCGCGAACGGCCACGCTTACGACTATGGCCCGCAAGGCATCGAGGAGACGCTCTATCACCTTGCCGTCGCCAACGGCGAGCGGCCGGTCGGCTTCGCCGGCATCGGCAGCAATTTCGACGAGGCGACGCGCCCCGCTTGCCTCGATCTCGGCGGCGCGAAGATCGGCTTCTCGGCCATCGGCGAACTGACCGGCGACCGGCCGCAATCGCGCGCGACCGACGACAAAGCGGGACAAGCCAATTATCGCGACCAGCCCGATTTCGCCGCGGTAGTGGACAAGCTCGTGGCGATGCCGGTCGAGTACCGCATCCTCTCGATCGATTACGGTACGGAAGGCGCGGTCGTGCCCGACGAGCGGCAGGTAGCCGATTGGCGGAAATTCGCCGTCGAAGCGAAGGGCATCGACCTCATCGCCGGCCATCACCCGCAAGTGGCGCAAGGCGTCGAGCTGAACGGGAAGTCGCTCATCTTCTACAGCCTCGGCAATTTGCTCGAGCCCAACACGACCGAGCCCTCGCGCCTCGGTCTCTGCCGCGATTACGGTCTGATCGCCAAAGTCCATCTCGCCCGCATCGAAGGCGCCTGGAAGGTCGAGGCGATCGAGGCGATCCCGCTGACGCGGACGCAAGTGCGGCCCGAGCGCTTCACCGCCAATGAGGGGACGAAGCGCATCCATGCGCTCAACCACCTCGCCGCCAAGCTCGACGACGGCGCGAACGCAAAAGGCGTGCGCTTCACGCCGCGCCCCGACGGATCGGGTCTTTATTGCGTAGACGGCGCTGCCGCTCTCGGCGGCGAGATCGGCAGGCTCTGCCAGGGCTGGCAACCCGCGGCCGAGCCCGACAAGACGCTCGCGGGGATCATCGACTCGGCTTGCGCCGACAAACCGTTCTCCGCCAAGCCAACCATCGTCAGACGCAAGGTGCCGCAGCGCCGCCTGGCTCCGTCATCGGGCCCCTTCGGCGCCGCAGGTCCGTCGTTCCGGTGATGGTCGTCATCCTGAGGAGCGAGCGGAGCGAGCGTCGAAGGATGACAATTTGGGGGCGATCCTTCGAGGGCCGCTTCGCGGCCACCTCAGGATGACGACGGGCGCTAGCCGCGCAACTCGCCGCCGGTCGCTTGTCTGACCGCGGCCACAACCTTGGCCGCGACCGCCTCGATTTCGGCGTCGGTCAGCGTCTTGTCGCGCGGCTGGAGCGTCACCTCGATGGCGAGCGATTTCTTGCCCTCGGGCACGCCTTGGCCTCTGAACACGTCGAACACGCCGACATCGCTGATGAGCGCGCGGTCGGCGGAAAGCGCGGCGCGCACCACCTCGCCGGCGGCGATCTCGCCATCGATCAGAAAGGCGAAATCGCGCCTGACCGGCTGAAGGTCGATAGCCTCGAGCGCGGTGCTCGCGGCCTTGCGGCGGCCAGAGGGAAGCGCGTCGAGGTACAGCTCGAAGCCCGCGACCGGCGGGTCGATGCCGAGCCGCGCGAGAAGATCGGGGTGGAGCTCGCCGAACACGCCGAGAACCGTCTTCGGTCCGAGCGTGAGCGCGCCGGAGCGGCCGGGGTGAAACCATGACGGCGCCTCGCGCGTCACGGTGACGTTCGCCTGGTCGAGCCCGAGCGCGGCAAGCGTGGCGATGGCGTCGGCCTTGGCGGAGAACGCGTTAGCAGCGGCGGCTTCGCCCGACCAATGACGCCCCTCGCCGGAAAGCGCCGAGCGCCCGAACCTCACGCCGGACGCGGCCACGAACTGATCCTCGGGCTTCGGCCCGCGATAAGCCTGACCGAGCTCGAACAGGGCGCCGTCGGCGAAGCCCCTGTCGCGGTTTCGCTGCGCGGCCGCGACCAGCCCGGGCAGCAGCGAGGGCCGCATCGCCGCAAGCTCGGTCGAGATCGGATTGCTCAAGGTGAGCGAAGGAGCGCCGTCGCCGAACAGGGCCGCATGTTCGGGCGGGATGAACGACCAGGTCACGGCCTCGACCAGCCCGCGCGAGGCAAGCACGCGCCGCGCGAGCCGCTGCCGCTTCTGCGCCTCGGTGAGCACGGGGCGCGCGACGCCCGCCTCCCGCCGCATCGGGGTCGCAGGGACCTTATCGACGCCGGTGAGCCGCACCACCTCCTCGACGAGATCGGCGGGGCCGGTGATGTCCGGGCGCCACGAGGGGGGCGAGGCGGTGAGCTGCTTGCCGGAGCCGCCGAGCGCAATTCCGAGCGCGCCGAGCTTCCGCTTGATCTCGCCGTGGCCAAGATCGAGGCCCGACAGGCGCTTGACCAAGGCGGGATCGAATCTGAAGGGCTTGTTGGGCTTCGGCGGCTTGCCTGCGACCGTGATCTTGCTCGCCGTTCCGCCGCACAGTCTCAGCACGAGATCGGTCGCAAGCTCGAGCCCCGGCACGACGAAATCGGGATCGACGCCGCGCTCGAAGCGGAAGCGCGCGTCCGACTGGATGGCGAGCTTCCGGCCCGTGCGCGCCGTGCGCTTGGGATCGAAATAGGCCGACTCGATGAAGACATTGGTGGTCGCATCGGTGACGCCGGTGTCCTCGCCGCCGATCACCCCGCCGAGCCCGAGCACGGCGCGATCGTCGGCGATGACGCACATGTCGTCATCGACGTCGTAGGTCTTGCCGTCGAGCGCGAGGAATTTCTCGCCCTTCTTCCCGAGCCGCGCGCGGATCGTGCCCGTGAGCTTGTCGGCGTCGTAGACATGGAGCGGCCGGCCGCGGTCGTAGGAAATGTAGTTGGTGATATCGACCAGCGCGTTGATCGGGCGTAGCCCGATCGCCTTCAGTCGCCGCTGCAGCCATTCGGACGAGGGGCCGTTCTTGACGCCGCGCACGAGCCGCCCGGCGAAGACCGGGCAGGCGTCGGCGTTCGCCTTGTCGAATTCGAGCGCGATGGGGATGGGGTTGGCGAAGCCGCCTTTGACGGTGCGGCCCGCGTCAGCCTTGAGCTTGCCGAGCCCGGCCGCCGCGAGGTCGCGGGCGATGCCGCGCACGCCGAGACAGTCGGGACGGTTCGGCGTGATGGCGACGTGAAACACCGCGTCGTCGAGGCCGAGCGCCTTCGCCGCCGGACTTCCGACCTTAGCATCGGGCGAAAGCTCGATGATGCCGGTATGCTCGTCCGACAGTTCAAGCTCGCGCTCCGAAAGCAGCATGCCGTTCGATTCGACGCCCCTGATCTTGGCCTTGGTCAGCGTCAAGTCGATGCCGGGCACGTAAGAGCCGACGGGCGCAAACACGCCCTTCATGCCGGCCCGCGCGTTGGGCGCCCCGCACACGACCTGAAGCCTTTCCTCGCCGGTATCGACCTCGCAGACGCTGAGCTTGTCGGCGTTCGGGTGCTTCTCGCAGGCGATGACTTGCGCGACGCGGAAGGGCGCTAGCGCCTTGGCCGGATCGAACAGATCCTCGACCTCGAGCCCGATGCGGGTCGCCGTTTCGGCGATCGCCTCGATGCGCGCCTTCGTGTCGAGATGCTCTTTCAGCCACTGTGCCGTGAATTTCATGGCTCAGGACAGTCCGGCGGCGATCGTAGGAATGGCGAGCGGCGGAAAGCCGTAATGCTTGAGCCAGCGCAGATCGCCGGAGAAGAAGGCGCGCAAATCCGGCATGCCGTATTTCAGCATGGCGATGCGGTCGATGCCGAGCCCGAAGGCGAAGCCCTGGTAGCGCGAAGGATCGAGCCCGATCGTCTTCAGCACGTTGGGATGCACCATGCCGCAGCCGAGGATTTCCAGCCACTCATCGCCTTCGCCGATCTTGATTGCGTCGCCCTGCCGCGCGTAGCCGATATCGACCTCCATCGACGGCTCGGTGAAGGGGAAATGGCTCGCGCGGAAGCGCATCTTCACTTTGGGGATTTCGAAGAAGGCTTTGCAGAACTCTTCGAGCACCCATTTCAGATGGCCGAGATGGGTCTCTTCGTCGATCGCGAGCCCCTCGACCTGATGGAACATCGGCGTGTGGGTCTGATCCGAATCGCAGCGATAGACCCGGCCCGGAGCGATGATGCGGAGCGGCGGCTTCGTCTTGAGCATGGCCCTGATCTGCACCGGGCTCGTGTGCGTGCGCAGGAGCGCGCGCGTGCCGTCAGGCGCGGCCGGGAAATAAAATGTGTCGTGGTCCTGCCGAGCCGGATGTTCGGGCGGAATGTTGAGCGCGGTGAAATTGTTGAAGTCGGTCTCGATGTCGGGACCTTCGGCGATCGAGAAGCCCATATCGGCGAAGATTTCCGTGATCTCGTCGGTGACTTGGCTCACGGGATGGATGCGGCCCTCGGCGAGCGGGCCCTCGCGCACAGGCAGCGTCACGTCGGCGCGCTCATGGGTGAGCTTCTCGGCGGTCGCGGAGCGCGACAGCTCCTGCCGGCGCGCTTCGAGCGCTTCGGTGACTGAAGTCTTCAGGCTGTTGACGACCTGGCCGTATGCTTTGCGTTCATCGGGGGGAAGCGAGCCCAGCGCCTGCATCAGTTCGGAGATGCGGCCCTTCTTGCCGAGTGCCGCGACGCGCACCTGTTCGAGCTTGTCGAGGTCTGAGGCTTCAGCAATGGCGTGAAGCAGCTCGGTCTTGAGACTGTAGAGCTCAAGCGCGCTCATGGCCTAAGGCTCCTAAAGCGCGAGGGGATTAGCCCCGCGGAGCGGCAGCGGACGCAGCCTCGACCAGGCTCTTGAAGGTCGCCGGCTCGCGCACGGCGATATCGGCAAGCACTTTGCGGTCGAGCTCGATGCCGGCCTTCTTCAGGCCGTCGATCAGGCGTCCATAGGTCAGGCCGTTGGCTCTGGCCGCGGCATTGATGCGTTGGATCCACAGCGCGCGGAACGTGCGCTTCTTCACCTTGCGGTCGCGATAAGCGTACTGCCCGGCCTTCTCGACGGCCTGGCGCGCGGTGCGGATGGTGTTCTTGCGGCGGCCGTAATAGCCCTTTGCCTGCTTGATCACCTTGCGGTGGCGGGCATGGGAGGTGACGCCGCGTTTGACACGAGACATGACGGTGCTCCTTCGAAGCTGGCCCTAAGCGCTAGCGGCCATAGGGCAGGAAATTCTTCTTCACGATCTTGGCGTCTTCGTCCGACAGAACCATCGTCCCGCGCGCGGTTCGGATGAACCTGTTGGGACGCTGGATCATGCCGTGACGCTTGCGCGAGGCCTGGCATTTGACCTTGCCGCTCGCCGTGATTTTGAAGCGCTTCTTGGCACCGCTCTTGGACTTGAGCTTGGGCATTTGGCTTCCTTGGTTTGGTCCTCGTCCGCGCCCGGACGGGGTGAGTTTCGACGATTAGAAAGCATGCGAGCCGCCACGGCATGCCCCGCCGGGCGGCTCCTACGCGCGACCTTATAGGGTCGGCTTGGGCGGTATTGCAAGGGATTCCGGCGATAGCGGTCCCTAGCGGGGCGCGAGCACCATCACCATCTGCCGGCCCTCGAGCCGCGGCTCCGATTCGACCTTGGCGATGGTCGCGGTGTCCTGCTTGACCCGGTCGAGCAGCCGCGTTCCGAGCTCCATATGCGCCATCTCGCGGCCCCGGAAGCGCAAGGTGACCTTGACCTTGTCGCCCTCCTCGAAGAACCGGACGATCGAGCGCATCTTCACCTGATAGTCGTGAATATCGATGTTGGGCCGCATCTTGATCTCTTTGATCTCGACGGTGCGCTGTTTCTTGCGCGCCTCGGCGGCCTTCTTCTGCGCCTGGTATTTGTATTTGCCGAAATCGAGGATCTTGCACACCGGCGGCTCGGAATTAGGCGCGATCTCGACCAGGTCGAGACCGGCTTCCGCCGCGCGGGCGAGGCCCTCGGTCGTAGCGACCACGCCGATATTGTGGCCGGTCGCGTCGATAAGCTGGATATTTGGAGTGTCGATGGCCTCGTTGATGCGGGGGCCCCCCCGATCGGGCGCAAGCTTCGTCGGTCGCCTTACGATGTTTCTTCTCCTCTTAACGAACGGCGGCTAGCGCTCGCTTCATAAAATGGCGGTTTTTCGCGCCGCGGTTCGATTGACCCGCTTCAACCCTTGTATAGCAACGGAATTGCGCCTGACAAGTCAAGCCGGGTGAGTGTGGATTAACGAGACGTTTGCGATGGCGCCGTCTTGGCGCTCTGCTCGAACCGGGCGGCGAGCGAGCTGCCGAGGAGTTCGTCATAAACGGCGAGCGTCGCAAGCTTCATCGCCCGCAAAGTGTATTGCGAGGCGACGCGGGCCCGCGCGCGGGCGCCGAGCGCGGCGCGGGCTTCCGGCGCAAGATTGAGCGCGCGCTTGATCTTGGTGGCGAGCGCCGACGGATCGCCGGGCTTCACCAGCCAACCCGTGAATCCGGCTTTGTCCTCTTCCGGAGCGACGATTGTTTCCGGCAGCGCCCCGATATTGGAGACGATGACGGGGCAGCCCATGGCTTGCGCCTCGATGCTGGTTCGGCCGAAGGTCTCCGGTACGAGCGAGGGCACGAGCGCGACCTCGGCGGCAAGAAAGGCCGCCGACATTTCGTCGCAATGGCCGACGAGACGCACCTTGTCGTCAAGCCCGTGGCGCGCGATCAGAGCGGCGAGCTCCTCGCGATAGGCGGACTTGCCGGGCGCATCGCCGGCGAAAATGACGACGGCGCCGTCGAGCGCGCTTTCAGTGGCAAGAAAGAAGGCGGCCTCGATCGTATCGCGATGCCCTTTGAGCCCGGTGAGGCGCGCCGCCTGAAGCACGATCTTGGTCCCGGGCTCGACACCCCAGCGCTCTCTGAGTTTGGCCACCGCTTCTGGTGGAACCGCGCGCGCCTCGAAAGCCTCCGCATCGACGCCGCGATGGATGGTGCGGATGCGCTCGCGCGCCGCGGGATGCCGCGAGGCGATGAGCCGCGCGGTGTAGTCCGAATTGGCGATCACGCGGTCGCCGCGCCCCATGACGCTGTTGTAGAGGCGCTTCATGGGGCCAGGGTTGCCGTAGGCGCCGTGATAGGTGGTGACGAAAGGCCGACCCGTCCGGCGCGCGGCGATGAACGCGCTCCAGGCCGGCGCCCGGCTTCTGGCATGGACGAGATCGACGCCGCGTTCCTCGATCATCGTCGCGAGCCGGCGCGCGTTGGCAAGAATGGTGAGCGGGTTCTTGCTCGCGACGGGCAGGGGAACGATCTCGCCGCCGGCAGCGTCAATGGCGGTTGCCAATCGCCCACCTTCGGTGGCAACGAGAGCCGAGGCGCCCGCGCTCGTCAGCGCTTGCGCGATCTCGACGGCCGCCTGCTCGCTGCCTCCGGCATCGAGGCGCGGCACGACCTGCAATATGGTCACCTCGGGCATGGCACAAGGTTCTTACGGTGAGCGCATCCGAACCGCAATTCCTCGACTTCGGCGGCGGCGAAGGCCGGCGCCGCCTTGCCTATCGCCTTGCCGGCGCTAGAGAAGGCGCGTCCCTTGGCCTCATCTGGCTTTCCGGCTTCCTGTCAGACATGGCAAGCACCAAGGCGCTCGCGCTTGCGGCCTGGGCGGATGGGCGGGGCTTGCCCATGCTTCGCTTCGACTATTCCGGCCACGGCCTCTCGGAAGGCGATCTCCTCGAAGCCTCGATCGGCGATTGGCTCGGCGAGGCCGCCGCCATGCTCGAGCTTCTCCTTGCCAAGACGCCGCGCGCGGTCCTGATCGGCTCGTCGATGGGCGGATGGATCGCGCTTCTTCTCGCCCGGAAGCTCGCGGCCGAGGGGGCGCTCGCCAAGCTCGCGGGCCTCGTTCTGATCGCGCCCGCCTGGGACATGACCGAGCGGTTGATGTGGGACCAGATGACCGAAGAGACGAAAACCGCGCTCGCGCGCGACGGTGTCGTCTACGAACCCTCGCTCTATGGCGACCCCTATCCCATCACCAAGCGATTGATCGAGGAGGGGCGAGGCCACCTGATCGGCGAGGGCGCGCTTCCTCTCGATCTGCCGGTCCGCATCCTGCAAGGCATGCGCGACCCCGACGTGCCGTGGCCTCACGCGCTCAATCTTGTCGAAAAGATCGGCTCTGACGATGTCGAACTCACGCTCATCAAGGACGGCGACCATCGTCTGTCGCGGGAGCAAGATTTGCGCCGCCTCGAAGCGAAGGTTGCCGCTCTCGTTGCTCACTCCGTCTGAAGCTCGGTCACCATCGGGCAGCCGAGCGTCTTCTCGAAGGCCGCGCGCAACTCGTCCTCCGTTTCGACGGTGAGATAAAGCCCGCCAGTTCGCTCCGCGAGGCATTTCACGTCGAGGAGGCTCTGCTCGCCCATCCAGGTGTAGCCCTTCACGCGCAGGCCGATGACATGGACGGTAAGCGAAGCGGCTTCGCTCACGAGCCTCTTGCCGAGATCGCAAGGAAAGCCGCCGCACGTCTCCTCGCCGTCGGTCAAGAGCACGATCAAGCCGGGCTTGGCGCGGAAATCGAGCACCTCGGCGGCTTTGTCCACCGCCGCGGTCAGAGGAGTCTTGCCGGCGGGCGTGAGCGCGTCGATCGCCGTCATGATGCGCGCGGCCGAATTCGCCTCGGGCTTCAGGTCGAGACGAACGTTGCATTGATCCCACACGCCGGGCCCGTAGGTGATAAGCCCGACGCGGCGATGGCGAGTGACGCTCGGCAGGATCTTTGCGAGCGTGGCCCGCACCTTGTCGATGCGGCTCACCGTGCCGGCAGTCTCGCTGCCATAGCCCCAGCCATTGCCCGACATCGAGCCCGAAGCGTCGAACACGATCATCGCGTCTTCGGTGCAGGGCGAACGTTCTTCGGCGCTATGGGCGATCTGAAGACTTATTGCAAGCGCTAGCAGGGAGACGGCGGCGCGGTATGAGAATGACACCATTCTCGTCGGGTTCACGCCTCGACGTAGTCGGCGATGCTCGTGGGCCCCGGAACCTCCAGCCCCTCAGCCTTCAGCCCTTCGATGTGGAAGCGAATCGCTGCGCGGATTTCCTGTTCTACGGCGGCAACAGTCGTCCCCGTCGCCACGCAGCCAGGCAGATCCGGTACATACGCCGAATAGTTTCCGTTAGCCTTCTCGATCACGACGGCGTAGCGCATCACCGTTTCTCCTTAAGTCCGGCCTGCTTGAAGATGCTATTGAGCGTGCCGGGCGCCAAGTCCTCGGAGGGTCTGCCGGCTATTGTAACACGGCCGGATTTGCTCGGATGTCGAAATTGCCTGTGGCTCCCGCGTGTGGCGACAAGATACCATCCATCCGCTTCGATGATCCGAATGATCTCGCGGACCTTCATTGAGAATCATCGGCGAGGAGCGCGGTGAGACCTTCGCGGTAGGTGGGATAGCGCAGCTTGACGCCAAGCTCGGACTTGATGCGCGTATTCCTGATGCGGCGGCTGCCCTCGTAGAAACTCCGCGCCATTGGCGTGAGGTCGGCGTCGGCAAAGGCGATCTCGGGCGGCGGCGGCATGCCCATCAACTCGGCCGCATAAGCCACCACGTCGCCGGGCGCCGCCGGCTCGTCGTCGGCGACATTGTAGATCGCGCCGCCGCGGGGTTTGG
>Ga0081455_10002341_pt1 | contig 22617 bp, 14 predicted proteins | sample TabmetS3T2R1_FD_70207 | JGI IMG/M metagenome (GOLD analysis project Ga0081455, IMG submission 70207) | Tabebuia heterophylla rhizosphere microbial communities from the University of Puerto Rico - S3T2R1 | ecosystem: Host-associated > Plants > Roots > Rhizosphere ...
ATCACGTGGATCTTTACTCCACGGCGTGCCGCCCGCACGAGGCGTTCGATGATGACAGCGTCTTGGTAGCGTTCATTCTGGACGAACAGCGTGTCCTTTGCCCGATCTATAAACTCAGCGATACGGTCACGACCATTGTAGTTACACCAGATGAGACGGGGCTGGTTTCCCACATCAAACTTTTTTCGGTGCCAGTCGGCCTCGAAGCAGTCGATGATCTCCTTCACCTCGTCGTCATGTAAGGTGACGACAGCATAATCGCGCGTCTCCGTCAGGTTCTTGGTTTCCCAGTTGAGCGATTTCACGAACGCTGTCTGGTCGTCCACCACCATCGACTTCTCGTGGGTAACCGCAAAGGCCGGATTACTGTCGATCACTGTGACACCCGCCTTCTCGAGTTTCTTGCGCGTCGCTTCGTTCTCTGGCTCGCCGCCACGCCGGGCAGGATTGAGCATAACCCTGACTTTGACCCCACGGTGGTGTGCAGCGATCACGGCGGCGAGCAACGCGGGGTCGGAGAAGAGGAACATCTTGATGCGCAGTGACTTTGTGGCGGCGTTGATGGCGTCAAGGATCGGTGCGCCAGAATCATCCGGCAGAACAATCAGGGTGCGGGACATAAGGCCTCCTATCTTTAATTGTTAGCAGGCGCGCACGGTTGCCCGGTCTGGATGCTATACAGCTCGGCATAAAAGCCGCCATGCTCCACCAACTCGTCGTGGGTGCCCTCCTCGAAAACTACACCGTCCTTCAGAACGATGATCTTGTGAGCATCGCGGATCGTGCTCAACCGGTGCGCGATGGTGATCACGGTGCGTCCCTTCATGAGCCGCTCCAATGCATCGATCACGAGCTTTTCCGACTCAGTGTCGAGGGCGGCGGTGGGCTCGTCAAGAATAAGGATTGGAGCGTTCCGGACAATCGCGCGAGCGATGCCGATGCGCTGCCGTTGGCCGCCGGATAGGGTGAGGCCACGCTCGCCCACCAATGAGTCGTAGCCCTTAGGCATCCTGACGATGAACTCATCCGCGTTCGCCAGCTTCGCGGCCGCGACGATCTCGTCCTCGCTAGCATCGGGTCGCCCGTAAGCGATGTTATCACGCACAGTACCGCGGAACAGCACGGTATCCTGCAGTACGAAGCCGATCTGACTGCGCAGCCCCTGGACCTTGAGGTCGCGCAGGTCAACTCCATCGACCAGGATTCGTCCCGCAGCGGGATCGTAGAAACGCGGGATCATGCCCACGACCGTCGACTTTCCGCCACCCGTTGCGCCGACGACACCTATCAGCTGGCCCGGCGCGATAGTAAAATTTACGTCGCGCAGGACAAGAACTGCGGGATCATAGCCAAAGGCCACGTGCTCGAAGGCGATCCCACCCTTCAACACCTCCGGATCACGTGCGTCGGGACGCTCGGGAACCGTCGCGTGAGTGTTGAGGATTGCCTGCACACGCTCCATCGCCACTGCGGTTTGGGCGAGGGTGTTGCTCATTTTCGCGAGGTCCTGCACCGGCTTGAAGAACTTCGAAAGGTAGGCGAGGAAGACCGTCAGCGCACCCACTGTCATGACGCCGGCAAGAACCAGCACGGTACCGCGCCATAGGACAAAGCCTGTGCAGAGTGCGACCACGATGGTGACTGCCGGTGAGAGGAGCGATTTCACCCGCCGGGCCTGGAGCGCGGCGTCCACCGTAGCGCGGCTCACGTCGTATAGGCGGGACTCCTCAAGCTTCTGCCGACCGAAAGCTTCCACGACCCGGATGGATTCGAGACCCTGCTGCACCACGGCGACGATGTCGCTCTGATGGAGCCGGACCTCATGGGTGGCGCGCTTGACCACGCGGTTGAGCCGGGCGACAAACAACAGCAGGAAAGGCGATACGGCTACGGCGACAAGCGCAAAATCAAATTCCAGCCAGAGCATGATGCCGAACATGCCGATGATCGTCAGCAGATCGACCAAAATGTCGAGAGTCGACGACGATGCAAAGTTCCGTATGGTCTGAATGTCATCGGTGATGGTGGAAAGCAGGGCGCCGGTCTGGTGGGTATCGTAGAAGCCGAGCGAGAGGTGTTGCAAGTGGTCATAGACACGCATGCGCAGGTCGTGCGCCACCCACTGCCCTACGCTTTCCGTGTAATAGTTGTCGATGTAACTGGCGACCGCCCCCAAGGCGGCGATGAGTACCGTGAAGATGCCGGCTATGGCGGCGAGGGCCAACTTATTGTCTCCCACCAAGGAGTTGCGCACTGAGTCAAGCCACTCGGGCGCCTTGTGCGATCCGACAACGTTGTCGAGAATCACCTTCAACGGCCAGGGCGCGGCGAGGGACATGGCGGTCTCGATCAGCATCGCGAGGATGATGATGACGATCCAGCCGCGGTAAGGACCGAGAACTTGACGGACCAGCCGCACCTTGCTGCGCGCCGGACTGTCCATCGATTGAGGCGATGCCCCGGTGATCGGAATTGAGCTGGCAATTTCGGGACTCTTCAACGGAACTTCCTTTTCAAATTGAGTTTAATGGGTTTCTCCGAGGCCATCGAAAAACATACATGAGCTTTCCTCAAATTTCCTATGTCTTCTTGTCCGATTTTGCCGGCATAGTTGCCGCCGCCGCGTCGTGATCCGAGAGCACGCGCACCTCGCGCTGGGGAAAAGGAAAGCTCATCCCCGCCGCATAAATCGCATCGTAGATGGCCACGGTTAAATCACTGTGCACTTGCACCGAGTTGGTTTGTTCCGTCCACGCTCGCAGCTCGAAGTTGATCGAACTGTCTCCATAGCTCATGAAAAGACCACGGGGCGCCGGTTCTTGCAACACTTTGGGATGGGCGTGCCCCACGGCTTCGAGGAGCTCGATTACTTTTTTTGGCGCAGCACCATAATTCACGCCCACCGGCAAGTCGAGGCGCCGTAGTTGGTCACTGAGTGTCCAGTTTGTCACCTGCTCCGTGATCAGTTGCGCGTTGGGGACAATGATCTCCGCGCCTTGCATGGTGCGTACGATGCTGGCACGGATGCCGATCCGGCGCACCCTGCCTTGAAGGCTGCCTACCTGAACCGTGTCGCCCACATGGATCGGACGCTCAAAAAGCAGAATCAGCCCTGAGACAAAGTTGTTTACCACGCTCTGCAGTCCGAAACCAATCCCGACGCCGAAGGCGCCTGCGAGGACTGTTATTTTGGTCAAGTCCATTCCCAGTACGCCCAAGGCTACGATGAAACCAGCGGTAAGAATAGCGTAATTGAGCAAGCTCGAGACGGCATAAGACTGGCCAGTTGCGATCCGCGTCCGTGAATACACGTCCTCCGCGAGCACGAATCGTATGAAAGCCGACAGCAAGTACGCAGCTAATAACGTAAATAAAAAAGCGGCGATGTCACCCACGGAGGTGCTGATCGAGCCACGTTCCAACCGGGTACTGAAGAAGGCTTGGGCCGCGGACCAGGCCGGATCAAAAAGCCCCAGGTAGTCCAGATAGCGGGTCAACCAAGCGACGACGGCAAACCATAAAAAAAACCGATAAATTCGCCGTTCGAGCAAATCTCTGTGATGTTGGACTAGATGGAGGAGCCGCAGCGGCCGTATCCGTAACCCGTACACAACCAGTCCCATGGCTACCTGAACTGTCGCATAGAGTTCGAGCGCCAACGCGCCGCCGGCGAGAACGCCAGGTATCGTGAGGCGCGCCAAACGCATATAGCCGAAAATTGCGGCTACTAAACCAACGGCTAGGGCGGCCACGACCAACACCCCCACGAGGCGCCGTGGAGCACTCGTTTGGCCCAAACCTCGTGCCGCTATGTGAGCTCCGTAGAAAAATAACCAAACCACCACGACAATCCCCGCGGCCGCCTCTAATATTAGAATCCCTTGACCCATCGGCGGCTCGCCGATAATCGATCGCCGCACACTATCGATGGCGAACAAAATTGCCAGCGTGTAGATCACCGGAACGACGACCGGGGGCAGTGAGCGCCGGGTGAGGATGATGATGGGCACAAGTGCGGTGATCTCGAAGAGCCGCTTCACCGCGACCGGCACCGGCGAAGTGGGAGCCGCGGCGACAATCAACGTCACAAGAAACGCAGCCGCGAAAACGTGATCGAACACTGCGGTGCCATGGGTGGAACGGGTTCCTGCATCCGACGTGCCGCACTCGCGGCGTGCTGCGAACAAGACGATGGATAGTACTAAGAAAAGGGCAATGTGCCACGGCATATGACGGGAAGGATCGTGGACGTATATGAGAAGATCCCTCCAGTAGGATGCGGCTGTTTTGGGGAGACGCTCAGCTAAAGTGTCTTTTGCGCGACCCCATAGATCAGCGTCCCACACGGGTGGATTGTTCCGTGTAAAGAGCCCACCTGCCAACTTTTGTTGAACCGCTTCGATTTCAGCGATCGCCGTATTGCAGCGGGCTACCATCTCGGCGATCTGGCCTTGAAGGTTAAAAATTTCGTTGCGCTCCGCTTGATGCGGTTGTTGCGCCGCTTCAATGGCGGAGAGGGTGGTGCCAATCTGTTGCAGGAGCGACTGCGGTGCTTTTGCTGACTGCTGGACATCCCGGGTTCTGGTCCACGTCTCTTGAAGTTTTGCTAATTGGTTCAGCGCCACCTGAAGCTTCGTGGCGCGACGGGTGAGCACGTTCAGCCAGGCCGTGAATTGCAACTGTCTCTGTTGCCAGATCTGTTGCTGGGTCTCAAGAGTGTCAAGGGCGGGCTGCTCTTTTAAAATGTTCGTTGTGTTTTGGAGTTCCAAGGCGGTATTGACAGCCAGCTCGGGAGCAATTCGCCGTATCGTGTCGATTTCGGCATCGGGGGCGAGATTGGCGGTGAAGCCTCGGAGGAGATCGCCAACCTGTGTGGCCTGCAAGGCTATCTCCTCCACCGGAATGGCCGAGCGTGGCGAGGGCGGGCTGGTCGCAGGCTCAGAAGCTTTAGATGCTTCCGCTGTTTGATGCTCTGCAGCGTTGCTTGAAGCTGCCAACAGAGAAAGGATTGCAGCTATTACGATAGCGACCAATATCTCCGGCGGGGATTGCAACAGTCGGCGTCCTTGCCGCAACACCGTAACCATTTTCCCTTGCATATCTCAACCGATACATTTTTGAAACCGCGATCCCCTTCTCAGCGCGGAACAATCGAGTCGTCCAGGGTTAGAACATATATGACTATTGCACCCAGCATCGCCAGCACGATGATCTCCATAGATTTCCACCTGCTCCGTTTAGGTTTTTTTATCGGCCGCTTTCATGGACGCATTTGTCGACTCTCCGTCGTAGTCGCGCAGCAACCGCACCTCGCGTTGCGGAAAGGGAAAGCTCATCCCCGCCGCATTCACTGCTTCGTATATGGCCACGGTCAGATCGCTGTGCACTTGCCCCGAGTTGGCAAAGTCCGTCCAGGCCCGTAGCTCAAAGTTGATAGCGTTATCTCCATAGTTCATGAAGAGACAACGGGGCGCCGGATCCTGCAATACCTGCGGGTGTGCGCGCGCCACCGCCTCGATGAGTTCGATCACTTTTTTTGGCGCGGCGCCGGCGATAACGGCCACCGGCAGGTCGATACGCCGCACACGATCGCTGAGTGTCCAGTTGGTTACATCTTGAGTAATAAGCTGCGCGTTGGGTACGATGATTTCCGCCCCCTGGGCGGTGCGCACGACGCTGGCGCGGATGCCGATGCGGCGCACTCTGCCCTGAAAGTTACCCACCTGGACCGTGTCGCCCACGTGGATCGGACGCTCGAAGAGCAGAATCAGACCGGAGACGAAGTTGTTCACCACGCTCTGAAGCCCGAACCCGATGCCGACGCCAAACGCGCCGAGCAGGACGGTCATCTTATTCAGGTCCAGCCCCAGCACCGCCAGGGCCACGAGAAAGCCAAGGGCGAGGATAGTATAATTAAGCAGGTTCGAGACGGCGTAGGACTGACCGGCGGCGATCCGTGTCCTGGGATAAATATCCTCCTCGAGCATGAAGCGGATAAAGCTTGACAGCCAGTATGCCCCCAACAGCGTGAGGAAAAATGCGACGATGTCGCCCACCGACGTGCTAATCGATCCCCGTTCCAACCTGGTGGTGAGGAAGTCGTTGGCGAGAGACGTGGCAGGGTCCAAGAGGCCGAGGTAATCGAGGTAGCGGGCCGTTAAGCCGCCGATGATGAGCCATAGCAGCAAGCGATAGATCCGGGCTTCGAGGAGACCGCGATGGTGCTGCACCATCTGGAGACGCCGCAATGGCCAGACACGCAGTGCGTAGGCGATCACGGCGCTAGCCAGTTGAACCAAGGTGTAGCCCCACAAAACAAACACGCCGCCGACCAGAACGCCCGGTGTCATCAGGCGCGACAAACGCCAATAGCCGAAGGCGCTAGCGAGAAACCCGCCCGTAAGAATCAATAAAAGCACGCCGGCGATAAAACGCCGGACCGTCCGCCAGGCCGAATCCGCTCCCTCTCCGGACACTCGATGCTGGGCACCGTAAATCATCAACCATCTCAACACAACGATTCCCACGAGCGACTCCAGCATGATGAGGGCTTGACCGCCAGCGGGAGGAACACCGGCAAAGGCGTGGCGCACGGTGTCCAATGCGAACAGGATCCCCAGTATATAAATTGTCGGGACCAGAGAACGGTGAACGAATGGGCGGGCAAGGACGATCATCGGCACGAGCGCTATGGCGTCGAACAGCTCTTTCAATGCGTTCGGCAGCGGCGAGGCTCGTCTCGTGGCAACCATTAAGGTGATGAGCAACGCCGCGGCAAAAGGGTGAACAAAAACGATAGTGGCGCGGATCGCACCTTCTCCGGATGCTGCCCATTGCTTGAACTGCCGCCCCGCCACGAAGAATACCAGCGACAGCACTATAAGAATTCCTAGATGCAGCGGCATTTTCATGGCGGGATCGCTAAGGTAACGCCGAAAATCCGCGTGGTAGGCGGCGATGATCTTGGGAACGCGGGCGTCAAACGCGGCTTTGGCGCGGGCCCATAGATCAGGGTTCCAGATATTGGAGCCGTCGCGGGACAGTATCCCGCCAACGACGCTCTCCTGAACCTGGGCAATTTGCGCCAGCGCGGTACCGCAGCGGGTGACTTCCTGGGCGATTTTGCTCTGGAGGTCGAGCATGTCGTTGCGCTGCGCTTGCAACGGCGTTTGCCCCGCTTCGATGGCAGCGATCGTCGCGTCGATTTGCGAGAGGATCGGGGCGGGAACGTTTGAGGACTGCTCGGCGTAACGGGTTCGGGTCCATCGATCCTGCTGCGTCTTAAGCAGGTTCAGAGCATTCTGAAGCTTGGTGGCGCGCTCCGTGAGCACGTTCAGCCAGGCCGTCAACTGCTGCTGCTTTTGCAGCCAGAGTTGCTGCTGCGCTTGGAGCGTTTCAAGCGACGGCTGCTCTTCAAGAACGTTGGTGGTACTGGCAAGTTCCAAATCGATCTCCGCACTGAATTCGGGAAGATACTTGCGTATGGTTTCGATTGCGCTGCCGGGAGTAAGATCTGTGGCGAAGCCGCGGATCAGATTCCCGACCTGAGTGGCCTGCGTCGCGATCTCTGCGACCGGGATGACCGCTGGTGGTGGTGGTGGGACGGAGGGCTTCTGAGCTTCTGGGCTTTTCCGCTCAGCCGCGTTACCCGGAACGGCTAACACAAGAAGGAAAGCAGCGAGCAGGGCAGCATGCCACCAACGGTCTGTGTGCCTAACTAACCGCATGGCTCGTGTGTGAGAGCAACACGCACAACAAAGGACTGGAAGAGCAAGAAGGAAACACTAAAAAGATTCAAGAAGTTCTTTGGGAGTCTCCTTCGTGGCCTTCGCGCCCTTCGTGGTGAATAAAATCAACGATCATAATCCCGTTCGTTAGCGCGGAACAATCGAGTCGTCCAAGGTTAGAACATACATGAATATTGCGGCCAGCATCAGGAGAAAAACCAGCCACACGCGCCAATCCTTGTGCATCTTCCCGCGGCTTGGATGTTTGTGACTGCGGCTGGTCATCAGATCTCACTCAGCGCGAACGTTCGGGCCTTATCCATATCATCATATCCGGGCACCTGCAAAAATCCCTCTTTCACCTTAAAAGGCGAAGTTTTTAAATGCCGTTTTTCACCCCTACCGGTCCCATAGGATGATACTCACCGGACGGAATTTGAAAAATTGGAATGCTGGGCCCCACTATGGAACCGCGAATACCGAAAACAGATTCCGCATCACCGCGGTAGCCTGCGTCACTCGGGCAACCCGTTGAGTAGATACATAGCCTGGATCGCTTCGCTGGGTTTGCCGAAGGCGCCGAACCAGCGTTCGTAGATGGGCACAATACCACCCGAGCGGTAGAGTCCGGCCACTGCGCGGTTCACCGCGAGGCGAAATGCCGCATCGTTGCGCCGCATCATGAGTCCATAGGGCTCGTAGGAGAACACCACATTCGCCAACGCAAAGCGCCTCGGATCTTTCGACGTGATCGCGATGCCTGCCAGGGTTCCTCGATCCCCGGCGAAGGCGTCAGCGCTGCCTTTCTCGACCGCCGCGAGTCCTTCCAGATGATCCTTGACCTTAATTGTTTGAATGGTAATGAATTCTTTCTTGAGGGCATCGGACAGGGCTTTTTCCGTGGTGGTGCCGGGAATCACCGCTATGCGCTTGTCCGCAAGATCGGCGGCGCCGCGCCAGTTGACGCCGGCAGCGGTCAGCAGACCTGCACCGTCAATGAAAGTCATTAGACTAAAGTCCACCTGCTCTTGGCGCGAAAGAGTCATCGTGGTCGTGCCGCATTCGATATCGACCTTGCCCTGGGCCACCATGTCGATGCGGTTCTCTGCGGTCAACGGCACCCAGTTGAGCTTGAGATTATCAATCCCGAGCTGTTTTTGAATCTCGCCGGCGACATGCATGCAGATGTCGATGGAGTAGCCCACCGGCCGCTTGTCCGGTCCCGGAAAGGAAAACGGCGGAGCGGCTTCGCGATACCCGATGGTAAAGATCCCCGACGTCTTGATCTTCTTTAGCGTTCCGTCCAGATCCTGGCCAAAAGCCGGGCCGGCCAAGACCAGCGTTGTTAGCAATACGAGAACCATCGCCTTAATATTTGTCATAGCGTTTCTCCTCCAGCAGTTAAATTTGCGAATCCCAACCAGACATAGTTAGTTATCACTGAAAAATCTAAGAATGCTTCGACGATGCTCAGCATGAGCGGACTTGAACTCATTCTGCCTGTGATTCTCCGATCGTCCTGAGCTATGTCGAAGGGCGAACACGCTTTTTCAGTGAGACATACTTAAGAGTTGAGGGTCGAGTGTTTAGAGAGGAATGTTTATCGCTCGACCCTCGACTCTCAGCCCTCGCCACCTCTATTGCCGCGCTAGATGTCTGCGCAGTTCGGCCTCGTGGTCATGGATCAGCTCCCCGCTCACGTCCACGGTCACTTTGTAGATCTTACCGGTGAATGGGAACGGCGGCTTATACTCGGGTGTCACCGGCGCGCCCACGTCCGCGCCGCAGTTGATGGTGCTGAGCAATCCGATGGCGAGCGAATTGGTCAGCGGGATGTCGCTCTGTCCGACCTGCTTGCCGTCGATGTAAAGCCGGCCCTTGCCCGGCGCGCCTTTGCCGTGAGGGATGTCGGGTTTGTCTGTTACCTCGAATTCAAAGCGCAACTGATGACGGCCTGCGGGCACGGCTTCACCGGATTCGACGTAGTACAGGTTCCGACCCACGTAGTTATAGGCATGACAAAGCTTCCCATTTTGAATGTAGAACGAGTAGCCGCCATCGTTGCCGCCCTGGGAGAGCAGCACACCTTCTGCGCCGCCCTGAGGAATCTCCACGTCTGCGGTAATGCTATAGGGGCGGTTCAGTATGTTGGCGGTGGCGTTGACCGGCACGCCCTGGGTGCGCGGGTAGAATACGTACGATTTGCGGTCCACCGCGATCTTCGGGCGCTCATCAGCGAAGCGCGCGGTGCCGCGCGAATCCACGGGCAGGACATCGTACTTGCCGGCTTCGACGTACCAGGTAGCGATCATCTCGATGAGCCTCGGGCGATTCTGAGCCGCGACATTGTGATTCTCCGCGAAGTCGTTCGCCACGTTGTAGAGCTCCCATTTGGTCGCGTCGAGCTCGGTCAGCTTGTCCTTGTCAATGGGCGCGCCAAAGAACATGCCGGCTTCCTTGAACGAAGTTCCCGGCCATGGGCATACTGCGCGCCAACCATCGTGATAAATCGACCGATGCCCCATCATTTCGAAGTATTGCGTGAGATGCTTCGTGGCCGCCTTCGCGTCGTCGAATGTGTGCGCGAAGCTCAGGCCCTGGATGGGCGACTGGGTGACGCCCTTGATGCTCACCGGGGCTTCGATGCCCAATGCATCGAGAACAGTCGGCAGCAAATCGATGGCATGCGCGTACTGCGTGCGCACTTCACCCTTCGCTTTGACCCCTTTCGGCCAGTGAACGATGAATGGATCGCTGACACCGCCGCGATAGGTCTCGCGCTTCCAACGGCGAAACGGCGTGTTGCCGGACCACGTCCAGCCCCAGGCGTAGTGGTTACAAAATTCTGGGCCGCCAAGCTTATCCAAAGCGGCGAGGTTTTCTTCCATCGATCCTTGCACGTTATTGAAGAACAGCGCTTCATTGACCATGCCAGATGGGCCGCCTTCGGCGCTGGCGCCGTTGTCGGAGATCGCCATGATAATCGTGTTGTCGAGCTCGCCGAGGTCTTTCAGGAACTCGATCAGTCGTCCGATATGGTGATCGGTGTGGGTGAGAAACCCGGCGAAAACTTCCATCATGCGGGCATAAACTTTTTTTTCCGCGGCGGATAATGGCTCCCATTCCGGCACATCGGGATCGTGGCGGGAAAGTTCTGCATTGGCCGGAACGACACCTAGTTCCTTCTGTCGCGCGAAAGTCCTCTCCCGCAGTTTGTCCCAGCCGTCGTCAAATTTGCCCTTGTACTTGTCGGCCCATTCCTTCGGCACGTGATGCGGCGCGTGAGCTGCGCCCGGGCAAAAATACATGAAGAAGGGCTTGTTGGGAGCGACCTGTTTGGCGTCGGCGATGAAGCTGATCGCTTTGTCCACCAAATCTTCGGTCAGGTGATAACCCTGTTCGGGAGTCTTCTCCGCCTCCACCGTGTGATTGTCCGAAACCAGTTCGGGATAATACTGGTGGGTCTCGCCGCCGAGAAAACCGTAGAAGCGCTCGAAGCCTCGGCCCAGGGGCCAGCGATCATACGGGCCTGCTGCCGACAATTGATCAGCCGGCGTGAGGTGCCACTTGCCGAGGGCATATGTGTTGTAGCCGTGCTGCAAGAGGATCTCCGAGAGAAAGCCATTTTCGAACGGGATGTTGCCGTTGCCGCCGGGATAACCGGTGGAGCCTTCGGTAATACAGGACATGGCATTCGAGTGATGGTTGCGGCCGGTAATAAGACATGAGCGCGTCGGCGAGCACAGCGCGGTCGTGTGCATGTTGTTGTAACGCAGACCGTTCTTTGCGAGGGCATCCAGGTTGGGCGTTTCGCAGGGTCCACCGAAGCAGCCGATCTGGCCGAAGCCGACGTCATCGAAAACAATGAACAGAACATTGGGCGCACCTTCTTTAGCGCGCAGCGGCTGCGGCCACGCGGGCTGCGATACATCGAACGTTCTCCCGATCACGCCGGAAAACGCGGTTCCCGGTTTGTATTCTTTAAGTGCCATAAAAACTCCTTTCAGATAGTTACGTTGCCATGATTGAAGCCTCGTAGTTGGCGTTTTTCTCTGTGGATCAATTACCCACACCTTGCTGGGTAAATTGCCTATTCGAAGTCCGTCATTCCCGCATGCTTTAAGCGGGAATCCAGGCAGCTTCGGAACTGGACCCCCGATAAAAACATTCGGGGGTGACGCCTTGGGATCATCGTGTTCTTCTGATACCCCGCAGTTTACTGCGGGATAGTCATTTTTCGGTCGGTTCATTGGACAGGAGCAAACAGAGAAACCCGAGTTTCTATTCGCTGCCTCCTGTTCAGTTCCCTCGCCACTCAACCCTCGTCCCTCGACACTCTTTAGAATAGCAGTTGCAGTCGTAGACCGAGAACCGTGGATGTGCTGATGCTCTTTCTGTCGATCCGGGGCAGCACCCCCAGTGGACCCTGCCCGAGGCTGAATTGGTCTTTCTGAGCGCCTCTGACGACCTGGATGTCCGGGGTTAAGAACGCCCAGGGCGTTATCGCCAAATTGTAGTAAGCTTCGAATCCATACTCGTCGCGCAAAAACTCTATGTTGCGAGATAAACCCGGAAAGCGGGCGATGTCGATGCTAAGCCGGGGGTTGTCGATCTTGATGTAATAAAAGCCCCAGCCAAACTGATCGTTGGGCCGGCTCTCGAACATCCCTTTGCCGCCGAAACCAAAGCTGCCGAAGAATTTCATGAAGTTAGGGTTGCCGTCGGAAACACCCAACCGCCCGAATAGACCTATCCCTCGGTCCACGCCCTTTTTGGGCTCGTAAAGATACTGGTCAAAGTTATAATAGATGTTCCAGGAACCCTTCTCCGCTCTTAACGTTTGGTTCTCGATGACGTCCCTGTCCAACCTCTGATCAATCGAAGTAAACTTTTTGTTAGAAAAAGTCGTACCGAAAAGCTGATGCCCGGTGAGCCCAAAAAAGTCCGTCCTTAACCGGCCCTCGCCGGCGACCACTATGGCGTTGCCGTTCAAATCACCAAAGCCCGAGGTGTTGGCCTGCCCGTTGGCCGACAGCACCAAAAGACTGACGGTCGCCTCCTTGGGATCTTTGGTGGGCAAGACGATCATTCCCGTACCCAGTGTTGAATAAGGGACCGTGAAAGCTAAAAGCGGATTAAAATTAAATGCCATATTCATGAACTGGGTAGCGCCCTTGCCATGGGCAAATTCGTTCATGTCGCCGGAAGTGTTGGTGATAGTCGCGTACTTGCCAATCGTTAAACCAAAATAAGGCGAGAGAAACTGGGCAAAATTCCATGCGGGAACGCCGAAGATGTCACCGGGAGGCAATGGAAGAATCTGGCTGGTGTTCACCGGCATCAACGCTCCAGTGTTCCGATTGACGGACAAAGCCCAGTTGCCCTCAAGTTCCAAGTTGAAAAATCCGCCCGGCCACAAGCCAAGCTTCTGGCTATCTAGATTTATTGTCAGGTCGCCTCGCCCGCCGTATTGCCAGGCGCCGCTCTTGCCGCCGTTGACCACACCCTGCCCGATCTGGGTGACGTTCAGGTCGATGGTGACGCCTTTCTCAGCCCATTCATTACGAAAGCCACCCCAATCGCCGGTCAGAGTCGAGCGCGACCAAATGTCGCCAGCGTAGGGATCTTTGGACGAGGTATCCTGCGCTCCGGCGTGCGCAGTGAGAGAAAATGTAAGCAGAGATATCGCTATGAAAATAATTGTGGATCTTTTCATGTTGCTACTCCCGTCGGGTTTCAGATTCCAGGTTTCGGGTGTCAGGATCAAAGGCTTTGGCTTAAACCTGAAACCTCTCATCTGCTACTCGCCCCTCAACCCGTCACTTGACCCTCGACACTTCGTCGCCAAGCTTGATCGGAATCACCGGCTGGATGTTGCCGACATAAACCGTCCGGTTCTTGGAGCCGGTGCCGAAGTTAAAATTATTTTGCAGCGGCACACTGATCAGGTCAGCCACGGGGTTCTGAGTCTGTTTCACCAGTTCTTCTTCGCTGGCTTGCTGCGTGCTGGGTTGTGGTGACTCCGCGGCCTGACTCGATAGCGCTGCCACCAAGAAAACAATCATCAATAACGCGAAAATTCCGCGTCCTCTTATTCGAACCATCTCGTTTCCTACATAAACGAGGACGAGCAAAGGAGTGTCGTGGGAAAAGTATCGAGTAGAGAGTGCGAAGCAGCTCTTCCCGCGTTACTCGTTCTCTCACTGTTTCTAGCGTAGAGCGAAAAGGCTGTATATTGGACTTTGGTCCAATAGGAGAGGAAAGTCGGACGGGCGTCAGGCAGAGGCAACGGTCGAGAGACGAGGGAAAATCCCTCGTCTCTCGACGCTCGACCTCTTTTATTACTTCATATTGATCTTCAATCCGCTAGGGCCTAGTTGGAGCTGGGCGCCCTGCGACACGGAACGCAGGTGTAAGATCACGCCATCCGAATTACGTAGCACCATGCCGCCCAGGCCGCCGGCCAGTGTGAGCCCGGCTTCCGCCGCCACATAGGTTCCCGCGAACTTCGACACGTCGGTCAAGTTATAGACATCCCCATTCGCCTGCGCCTTGCTAATGCCCCAGTTAACCAGCGATAGACCGTCGATAGAGAAGGGATACGTCTTCCCTTTAAAGGTCAGCGTCCCATCGCCCCAGCTCACTCCAACGCCAGCCGCAATTGAAGTGGTTGCCAACGTTACCTTTCCCGAAGGCGTCGCCTTCTCCGCGGCGACCGCATGGCTCGCAAACGCGGTCACTAAAAAGAATAGAGCGAACCTCGAAACTGTTCGAAATTTATCCATATACCTCTCCTCCTTATGAGCACAGATTTAAGAAGACCATACACGGATCCATCACGTTTGTATATTGGACTTTGGTCCAATACGGGAAAAAAGTCATTTTCAGTAGAAACCCGAAATTCCAATGCTGACCCCCAAATGGATATGGGATGCGACATGCTTTGCGCCTTTGGGCGAGATTAAGGATTCATCCGAAGTTGTGAGTTTCTCCTATACGAATTCTGCTGGTTGAAGATGATTTGAAAATAGCCTCGTTCGCTAGGAAAGGTTTGCGGGCAGTCGATCATGCTTCCGACGCCCCTTACTAAGGAGTTCGTTGGTTAACAGACATAAGATGCCCGAGGGGCAAGTCATGGAAATAAGCGGCCTACAGTCTAAGCGAAATATTGCACACCCTGTAGCCGATCCTCTAACTTTCAATCGCGGCTCGCTTCAACCCTAGATAACCGTAGCAACGGACCAAGTAAAAACGGCGCACGATTTTGCCCTGCCTCACAATCGGCACCACCGTTACTTGCTCATCCACTCGCATGAAATGTTGCTGCAGCAGCGCGATATCAGGAAAAAATTCGTCGTCGCCCACTGCGACGGCGTTGGAGCCTGGCAGAGGAACCCTTGAATCCCAGAACTCAAAACCTAGAGCGTTCTGTCCCAGGACTTTGCGGGAGAAAACGTCCTCAAAATCTTGCATGTAAAAAGCCAGCTCCGACGTAATATCTTTCCGGTCCACGCCGAAGACAAAAGTTGTCTTATCCTTCTCGGTCTCGATGGTCGCTTTCTCTCGCTCTAAGGTCTTGCTCAATTCCCGCCACCCAGTGACCGACTTGATTACCGGAACAAAGGGTATCACCAGCGCCATATGGAAAGGTACGAACAGATAGAGGACAGGCAAGCCATAAAGGGAGAAAACTAACATCTTGCGCTGGGCAATTTTGAACCTTTGTCCGCTTTTGAAGCGCAGGTATCGATAACACGTATGGGCGGCAATAAGCAGCGCCAGATAACCCGGCAGGGGCCAGCTGACGTTTACCGCCGAGCCGATGCTGTACACGGCAAAAAAGACCAGGATTGGGAATGAAAAGAACAGACAAAATTTCCACCTGGAGCCTTGGTCTTTTATCGTAAAATAAAGCGCAACGGCAAAACTGAGCACTAGAACCGCTAGAAAGGTCGGAAAGATCGATGCTAGTTGGATGCCCAAGAACTCTATGAAGCTGTGGCGGGCGAAGCGCACGGGGTTAATCATTTCTTGTCCCAAAACCCGCCTGCCAAACTGGAAGCCGAAAGAAGCCCACTGGTGTTGGTAGTTCCAGAGAATTACAGGGCTGAAAATGACCAGAGAAAGAAAAAAAGCGAGATAGGGCTCCTTCCTGAGCAGCCATTTGCGGTGCGCGCGATCCGCAATAAGAAAGAGCAGCGCCGAGGGAACGAGGAACAGCGCCGTATACTTCGAAAGCATAGCGAAGCCCAGAGCGGCGCCCGCGCCATACCATGCGGATGGCCAGTCCTTAAGGACCGCGATCGAGACCAGGTAAATAGTGAGAAGCCAGAAACAGATCAGTGGAACGTCCGGGGTGATGGTCGCGCCGTAAACACAATAGACAGGAATCACCGCCAACAAGAGCGCCGCCCAAAGGCCCGCCCTACGGCTAAACCACAACCGCCCCAGAGCGTTGATGAGCCAAATCGAAACGACAACCAGACACAAGCCGCCGATTCTTACCCCAATCTCGGATTTCCCCAACAACAGCGTGCCTGCTCGAATCACCCAGGCCACCATCGGTGGATGATCCAGGTAGCTCAAGGCTGGGTGCATCGCATAATTCCAGTAGTAGGCCTCTTGGGGAGAGAGATTGATCGTTGCGGCCGAGATAAGGCGCTCCAGTAACAGCAGAGCGATGCCCCAGACGATGAGACTTTCAGACCTCGTTGGCAGTCGGCTAAATAGTCGCCTCGAGCGCTCCTCTGTTGTTCCGGGCCGCTGAAAGCTGAGCCCATTATTCGGACGGCTTATTCTTTGAGCCTTCTGGTTCATGATACGATGAGGAATACCCTCTCCACTTCATAGCTGAAAACTGAAAACCAGCAGCCGTAAATCAAAAAGTTCATCCCTGTGTTGCCGCCGGCTTACACGGGCAGCTTCGACCGCTCGAACCGAAAATTGCCTCTTTCTTGTCACAGCCCGGTAGGAGAAAATCAAACACGACTCGTGCACCGACACGGATCCCTGAATCGATGTGAACGATCCCCTATTATTAAGGAGTTCATAAGTATGTAGACACTTCGGTTTCAGAACCAGGGACGAGCCCTTCCAAGCGCGGGCAACAGGCCTGAGCCCTGTAGGCCCCACCCGATCCGCTCCAGAGGTGGTGATTCCAGCGGCCTGGGCCTGAACGCTTCCTTTGCATTCGGATGCCCGCGCTTTCCATGGCTCGCCCCTTATCTGTCTATGTCTACTAACTACTGAAGTCCTGAATAACTGTGCAGGAATTCGAAATAAACCCAACAAAATCAAATCTAAAAGCCGAAAGCAAGATTGCGCTTCGAATGGTTCTACCCAGAAGGTACTGCGAATGCGGGCGGCAAGAAACAGGATATGAAATGTGGGACCGGTACAGTATGATCATAATAATAAAGATAAAGTTGCGGGCTTAGACCATGCGGATCCTATTGGTTGAAGATGATGTCAAAATCGCCTCGTTTGTCGAGAAGGGGTTACGTGCGGCGGGGTACGCTGTCGACCACGCTTCTGACGGCGAAAGCGGACTTCATTTGGCTTTGACCGAACCCTATGACGCCGCCATCGTCGACGTTATGCTACCGAAGCTGAATGGCTTGTCACTCATCGAGGAGCTGCGACAAAAGAAAATCACTACGCCGGTTATTATCCTCAGCGCGAAAGATTCGGTCGATGATAGAATCCGAGGATTGCAGACCGGAAGCGACGATTATATGACCAAGCCCTTTTCTTTCTCCGAACTGCTTGCCCGTGTTCAAGCGTTGATCCGGAGAGCTGGGGGGCTTTCTGAGCCGACGCAGTTGGTTGTCGGAAATCTCACCATGAACCTGCTGAGCAGGGAAGTGATGCGAGAAGGCAGGAGGATAGAATTGCAGCCCATCGAATTCTCTCTGCTCGAGTATCTCCTGCGTAACAGTGGACGGGTAGTTTCAAAGACGATGATCATGGAGCACGTGTGGGACTATAATTTCGACCCCCAGACCAACGTTGTCGAGGCGCGGATTTCCCGGCTCCGGGACAAAGTCGACAGGGATTTCTCCAAAAAACTCATTCACACGATCCGCGGGGTCGGCTATGTCCTTAGGGAAAATCCTTAGGCTGCCGAACACGCTCGCCTTCCGTCTCACCCTCTGGTACGCGGGAATTTTCGCCCTTTCTTCTTGCGTGGCGTTTTTGCTCTTTTACGCGCTGATCACTTTGGTGTTCCAGGAACGAACCGACCAGGAGTTGCTCGGTCAAGCACAGCGGTTCTCCACCTTGCTTGCCGCTGAAGGCATCGGAGCGGTCAATAATAGCGCGGTTATTGAGGCCCAAGCCGCTGGTGAGAAAAAAGTATTTTTTCGACTGCTGAATAACAACGGAGAAGCTTTCTCCTCCTCCAATGTCTCCTATTGGAAAGATATCAAGGTGGACGCAACCGCGATCGAGAAGTTGCTACGAGGCAGCGATCCTGTTTTGCAAACGATCACGATTCCCAACCGCGGCGATGAGGTGCGTATCCTCTACGCCATGCTCAGTCCGGCCGTCATCGTGCAAGTTGGACAGGCGATGGAGAGTCAAGCTCGTTTGCTTGACGCGTTCAAGCGCATCTTCATCATCACCATGAGCGTATTAATCCTCCTGGCCGCGGGAGTCGGTTGGTTTATGGCCAGGCGAGCGGTTTCCGGCATCGAGGCGGTTACCCACACCGCCCAAAAAATCTCCGGCGGCTCGCTGCAGGAACGGGTGCCGGTGAAACCCAGGGGCGATGAGATCGATCAACTGGCCACCAGCTTCAATCGAATGGTGGACCGGATTCAAACTCTGCTCACGGAGATCAAGGAAATGAGCGACAACATCGCCCATGACCTGAGAAGCCCGGTCACCCGAATCCGCGGAACCGCGGAAGTTACCCTCACCACCGGCAAGTCTCTTGCCGATTTTGAGAACATGGCAGCCAGCACGATCGAGGATTGCGACCGGCTCCTCGATATGATCAACACGATGCTGCTGATATCAAAGACCGAGGCCGGAGTCGAAAAACCCTCGCGTGAGGAGGTCGACATCGCGGCGCTTGTCCGTAAAGCCTGCGAACTTTTCGAACCCATCGCTGAGGAAAAAAACGTGAGCCTGAGTTGCGACGCTTCAAAGAAAGCCCTATTTGTCGGCGATGCCCGAATGCTCCAAAGGATGCTTGCCAACATTATCGATAACGCCATCAAATACACGCAGCCCGGAGGAAAAATCGAAGTTTCTCTCACGGAGAGCCAACGTCACGATATCATCGTCTCTGTTAAAGATACTGGCGCCGGCATCGCCGAGGCCGATCTGCCCCGTATTTTCGAACGATTCTACCGCTGCGACCAGAGCCGCTCTCAAGCTGGAACAGGGCTTGGCCTCAGCTTGGCCAGGGCCGTTGCGCGGGCTCATGGCGGGGACATTACCGCAACGAGTACCGTCAACCAGGGAAGCACTTTCACGATAACGTTACCGAGGGTATAGGAGGGACGAGCGTCGGGTGTTGTTCGGGTTTCAGGTTTCTGGTTTCAGAAGCCTCTTGCTCGCTGAAACCTGAACTCTGACACCTTTTACCTGTTTATCACTCGACACTCGACTCTCAGCCCCGCTTCCAACCTTACCAATTGGTAATGTTCCGGTCAGTCCCCGGTTAATTTCGATTATTTATATTGACTCAAAATTAACGGCCTATGGGCCCCAAGGAGGAACCTCATTATGGAAATCAATAATCTTAAACGGTATTTGCTTGCTCCGGTCCTGGTAAGCGTCTTACTGGGAACCGGGTATGGGATATCGAAGGCGATAAAAACTCCCGATGCTGGAGCTACTCCGCCATCGAAGTCGGCGGACGTACCCATGGTGCCGGCAAACTTTAGTGAGCTTGCGGAGACGGTTCGTCCCGGGGTGGTCAATATCCAGGTGGTCAAGAAAATAAAGAACGTTGCCTTTGGGTCCGGTAATTTCCCTGGGAACCCATTTGGAGAAAATAGTCCGTTCGGGGATTTCTTTGGACCCTTTTCCGAAGGGAATCCATCTCCTCGTCCCGAGCAGCGCGGCGTTGGTTCAGGGTTTGTGCTGAGCCGCGAAGGGTACATCGTAACCAATAACCATGTGGTCGAAGATGCGGATCAGATCAAAGTGAAGCTCGCCAACGGCAAAGAATACGATGGCAAAGTCGTGGGCCGGGATCCGAAGACTGACCTGGCTCTGGTGAAGATTGATGGATCAGTAGAACTGCATCCGCTTACTCTCGGCAATTCCGATGAGCTGAAAGTGGGTAGTTGGGTCGTCGCCATCGGCAGTCCATTTGGACTGGAGCAGACAGTGACCGCCGGGATTGTCAGCGCCAAGGGAAGAGTGATTGGATCCGGACCTTATGACAATTTCATTCAGACCGATGCCTCGATCAACCCGGGCAACAGCGGTGGCCCCCTCATCAACACAAAAGGCGAGGTCGTGGGTATCAACACGGCGATCATCGCTTCGGCTCAGGGAATCGGATTCGCGATCCCGGTCAACATGGCCAAGGAGATCGCTCCTCAGCTCCAAGAGAAGGGCCATGTCACCCGCGGCTGGTTTGGTGTCAGCATCCAAGAGGTAACTCCGGAACTGATGAAATCCTTTGGCCTCAAGGAAAAGAAGGGAGCCCTGGTTTCTGAGGTGATTCCAGGAAGCCCGGCAGAGAAAGCAGGAATCGAGCAGGGAGATGTGATCATGGAATTTGACGGCAAGACAGTTGCCGACTCTCAAGATCTGCCCCGCATGGTTGCATCGACGCCGATAGGAAAATCGATCAACATCAAGCTCTGGCGCAATGAGAAAACGCTCGACCGGCAGGTGAAGGTCGGTGAGATGGAAGAGAACGTCGAGGTTGCCAAGACTCCTGCCCATGACAAAACCCTGGGCATCTCCGTCCAGAACTTGACCCCGGCGATCGCCAAACGGCTCCGCCTAAAGAGTGATAGCGGCGTGGTGGTCACTCGGGTTGAACCGGGGAGTCCAGCGGCCGATGCGGGAATTCAAACCGGTGATATCATCCGCGAGATCAACCGTAAGCCGGTCAAGAACGTAGAGGATCTCGTACAAAAGCTAGAGCAAACCAAAGATCAGTCCAACATTCTTCTGCTCGTCCAGCGGGGTCAGAATAATCTGTTCGCCGCTGTCACACCGAAGTAAGCTGCTAGTTTCCTGCCACAAAACCCCTCCGCCGCCAGGCGGAGGGGTTTTCTTTTACAACGGACTGGAATAGTGGAGTGATGGAGTAATGGAGTACTGCATTTAAAACCCAACACTCCTTTCCTCCATCACTCCAGTACGACTAATGGCTGTAACCGGAGGAAGTGGCAGTTCCAAGGCTTCAGATCCACATATAGCCCCGGGTCTCGCATCTCATCCCCGCTTCGCTCATAGGTGTAACCCGACAAGACGTCAACCAACCTCCAGGTGCTTCCGCGCAACTCGTCCCAGGGCATCTGAACGTGGCCCTGCGCGGAATTGTCACTGAGATTGACTGCAATGAGATACCGATCCTTATCCTTGACCCAGCTCCAGGCGACGAGATTCTGATAGCTCGAATTGTCGCGCCAGCCCGTGCAATTGCAGAGAGCCCAGTCACCGTCGCGGAACACAGGGGCATCGATGGCCTCGAGGAGCCAGTTATAGAAAACCTGCAATGGTTGATCTACAGGTTCGCTCGGTCGTCTATCGAGGAAAACAGGTACTCTGACCTTTCGTCCTTCCAATTGCCCGTCATGAAATAATCTCGCTCCCGGCAGCGTAGCCATCACTACAACAGCGGCCCGTTCCTTTGCGGCGGAGAAAGTCACAGCAGCTCGGGGTTCGTCGTGGTTCTCGATAAACCGAAGGAGTTTGGCCTGGTAAGCGAGGTCGCCGGAGAGGTGAAGCCGCACACTCTCCGCATTGCCTTGCTCCAAACGGTCATAGAGCCGCTTGTCGTAACAAAAGTCGAACCCCTGTTGTTGCAGCTCCCATTCGAGGTTCCAGTAAGCCTCGGCAACAAAGAGAAAGTCAGGATAAGTTCTCTTAACCACAGGGATAAGGTCGCCCCAGTATTCCGTTGCCGGCGGTTTTCCCGCACGGCTGCCCCAGGTGCGTTCGAAGATCGAATTGAGCAGCAGCATCGCCATGTCGCAGCGAATCCCGTCGCATTGGCCCGCGATACTCAAAACGGTTTCGAGGACGGCACGACGAAGCTCGGGTTGGAAGGCATTGAGTTGCAGCACGTCCTGCCAGGCCGGAAAATAAGGATCGCGTCCGCATGCGAAAACATGTCCTCCTAAGTTGATAAAGGAAGTCGGATCACTCTTCGCATCGTCGAGATTGCCTTGAACGAAATAGTTGGGATGGACAATGACCCAAGGATGGTCCGGCGCCACGTGATTGGGGACAAAATCGAGAATCAGTCGGATCCCTCTCTTCGCCAGCTCCTGCCGAGCCACGGAAAGTCCTTCGGGACCGCCCAGCTGCTTGTCGACCACGTAGCGGCGCACACAGTAGGCCGATCCCACATTATCCTGGGGACGAAAATCGGGCAATGCCCGCTTAAAATCCTCAATCAGGCCATTGTTCCGATTGGCGATCGCAATACCGGCGGGGCTGCGCTCCCAAATCCCCATCAGCCACACCGCATCGAAGCCGTGGGCGGCGAGCGCGTCCCAGTCGCCCGCGGGGACCGAGCTTAATGTGACTGAGGTTCGTTCTTTAGCGCTTAGCTCCGCAAGCCAGACCCAAGTGTTGATCTCGTAGATCGTCGGATATCGAGGCCAGCCGGACAAAGTCAGTTCCCCATTCTTCGCCTAGCAAACGCCGCTTCTCTACCCATCTCAAGGAAATGAGGGCCGTCGAGGCGGCC
>Ga0081455_10002342_pt1 | contig 22609 bp, 20 predicted proteins | sample TabmetS3T2R1_FD_70207 | JGI IMG/M metagenome (GOLD analysis project Ga0081455, IMG submission 70207) | Tabebuia heterophylla rhizosphere microbial communities from the University of Puerto Rico - S3T2R1 | ecosystem: Host-associated > Plants > Roots > Rhizosphere ...
AGCCCGGCGTCCGGATGAACATCGGGATCGGGTCGGTCGGCGTGACGGTGAAACGTCCTGCGTCCACCAGCGCCCGAGCCGGAGCGAGGTAACCCGGGCTGTCGGGGTCCTGGACCCCAGAGGGCTCCGCGTGTGCGACCCAAGCCGCCCACCCAACCCGCGCGACCGCCGCGCCGGTGATCAGCGCCGCGCCCCAGAGCCAGACCGTCCGGCGACTCGGTCCGTTCAGGCGCAGCGACCGCGCCGCGGTCGAAATCACGCGTCAGCCACGCTCACGACGACGGCCCGACGTGTGGGCTCCCCGACCAACTCGACCCCGGCGCCACCTCAAGACGCTAGGCCGCTCCCCGCCCCTACCGGATCTTTCCACCGCACCGCCGGAGGCGCGGCCGCGACGCGACGGACCCTCTGGACGCAGTAGCGGATGCCGAGCGCCGCGAGCAGTGCGATCAGGGGGACCAATGGCGTCCGGAAGCGTGCGTCCCCGGCTTTCCCGGTGGAGATCAGGATCACGTAAGCGACAGTGACGATCACGAAGATCCAGAACGCCCGATACCGGGAGCGGAGACCCGCCACGGCACCGACCGCTGCGAACGCCCACAAGACCCAGGCCCACGCGAACAGGGAGAACGTGATCGGCAGCGTCCCATCGATGCCGAGGTACCAGGTCAGCTTCGATTGGCCCGACCCGGCGACCTCGGCAGCCACACCCTCGGCCAGCATCTTCGCGGTCCACACCGGGTGGTCGAGCATGATCCTGATCCCGTCGCTGCCCCAGGCATCGAAGCCCTGGCCGGCGGCGTCGGGGTCGGGCATCCAGCACCCGTACCCCTCGGTCCGGGTGCACATGCTGGCTGCGTAGGGCTCGCTGAACAGCGCCGGGCATCCGAGGCGGCGCCGGACCTGGTCGTAGTCGATGCCATCGGCTGTCGCCTCGACCTCGGCGGCGTTGTAGCAGTACAGGTTGATGTCGGAGATCCCCGCGACGTCCCACGAGCCCACCGTGGCGTGGTTGCGAAGCTGCCAGCCGCCGACCACCAGTACGACGGGCACCAGGAACGCGAGCAAGCGGACCGCGAGCGGCCGCCACCCGAGCCTCCGGAACCGCAGCGCGAGCAGGGCCACGAGGGCGAGCGGGTAGAACCAGAACGTGGGCCGCACCATCGTGGCGACGCCGGCGAGGAAACCGAGCGCGAACAGTGCGACCGGTGGCACCTGGCTGGGCCGACGCAGCGCGAACACCATCGCGCCGATGGCGACGATCGCGGTCAGGACGATCGTCGCCAGGCTCTCGGTCATGATCGTGCCCGCGGACAGGAACTGCAGCGGGTCGAGTGCGACCACCACGCCGGCAACGAGCCCCGCGGTCTTCCCGACGAGGCGCCACCCCACCAGCACTGTCAACGCGACCGCGAGCAGGCTCACGACGGCCTGGATCGGGCTGATCGCCCACTCGCTCCCGGTCAGCCACAGGATCGGCACCAGGAAGGCCGGGTATCCCGGCGTCCGCACGTACATGGGGGTCGAGTCCTCCGGCGACAGGCTGAAGCGACCCGATTCGAGGAGCGCCCGGGCGGGCCCGAGATAGCCGGGCGTGTCCGAGGGTCTGACGGCGTCGGGTTCGGCGTGCGCGATCCATGCCGCCCACCCGACCCGGACGACCGCCGCCGCGACCAGCAGCGCGACGGCCCACCGCCACACGGTGCGTGAGTCCGCCCGCACCACGTGGAGCAGCCCCCCAGCCACCCCGAGAGTTGTAGCCGGGGGCCGTCCGGGCCGCAACGGGGCCGTCACCGTCGGCTTCCGCCCAGCCATGCTCCCGCCGCCAGGGCCGCAACGACCGTGGCGGCGGCCACCGGCGCCGCCACATCGAGGTCGCTCGATACGCCCGCAACCCGCGACGCCACGGCGACGACCGCCAGTTGAACGCCGACAACCAGGACCGCCACGTGGTGCGAGCGCCCGACGGCGCCGCTCCGGTCCGTCCGCCGCGCACGCCACCCGCCGACGGGCAGGGTGACGAGCAGCCCCAGGCAAGCGACGGCACCGACGATGGACGGCTCCCGTCCCCGCCCCCCGACGGCCGCCACCCACACCAGCAGGGCTACAGCCGCACCGGCACCGGCCGGGCCGAGGCGGACGTGCCCGAGGGGCCAACCGGCCAACCCCAATGGCACGCTCGCTCCGAGCATCACCGCCGCCTGCTCGGTGTCGGGTACGGCGGCGAACACGCCGGCGGCCGTGATCGCGTAGAGGACAGGCGGAAGACCCGCGTCACCCCACGCGACCTCGGTCCGCGATGCGGCGGGGGCGCCGAGCACGACGGCGACACCCACGAGGCCGCGGACCCAGCCCGTTGGCGACGCATCCACGGCGAGCACGGCGGCGAACGGAACGATGAGGACCGCAGCCATCGCAAAGGAGGGGCCGCAGTGCGGGCGGCTCCGGTCGAGCCACGCCAGCGTCACCGCCACACCGACCAACCCGAGCAGCGGGCCCGGCACCACCGACCATGTCCGACTGATCGCAACCAGGGCGGCCGCGGTCATCACGAGCCCCGCGACCGGAACGGGGTGGGCGTGGCGACGCAACTGCACCGTCGCCGCGAGGAGACCAAGGGCGCCCGCCGCCAAGCCAGAGACGAGCTCGTCGAGCGGAAAGTTGCGTAGGTTCAACGGCCAGGCGATGCCGCCAGCAGGCCACATCGCGTCAGGTGGTCGATCGTCTCGTCTACGGGCGACCCGTCCCGGCTGTCGTCGTTGGACCGGTCGGCTGCGGCCCGTCGCCACACGTCGGCGGCGGCGGAGCTCAACACGTGGACCTTTCCGCTGGGCTCGTGGAGGACTGCCAGTGAGTCGCCCACGGCCACCGTGGTCGTGTCGGCCGTGATCGCCTCGACCACCGGAGCGGGCTCGACCGGTGCGCCCGCCCGCTCGGACTCCCTCATGACGATCGCGGCGGCCCGCCCCGCGTCGGCGTGGGTGAGCTGAAACGCAGGGCACGCCACCGCCAGCCCCGCCAGCCGCGCCACCGCGGAGCGGCGGAGCACGGCCAGGTTCGTCGCATGGCTCGCGAGGGCCGCGAACGCCCAGGCGGGGTCGAGCCGCACGACGCTGAGGTCGGCACCCGGCCGGTAGCGCGGGAACACGAGGGCCACGGGGGCGACAGCGCTGCCGGCGACGCACCCCAGCGTCGATGCCGGCACCAAGCGCTCACCGTCGAGGCTCAGGGGCTTGGCGTAGGGGGCGACGAGGCCGGTGAGGGCGTCGATCGCGACCACCTCGTCGGACAGGTAGGCGAGTCCGGCGTCGACGCAGGCTGCGGTCAGGGTCGACTTCCCAACGCCCGACCCCCCAACGAGCAGCACCCCGCCCGCACGCGGTCCGGCGACGCACGCCCCGTGGAGCAGCACGTGGACCGTCGATTCCCGGGCGATGGCGTTGAGGCGCCAGACGACCGTCGCGGCACCGAGGTCGGGGACGACGCCCCTGCGGATGACCCGCCGGCCATCCAGCAGGTCGAGGCCCTCGTCGCGGGGCACGAGCGCGAGCTCGCGGTCGACCCCTGAGGCGGGCTCGAGGTCGACAAGGGATCCCCGGAGTTGGGCCAGGACCGAGGCCGGCGCCGCGATGCGCACCGCCGTGCCGAGGACCTCGACGACGAGGGTGCTCATCTCGCGGCCGTGGTCACGCCGCCGCCGTCTTCCCGGGGGCGGCCAGGCCGGCCCGGACCAAGAGCCGTTCGTACGTGGCCAGCGTGATGTCGATGCAGCGCCCTTGGTCGAAGGAGTCCTGGGCCTTGCGACGCGCCGCCGTCCCCAGTCGCTGTCGCTCCCCCGGATCCATCGCGAGGCGCTCGATCGCTGCCGCCAGGGCGACCGGGTCGCCCACCGGGACCAGCAGTCCGGTGGTGCCGTCGTCCACCACCTGGCGGCAACCCCGGATGTCGGTGGCCACCACCGGCACCCCCATGGCAGCCGCCTCCATCGGCGTCAATGGGAAGCCCTCGCGACGCGATGCGAGCACGAGGATGTCCATGCCGGCATAGAGCCGCGCGACGTCGTCGCGGGCGCCGAGGAACCGGATGCCGATGTCGCGTGCGGTCCGGCGATCGGCCTCGGTCAGGGCGTCCGCCTTGTCGGGCTCGTCCGGTCCGATGGCCGCCACCCGGAGTCGGGGATGGCGCCCACGGAGCCGGGCCGTGGCATCGAAGAGCTCGGGATACCCCTTCTCGCGGACCAGCCGAGCCACCACGCCCACCACGACGTCGTCGTCTGCGTCCGCGCCGAGCTCGCGGCGGGCAGCGGCCCGGTCGGCCGCGGTGACGGTGTCCGGGTCGAAGCGATCGAGGTCGATGCCCAGGCCGGCGTTCAAGAGCACCAGCCGATCCGCAGGCACGCGAAGCCGGCTGAGCGTGTCCAGGTCCTCCGGGCTCGCGACGAGCTCGGCCTGCGAGCAGGTGGCGGCCAACCGTTCGGCGCCGTAGACGGCAAGCCGCTTGGGCCATGGGTCCTCGGGCTGGGCGTACAGGCCATGAACGGTGTTGACGACCACGGGGACACCCGCGAGCCGCGCCGCCATCCGTCCGTAGATGCTGGGCTTCGGCGTGTGGGTGTGGACGATCGACGGCCGGATCCGACGCAGGAGGGCCACCAGCTCCGCCACGGCGCGCACATCCTCGAGGGGTGCCATGGCGCGGGTCGCATGGGCCAACGGCACGTGTTCGATGCCGCGGCGGGACAGGGCCTCGACGTACGGGCCCGGTGCCGATACCCCGATGACGCGGTAGCCGGCAGCGGCGATCGCCTCGAGCTGGGCGCCGAGCAGCTTCTCCAGGCTCACGTCGACCGTCGCCACGTGCACGACGGTCGGTGTGTCGGCTTTCAGGACGTCACCGTGGGTCATGCCCAACCGTCCAGCGCGTGGTCCAGCGCCCCGAAATCGGTGATCTCCGCGTCGACGTCGTCGCCGCTGCCGGTACCTCCATGCAGGCTCCCTGTACGGCGCACCCGCACTGTGCGCCAGCCGCGTCGACGCGGGCCGGTGAAGTCCTTGCCGGGGTTGTCGGCCACGTAGGCGCAGGCCGCGGCCGCCAGCCCGGTGGCCGCCTCCACGCGCTCGAAGGCCGCCGGGTGCGGCTTGCCCCGGCCGGGACCCAGCGCCTCGGTGAAGACGATGGGGTCTGCCCAGCTGGCTAGGCCCAGCGCTTCAGCCTTCGCCTGCTGGCTCGCCAGGGGGCCGTCGGTGACCACGGCGAGGGCCACGCCGGTCGGAGGAGCCGCCAGCCACGCCCGCGCGTCGTCGAGCAACTCGATGGCCGGCGCGTGAGACCGGTAGACCTCCACGAGCCGCGGCACCACCGAGGCGTCATCCCGGACACCACAGGCATCCAACACCTCGTCGAAGATCCGGCCCCGGACGCCTGCTTCGAACGCCGCCCATGCCCGGTCTCCCAGGTCCTGCACGCCCAGCTCCCGGCGCGCCCACTCGCCGGCGGCGGCAAACCCGCTGCGCACGTAGTCGCGTTCGAGGTACAGCGTGTCGTCCATGTCGAACGCGACGAGGCGGTGCATCGTGCCCGCGCTGCGTCACTCGTGCCTACGGTGCTCGTCCACGAACACCGCGGCGTCGTAGCGCAGCATGACGATGCCCGACCGCCAGTGGTCCCGCGACGCGGTCGAGGGCAGCCCGAGCAGCTCCTCGAGCATCCACCGGGGGAAATCGGCTCCTGCCTCCAGGCTCAGTGGGAACCCGCCGCCGAAGCGGGCGTTGATCTCGATCACCGCGACGTTGTCCGGTTCGTCTCGGTCGCCGTCGACGAACACCTGCACGTTGAGGGCCCCGTAGCCGCCGGGCAGGGCTTCGCACAGCCGGGCGGCCAGGTCCTCGAGGACGGCGGACCGCACCGTCACTCCCTTGCTCACCTCGCCTGCCCGCACCTCGATGCGGCGCCGCGGCACGGCACACACGCAGTGGCCATCGCGATCCGCCAACACGTCGATCGTGTGCTCAGCCCCAGGCGCCACCTGTTGCACGACGATCTCGCCCATCTCGTGGCCGCGACGGGCGACGAGAGCGAGCTCCTCGGCATCGCGCACCAATCCGACGCCCAGTCCGGCGCTGCCGAACCGTGGCTTGACCATGAGCGGGAACGTCCACGTGTCAGGATCGGCGAGCGCGGCGGCGGGCGTCGCCTGCTCAACCGTGGGGAAGCCGTGGGTCACCAGCCAGTCGTGCGTGCGCTGCTTGTCGCCCGCGATCGTCACGACGTCGTCGTCCGACAGGGCGATCGTGGTGCCGATCTCGTCGAACTGGTCGCGGTGCGCCACCCACATCGGCATCTCGGTGTCGATCGTCGGGACGATCAGGTCGATGTCGTGCTTCAGGCACAGCTCGACCAGCCGGGGCACGATGTCGGGTTCGTCGAGTCGCGGAACCAGGAACGCCTCGTCGGCGACGTGGAATGCGCTCGAGTACCAGGAGCAGTCGGTGGCGAGGACTCGGCCGGGCCGAGCGCCTATCGCCTCCAGAGCCCGCTGGAACCCGCGCAGGAGCTCGACACGCCGGCCAGCCGACGAAACGAGGACGGTGACCGGCTCGCCGCTGGTCACGGCCGGCTGTCGGCCTCCTTGCCGACCACGTCGGCGCTGACCGGGCCCGAGCCGGGGAACTCCGGGCGGGTGGCGTGGCCGTTGGCGCTGATGCCGTCACGCTGCATCACGCGTCTCACGGTGTCGCGCAGGATCCGCATGTCGAGGCGCAGCGACTTGTGGTCGACGTACCAGACATCCATGTCGAGTTGCTCGTCCCAGGACAGCGCGTTGCGGCCGTTTGCCTGCGCCCAACCCGTGATGCCGGGGCGGACCTCGTGACGGCGCGCGTGTTCGAGGGAGTAGCGGGGCAGGTAGCGGACGGGCAGCGGCCGGGGGCCGACGAGGCCGATGTCGCCTCGCACGACGTTGACCAGCGTCGGCAGCTCGTCGAGGCTCGTGGACCGCAGCAGCCTGCCCAGCGGCGTCAGCCGATCGCCGTCGGAGTCGGGCCCGTCGTCACCCGGCGGCGCCGGCCGCATGGTGCGGAACTTGACGAGCTCGAACCCCTTGCCGCCCAGACCCGCGCGCTCCTGGCGGAACAATGTGGGCGAGCCCATACGGAAGCGGATCAGCAGCGCCAGCCCCAGGATCACCGGCAAGGCGAGCACCAACGCCGGAACGGCGACTGCGAGGTCGAGCGCCCGGGAGACCCGCAACCGCCGCGCGCGGGGCGGCCGGCCACCCGGCGCGCCGTCGACGGCCGGTGATCCCCCGTTGTGCGAACGTGGTCCCTCGGCGACGACAGCCGGTGCCGCCGGAGCCGCGACGGCCCCTCCGACCGTCGACCGGTCAGCGGTCGGTGTATGTGCCAGCGGGCGCCCAGCGGCTCCCCAACCTCTCGCCGCCACGAGCAGCAAGTCTGGCGCGTCGGCCGCGGCTGCGCCACCCGATCGGCGTCACGCGGCTGGCTCGTGCGCCGCATTCATGTCGTGTCCCCCCCATAGCGCCAGCGGTTGACCAACCGCCGGAGCCGCTCCTCGGCGGCCATGCCGCCCTCGAGCTTGCGCTCGAACCAGCGCATGGCGTCGCTGCGCTGGATCGGCGAACGCGCGAGCCGGTATGGATCGGTCGCGCCCGCGGGATTGGGTCGGCTTCCACCCAGCGCCGCCGATCGGAAGCTGCGCCGCACGGCCGCGTCGGCAGCGGCCGAGCCGGCGACGGCCTTCGGGTAGGCAAAGTCCAGGGGCGGCCGTCCCAGACGCTCGCCGATGAGCTCGATCGAGCGGCCGAGCTCGTCGCCGACCTGGTCGGCAGGGATCCGGTCGAGCAGCCGATGCCCGTGCGTGTGCGAACCCACGTCGACCAGGCCGGTGGCGCAGGCGTCGGCCAGGCCGCTCCAGGACAGCGGCACGCCGTCGCCCGGGAACGGTCGACCCTCGTCGATGAACGCGGTCGCTGCGTACAGGGTGACCGGGAGCCGGTGGCGTTCGAGGATGGGCAGCGCGTGCTCGACGAAGTCCGCCGTCCCGTCGTCGAACGTGATGACCACGGGGTCGTCTGCGGCGCCGGTGTCGTGGCCGTTGTCCGGGCGCCCGAGCCATCCAAGTGCCTCGCCCAGGCTGACCACCCGGCCCGAGGCGGCGAGGGCTTCGGCCTGCGCTGCGAAGAGGTCCAGGGGCAGGTCGAGCTCGAGGCCCGACGCCCCCCCGACGCGGTGGTAGATGAGCACGATGAGGCCGCCTGGCGGGCGGTGCAGCGCGTCGGCCGCGACCGCGGCACCCTTCACGGCCCGCCTCAGCAGGCCGCTAGCCGCCACGGGGACCCCCGGACATGGCCAGCTGGCGGGGTGGCGAGGCCGTGGATCGTGAAGTCGCCGTATCGGGGCGCACGGAGATGAGGGTGTACAGGGCGGGCAACACCAGAGCCCGCTGGCGGACGAGCAATCCGAAGTTGGCGATCGAGGCGAAGGTTGCCGCGTAGAGGATGACGAGGATCCAGCAGTAGAGCAGGAACGGCGTTGTCCGGGCACGCGTGAGAGCCGCCCGCAGCGACCGCAGGCGGGCGACGATGAGCCCGACCAGCAGAACCGACTCGAGCGACGACACCAGCTGGAGGCTGCTCTCGGTCTCCCACGGGAAGGGCCGCAGCAGCACCGTGGTCGCGCCTTCGGGCAGACGGAGGGGGTTGAGCGAGTTGCCGCCGTGGTGGTACTCCGAGCCACCGATCGAGGTGCGTTCGGTGTTCTCGTCGAGCTCCGCCTCGATGGAGGAGAGTGACAGGTCCTCGATGCCGAGGAACTTCGTGGCCTGGCTCACGGTGAACGCCACCAGCAGCACCACGGCGAGCAGGCCCACCGGCCTCGCCATCAGCGAGCGCATGGCACCGCCCTTGCCGCGCACGCGGCCGGCGGCGTAGGCGCCGCCCGCCGCGAGCGTCGCGAGTGCTAGCAGGTGGGGTCTCACGACCCAGAGCAGCCAGCCGCCGGCGAACCCCAGGACGGCTGCCCTCGCCAGCTGGTGATGCAGCAGGCGAGCGGTGGCCAGGGCGACCGTCCCGAGGCCGAGCTGCATCAGGGATTCCTTGCCGATCGACGACGGCCAGAAGGCGATGCTGGGCGCGAACAGCACGAGCGCCAGGTACAACCGCTTGTCGACCCGCGGGACGGCGTCGACCGTGGCCCGATACCAGAAGTACGACCCGATCACCGCCAGCAGCCCGAAGACGAAGAAACCGGTGATCATGTTGGTGCCGAACACGTAGTAGACGACGCCCGTGAACCACCGCATGAAGTTGAGCTGGCGCAGGTTCTCGAGCTCGGGCGCGGCACCACCGTTCAGCCACGCCCGGGCGAACTGACGACCGTACTGGTCGTAGCCCGACGCGTCGGCGACGCCGCCATACGTGTTGAAGGCCGTGTGATAGCGGTAGTACGAGGCGCCGATCTTCACGACCACGGCGATCACGAGCCAGCGCCCCACCCACGCCTCGTCCGGGTGCACCCGGGCGATCCGCCGGGAGGCGGCGCTGGCCAGGAGCAAGCCGGCAAGCGGCACCAGGACGACGCCGAGGTTGTCCCTGCCGAGTTGTGACCCGACGGCTGCGATCGTCAGGAGAGCGGCGCCGGCGATGCCGAATGCGAGGCCGCTGCGGGCCGGTGGGTCGACGACGGTCCCCTGGGTCGGGTCACCGCCCGCGTCCGCCGACCCGGCTGGTGGGCCCGAACCGTCGTCGTCACCGCCTCCCTGGCCATCGCCGTTGTCGCCCGCGCGACCGTTGCCGGCACCCGAAGGGTGGGGGCTGCGCCCGTTGCCGTCGGTGGCAGCGGTCTGGCGGGGCGGCCGGGCCCGGCGCCACATGTCCTGCCGGCTCGTCGGGGCGGCCGGCTCGAGCGCTCCCGCGATGCGACGTGACACGATCGGTAGCGTCGACCCAGGCGGGGCGTCGCGGGCGAGCACCGGCAATGAGCTGGTGGGTCGGGCCCGAACGACGGGATCCGTGCCGTTGCCGTCGTCGGCGCCCCCACTGTCCGCCGACGGTGGGAACTCGGGCTCGGGCTCGTCACGTCGCGCGTCCCGGACCCGCTCGTAGAGCGAGCGCCAGCGCCGGCCGTAGAGCTGGGGGAGGGGACCGTCACCGTGAGCCCATCGCAGGAACTCGGCGGACGGTGCGACGAGCGACCGGGCCAGCGTGGCCTGCCGGCGCAGGTCCCCGCTCCGCATCTCGTCGAGGCGGCTGCGGGCGGAGCGGACCGGCTCCGACGCCGCGACGCTGACGTCTGCCCGGTGGGCGAGCGCGGCCAACGGATTTGCGAGCTCGAGACCGAGGCCGTCGCGGGCTGCCCGCAGACCGAGGCCGACGAGGTCGGCCACCTGCCAGCGGAGCGCGAGCTCGGCGGCACCCCCAGGGTCCAGGGAGGGGTGATGCGCGACCTCGGCGATGTCGCGCAGCGACAGGGGCCGCATCAGCCCGTCGCCTGCGACGGCGTGGAGCGCGCACTCGACGAGGTGGGCCTCCCACGTCGGGGCGGGGATCGTATGTCGGCCGATCGAGACCTGTCGGCGAGTGGCGACGATGTCGGTCACATCGACGCCCTCGCCGGCGCTCCCGGCCGCCAGCGTGCGGTGCAGGTCGACGACGACCCCGCCGGGATGCTGCAGCACGACCGCCTTGCCGACCCGTGCGTCATAGCCGGGGGCCGGCTCCGGGCGTGCCCGCTCGTAGCCGTACGTGGCCAGCACGGCGATCGCATGGCTGATCTGATCGCCTGGCACCAGCAGGTCGATGTCGGTGAACGGGCGCAGCAGCGGATCCGGGTACGCGGCATGGGCCAGGACGGCGCCCTTCAGAACGACGGCCCCGAGGTGATCGAGGGCCGGCGCAAGGCGCAGAAGCTCGCCCTCGAGCTGCACCGCCCGCACGGCCTCCGCGTCGAGCTGCCGCTGGAGGCGCCCCGCCATGTGGGCGTCGATGTCCACCATGCCCGCGGCGGCGGTGGCGGCGAACAGGCCCGCCAGGCCCTGGGACAGAACGGCGTCCAGGTGGTCGTCCCAGCCGTCGCGAGGCGGGGGCGCCGTACCGGGCAGGCCGGCCCGGACGACCGCCAACAGGAGCGGGTCGATCTGGGTCATGGACTGGGCTCGGCCAGCTGGGCGCGAACGAGCGCCCCGGCGAACTCCAGGACGTGGGGCTCGACGGTCGTGAGGGCGGCGCCGGTGCGTTGGGCGAGGCGCGCCGCGGCCTCGCCCACGGTGAGCCCAGCGCCGAACGCGTTCCACAGCTCGGGCCCGCTGCCCGTCAACCGCTCGACAGGCCGGGTCGCGCCGCCGGCGCTCACCAGCAGGTCAGGCCCCAGCCGCCGAGTGGCGCTCGGCACGAGGCGGAGCCGGTCCGAGGGCTCGATGGCCCGCGACTCCTCCACTAAAGGCGTGCGCGGACAGGCGCGCCATCTCGACTCACGGTGGTCAGCGTCGCCAGGAAACCGCGCCCTGTGGCTGGGGCTTGCGCTGCAAATTCCGGTCTGTTCGGTGCCACGAGCCTGGCCATCCGCTCGGCCCCTAAGCCTTGCCGTCGACGACGGCGACGCCGAACGGACTCGCCCCCGCCAGCTCGAGCTTGGCCGCCGCCTCGTTGGCCTCCTGCTGCGTCACCTCGCCGGTCTCGACGACCCAGAGGACGCTGCGCGTGCTCCACGCGAGGATCGTGGCGGACGGGTCCTCGAGGATCGACGGCGCGGCGATGACGGTCACGTCCACGCCGCCCTCAGCAAAGGCCCGCAGCAGCGGCGGGAGGCCGTCGATCAAGGCGTCCGGTTCGGTGTTGCCGTGCGGCAGGATCCGCAGATTCTCGACCGGGGTCGGTTCGAGCTGGTGCGATACCTCGCCATTGAGCCGCCCCGTGTACGCCAGCGCCAGGAAGTCGGGCAGTTTCAGCGCTCCCTCGGGGGCGTCTGCATACCAGGACTGGCGTTCGTGCGTGGGCACGAGCACGACCCGCAGTCCGAGATCGGCGAGGGCGGCGGCGAAGTTCGCGGCCACGCTGTCTTGCGTGCGGCCGACCGGCGCGGTGACCACGATGGCGCGCGGCAACTGGTCGGTGGCCACGCTGGCGGTGGCCAGCGTGCGGTAGGCGCGGCCGCGCGGAGATTCGGGGCGTGCCAGCGCGTCCACGTGCGACGCCGGGGACGCCGGGATCGTGGACAGCACCGGTGCCGCCAGCGCGACGCCGGCAGTCTGGCTGTCCCGGATCGAATGGTCGATCCGGTCGAGGAGCACGGGGACCCCGAACGCAAGCAGCAGCGCAGCCCCGACGGCAGCCGCGACCGGGATCCAGGGGGTCGGCGGTGCCGGCGTGACGTTCTCGGGCGCCACCTGCTCGACGATCTGGGCGAACGACTGCGGCAGCAGGGCGTCGTTGCTGTCGCGGGCGTAGGTCTGCCGTGCGGAAGCGATCCTGCGCAGCAGCTCCATTCGCTCGGAGACCAGGAGCTGGACCTCGAGCGGTGTCGACGTGGGCAGGCGGACCGCCGGGGCCCCGTCGTCGGCGCCGGCTCCCTGGTCGGTACCAGAACCTTCGTCCGCCGGTTCGACGGTGTCGGGGAGGCTGGCCGCCAGCGCCGGGTCGAGGCGCTGCAGCTCGGCCTCGACCTCGTTGAAGCGGCCCTGCAGGCGGGCCAGCGAGAGCTCGGCGCCCTGGCTCGATCCCTTCGACCGATCGGCGACCAGATCGCGCCGCTTCTGCATGTAGGCGTTGGCGTAGCTGTCGACCAGGGCCTGCGACTGCTCTTCGGTGGGCGCCGTCGCGGTGAGGTTGTAGACGTCGCCGCGCTCGTTGGCACCGAAGTCGAAGGTCAGGTCGTCCCGGGCGTCCTGCGGGATCCCGGCGGCGTCCGCCGCCTTGCCTGTGACCTCGTTGCCAGTCGCGATCGTCGACTGGCCCTGCAACAGCATCGGAGGCACGCCCTCCGGGAGCTCCCCCTCCTCCGTGCGCGCCGGCACCAGGAGCTGCACGGAGGCCTCCCAGCGGTCGGGCGGGCGAGTCTGGTCGCGCAGGAACAGGAACAGGCCCAATCCGATGGCGACGAGGACCACCGAGGCGACCGCCGCACGCCAGTGGCGCCGGAAAGAGGTGATGACGTCGGCAAGCTGCACGTGACGGTCCTCACGGATCTCTCAGGCGTGCCGTGGGGAGGGCCTCCCAGCCCGGGATCCCCCGGTTCCGCATCCTCCAAGCTGCTGTGCGTAGCGCGGGATACCATACCCGCCGCTGGTGGTCCTGTCCCACGCGCCCTCTGGTTCCGCGTGCTCGTCGCTGGGTCCTCGTCCCGACCCGCGGCGACCCGTCCGCGTCCTCTGGCTCACGAAGGGCCTGGGACCGGGAGGAGCCGAACGGCTCCTGGTCACCACGGCGCGGCGGCGGAACCGCGCGCTGGTCGCCGTGCGGGTCGCCTACCTGCTCCCGCACAAGGCGGCGCTCGTCCACGAGCTCGAAGCCGAGAGCGTCCCCGTGGAGTGTCTGGGGCACCGCCGCACCCTCGATGCCCGGTGGCTGGCGGGGCTCCGACGGTCGCTCGTGGAGGACCCCGTCGACATCCTGCATGCGCACAACCCCGTCATGGCGGTCGGCGCCAGGATCGTCGCGCGCTCGCTTCCACGCCGCGTGCGGCCCCGCGTGGTCGTGACGGACCACAACGTATGGCACGGGTACATGCCCGTGAGCCGCTGGGCGGACGGGCTGACCAGTCGCCTCGACGACGCCCGGCTCACGGTGTCGGAGGCGGTCCGGGCCTCGTTGCCCGCCCACATCCAGCGTCGCTCGGAGGTCGTGCTCCAGGGCATCGAGGTGGCGCATGTGCAGGCACAGCGCGCGCAAGGAGCCGACGTGCGCGCCGAGCTGGGCATCGATCCGGGCACGATCGTCATCGGGACAGTGGCCAACCTCAGGGTGCAGAAGGCCTATCCCGATCTCCTGGAGGCGGCGCGCGAGGTGATCGAGCGGCGGCCCGACGTTCGTTTCGTCGCGGTCGGCCAAGGTCCGCTCGAGGCCGAGATCCGCGCCATCCACGCCCGGCTGGGCTTGGGTGACCGGTTGTTGCTCCTCGGGCACCGGCCCGATGCCGTGCGGGTCATGGGGGCGTGCGACGCGTTCGTGCTGGCATCCCACTGGGAGGGCCTCGGGGTCGCTGTCATGGAGGCCCTCGCCCTCGGGTTGCCGGTGGTGGCCACCGCCGTGGGCGGCGTGCCCGAGGTGGTCGAGCATGGCCGCGAGGGCCTGCTGGTCCCTCCCGGGCGCCCGGGAGAGCTCGCGGCCGCCCTGCTAGCGGTCGTGTCGGACGACGAGCTTCGGCTGAAGATGGCGGACGCGGCGGCGCGGCGGGGCGCAGCCCTGTCCATCGACGCGGCGGTGCGCCGGACCGAGGCCGTCTACTACGAGCTCGCCGTGGCGGCGCCGGGGCGTTGAGCTCCCCCCTGTGCCGGGCCGCTCCAGGCTCGGTCAGATCGACACTGCCGGCCACCGCGCCACGGGATGTCGGCTCAGCGCCCGTGCCCGGCGCCACCACACCACTCCGCTCAGCGTGTACCCGATGGTCGTGCCCACCGCCGCCCCTGCCGGTCCTGCCGCGATCCCCCCGATCAACAGGCCTGCGACCACGCCCGTGCTACTCGTCAGCCGCGTGCGCACCAGGTCGAGGGGGGCACCGAGGACCTTCACGAGGTCGATCGCGGCGAACGTGGGTAGCCGGACCACCTCGCTGACGGCCACGATGCCGACGAACGTGGCAGCCTCCGCCCAGGTCTCACCGAAGAGCTCGGCACCCCAGCGGTCCGGGAGCAGCACCAGCGCGATCCCGTAGGCCGTGCCGGCCGCGGCGAGGCACACGCCCACTTGGGCGGCACGCCGGAGTGCCAGAGCGGGCCGGTTGCGCAGACCCGCCAGGTGGGCGAGGACGAGCGACCGCACGCCGGCCATCAGGTTGGCCAGAGGGCTCACGGCGACGATCGCGACCCGCAACGCCCCGAGCTCGCCGAGGGGCATGAACACGCCGAGCAACAGGAACGCCGCCTGCCACATCCCGTTGGACACGAGGAAGTCGGCGATGAAACCGCTGGAGCGAGCGCGTTCCTCCGCCCACCAGCGGCGCACCGCCACGGGCCGCGGCCACATGCGGCGGTAGGGGCCGACGGTCAGCGCCGCGACGGCGGCGCCGAGCACCCATGCCAGGACCAGGCCGGTCGGCGTGGCGTCGCCGGCCACCAGGAGCACGGCCGACACCACCACCTGCACGACCATCCACACGCCGTCGACCAGCACCGCCTGGTCGACGCGACCCTCGCCGTAGGCGACGGAGCGGAGGACGTCCTGCGTGTAGACGAAGGGGGCGGCGAGGGCCATGAGGAGCAGGAAGGGGCCCACCTCACCGCCGATCGCGACACCGACAACCGCCAGGCAGAACGCCGAGACGAGGCCCGCGAGCAGCGCAACGAACAGCCCGCTACACGCCTCCCGGCGTACCGCCGACAGGTTGGCGCGACAGCGCAGCAGCACGATCTCCCCGACACCGGCCCGCACCAGGCCCATCAGGAGGCCGTGGACGATCAGTGCCACGCTGACGGCGCCGAAGGTCGTGGGATCCGCGTTGCGGGCCACGAGCACGATCAGCAGCAACTGGGTGCCGCTGGACAGCACCTGGTCGACCATGGCTCCGCCGGCACGCTTGACGAGGCGGCCCGCGCCCGTGGCCCGGGGCCACTCGCTCGGCGTCACGGCCGGAGCGAGTGCAGTGTCGGGCGGCGGGGCGGCCAGGCGGGTCTCCTGCGGTCAGCTCTCGGGGTCTGCTCGGGACGACTCGGCCGGGGAATCGGGCGCGCGGGCGGACGTCGCGGCATGTGACCTGGCGTCGGCGCTCCACAGCAAGAGCGCGGCGCCAGCGCCGGTGGCTGCCAGGCCGGCGGCGACGAGGCGATCGATGTCGGCCCCGGTGCGGGGTAGCTGGCTGCGCCCGCTGGCCGAGCTCGTCGCGGACGGACCCGGAGCGGTCGAGCCGCTGACCCCGGTGGCGGGCGGTGTCTGCGCCGGCGACGCAGGGGGTGGGCTGGCAACAGCCTGGGCGTCGGCTGGGTCGACCGTGAGGATCATCGGCACCGCGAACGCGCCCGTGCCGATGGTCGCCTTTCGCAGGAATTCCCTCCGCTCGACCATGCCCCGTGCCTCCCCAGTCTCTTGACCCCCCTCCTGTTCCCCGTCCCCGCGGCAATGTACCGGTCGGTCGCGCCCACGGGCACGCCGACAGGCGGGCGGGACCGATCGGCGTTGTAGCCTCTCGGATCCCGTCAGCCTCGGGAGGAGCAGGTGGAGGACAACACGTTCGTGAAGACCCTCGACCGGATGAACGAGGGTCTGGCTGGCTTCTTCTGGGATGCATTTACCGCCCTGGGCCTCAATGGGATCTCCGGCGACTACGTCGAGTTCGGGTCGTGGGGCTGCAACACGCTCCGGCACGCGTACCAGACCCGTGAAAAGTTCCAGGCCAAGCGCCACTTGTGGGCGTTCGACTCCTTTCAGGGGCTACCGCCGTCCGACGAACCGCGTGACCAGCACCCCGTGCTGACGCCGGGCTACGGCCAGGGCGGCGTCGAAGCGTTCCACGCCACCTGCGCCGGCTTCGGGGTGCCACGCGACGCCTACACCGCCGTCGAGGGATACTACGAGGACACGCTGCCGCCGCTCGGTGCCGACGGTGAGCCCGACGACATCGCCATCGCGTACATCGACTGCAACCTGTACTCGAGCACCGTCACGGTGTTCGACTTCCTGCGGTCCCGCCTGAAGCCGGGGATGATCGTCGGCTTCGACGACTGGTACCTGTGGAACCGGGACACGGGGGTATCGGGCGAGCGGGAGGCGCTGAGCGAGTTCCTGGTCGCCCACCCCCAGTGGCACTTCCACCGCTTCAAGGACATCCACTGGGGCGGGGTGGCCTTCGTCGTGGAGCACTCCGAGACCGGGTCACACCGCCGACCGCTGTGAGCGTGGGTCGGCAAGGCCCGACCCGTCACTCCTTGCGGAAGTACACGCCGACGTGATCGATCTGGTGCAGGTGCGGCCGGACCCGCCGGCCGTCGAAGAAGTCCCGTACGGCCTCTCGGCAGGGGGCCATGATCTGGTAGTCGTCGACGATCACCCACCCGCCGGTGGAGACACGATCGAACAGGTGGGTGAGCGGGACGATGGTGGACTCGTACATGTCGCCGTCGAGGCGGAGCACGGCCAGCGCCTCGGCGTCGACGCTGGGCATTGTGTCCCGGAACCATCCCTTCAGGAAGACGACCTGGTCGTCGAGCAGGCCGAACTGCTCGAAGTTGGCGCGCACCTGCTCCAGCGACACGGCGAGCTCAGGATGGGTGTGGAAGTCGGCCCCGGTGTCGGCGGGGAACTGCTCGCTGGGGGGCGGGAGGCCCTCGAACGAGTCGGCGACGATGACCCGCCGATCGGTGACGCCGCGGGCGGCGAGCACTGCTCGCGCCAGGATCGAGGCACCCCCGCGCCACACCCCTGCCTCGAGGATGTCGCCATCGACGCCGTCGTCGATGGCCCGCTCGATCAGCGCGCGGAAGTTGTGGAGACGTCTCCGTCCCACCATCGTCAGGGCGGTGGCCGGCCAGTCGAGCCCCTCCTCGCGGTACGAGGGCTCGAAGGCCTGGACAGAGAATGGTGACCCCGGCAGTGGAGGGTCGCCGGCGCTGTAGCCGGTGAGAGCATCCTCGAGCTCGTCCAGGTAGCTCGCCCGACGGGTGCCGTCCGCGGTCGGCGACTGATCGGATGACACCCCGGAGCTCCCCACGCGGCCCCTTCCCACTCGGCCCGAGAGTTGCCGACCCTACCAGTCACGCCCCAGACACCCCGCCGGAGCCTTGTCGGCGTGCGCGGCATCGTGGTTAGCATCGCCGCAGGTCACCGGGGAGGATGTCGGCTTGTGGACTACGTGATGGTGCCCGTGCCCGAGGAGTTGGCCGACAAGGTCCTGGCGTATGTGAGCTGGAAGGACGCCGAGGCGAAGGCGGAGCCCGCGATCACCGAGGGCCTCGACGCCGCGGTCGCCGCCGAGGTGCTGGCCCGGGTGTTCGCCCGTCTCGACGATGCCAGCCGCGCCTTGCTCGCCGTTGCCGCCGACGCCGCGCTCGCGGGAGAGGAGCTCACGATTCCGGAGGCGGCGAGGCGGGCGGACGTCACCGCACGCGAGGCGATCGGGATCCTGCTCGAAGTGAACGGCATCGTCGTGAACGAGGGCGGCCCGCCGCTCGCCTTCGGTGGCAGGGAGGTCGGGAGCTCGGGGCCCGGGTCCCTCTGGGACTCCCACGTCATCGTGGTGTCCGGAGCGATCGCCGGGCCCCTGGCCGATCTGGCACGGGCGCCCGCCCCGGGCTGAGCCGTCACACGCCCGATGCGCCTGATCTTCATCGCGCCGAGCACGCGCCATCCCGTGGGCGGCATCGCCGTCATCTACGAGTTCGCCGCCGCGATGGCGACGCGGGGTCACGACGTCGACCTGTACCACGTCAACTTCTTCGACGGCACGGTGGCCACGATCGACGACCTGCGGTGGTTCAGCTTCCCGGACGGCGTCACCCACCACTTCACACCCGCCGGCCCCCGCGATCTCGAGGTCATCCCCGAGGGCGACGTCTTCTTCGGGTTCTCGTTCGACCGCCGGATGGCGCCGCAGTCGGGTCTGCCGGTCGTGCTGATCCAGGGCTACCGGATGATGGGCGACGAGGTCGAGCGGCACGCGTTCGAGGCGCCGTGCCCCAAGGTCTGCGTCGCCGGCTGGCTGGTCGACGTCGGCCGCGACCTGGGGGTGCCGGCCGAGGAGCTCGTTCACGTCCCGATCGGCATCCACCACGACACCTATCGGCTGATGCGGCCGATCGCAGGGCGGCCCCGCCGACTCTCGTACTGCTACAGCTCCCACCCGACGAAGGGTGCCGAGCTCGCCATCGACGTCATATCCGAGGTCACGCGTGCCCGACCGGACGTCGAGGTCGTCGCGTTCGGCACGCACCCCCCGGAGCACGCCCTGCCCCCCGGCGTGACGTACGTCCGACAGCCGTCGCCACGCGAGCTCGTCGACGACATCTACAACACCAGCCGTGTGTTCCTCTGCACGAGCTGGGTCGAGGGCTTCGGGTTGGCCAACATCGAGGCGATGGCATGCGGCGCCGCGCTCGTCACGACCAGCAACGGCGGTTCCGCCGACTACGCGGTGCACGGGGAGACGGCGCTGGTCGCCCAGTACGGCGACGTCACCACGCTGAGCGAGCACGTCGTGTCGCTGCTGGACCACGACGACCGCCGCATGGCGATCGCCACGGCGGGCAGCGAGGACGTGCGGCGCTTCAACTGGCCGCGGACCGCCGAGCTGCTCGAGGCGTTCCTCGAGCGCTACGTCGCCGAGCCCGCGACCTACGGGTACGGCGTCCGACAGGGCTGACCAGGGCTCCGGCCAACCGCTCGGCTACGGTCCTTGGTCCGGGCGCCGCCGGGTCGGTCGGCGCCGTGAGCCGGGGACGCGTGAGTGCAGACCGAGACGGCATCCACGACGCCGACGACGGGGCCGCAGGGTGCAGCCCGTGGATGGCGCCCGCGATCGACGTTCGCCATCGGCCTGGGTTCGATCGCCGTGGCGGCCCTCGGCCTGCGACTCGGGTACGTGCTGGCGTCGGGTGGCGAAGGCGTGTCGGGCGACGGGGCGTACTACAACCTGGCGGGCAACGTGCTGGCCGACGGGGGCGGCTTCGTCAACCCCTGGACCGGCATTGCGACGGCAGCGCACCCGCCCGCGTGGCCGGTGCTCCTCGGGCTGCCGTCGCTCGTCGGCGTGGACACGCTGTTGGGACACCAGGTGTTCGCGTGCCTCGTCGGCACCGCGACGGTCGTGCTCGTCGGTTTGGCGGCCCGGATGATCGCCGGCAGTCGGGTCGGCCTGATCGCGGCCGCCATCGCGGCGGCCTACCCGAACCTCTGGGTGCGGGAGCGCGAGCTGGCAGCGGAGGCGCTCGTCTTCCCCCTGATCGCCATCGTGCTGGCGCTCGCCTATCGCTACCTGAGGGCGCCGCGACGCGGCACGCTCCTGATGCTCGGCGCCGCCTGCGGCGTGCTCGTCCTGGCCCACGCCTCGCTGGTGGTCGTGGTCGTCCTGCTGATCCCCGTCGTAACGCTGCGCGGCCCACCCGGGGTGCCGGCCACCCGCCGCCTGGCCCGGCTCCTCGCCACCCTGGGCGTCGCCGGCCTCGTCCTCCTGCCCTGGGTCGCCCGGAACAGCGTCCGCTTCGAGCGACCCGTGCTGCTGACGACGAACCTGGGGCTGACACTTCGGGCGGCGAACTGCCCGGCGGCCTACGAGGGGGAGAGGCTGGGGTCGTTCGACCTCGACATCGTCCGTCCCGTCACGCAGGTCGCACCGGGCGGCTGCGTGTGGGACGGCGGGCCCGGCGACGAGTCAGAGCAGGACGCCGCGCTCCGTCGGCAGGGTCTTGACTACATGCGTGGGCACGTCGAGCGCCTGCCCGCCGTGGTCGCGGCACGCGAGGGCCGCACCTGGAGCCTGTTCCGTCCCTTCCAGCAGGCCACGCTGGAACGAGAGTTCGGCAACGGGCCGCTCGTCGTCTACCAGGTAGCGGTGTTCGCGTACTGGGCGCTGGTGCCCTTGGCGATTGTTGGCACGGTTCGGTTGCGGCGGATGTCCGTCCCGCTTGCACCGCTGCTCGTGTTCTTCGTGGCGGTCGTCGTCCTCGTGGCCGCCACCTTCGGCGCCGTCCGCTACCGAGCGCCAGCCGAGGTGCCGATAGTGGTGCTCGCCGCCGTCGGGGTCGACGACCTCTGGGCTCGAGTGCGCCGCCGCGGCTCGAGGGCGCCCAGGAACGCGTCGACGACCTCCTCGGCCTCGGCTTCGGTGATGTCGGTGTAGAAGGGGAGCCGCAGGAGCCGGGCGCTGACGCGCTCGCTGACAGGGCACGGGAGCTCGCGCGCTGCGAACCGCCGGCCCCCCGCTGAGTCGTGCAACGGCACGAAATGGAAGGTCGCCAGCACGCCGCGCTCCCGCATGCCCGCCAGCACGCCGTTGCGGGTCTCACCGTCAGGCAACAGCACGTGGAACATGTGGTACGCCTGCTCACGGTCGGGCGGGATCGTCGGGAGCGTGTAGCCGAGGCGTTCGGCATCAGGCTCGAGCAGGGTCCGGTACCGCTCGAACGCCACCCTGCGCTTGGTGAGGACCTTCTCGCGCTCCTCGAGCTGGGCGCACAGGTACGCGGCCAGCACGTCGGCCAGCCCGAACGAGGACCCGGTGTCCTGCCAGGTGTACTTGTCGACCTCGCCGAGCAGGAACTCCCGCCGGTTGGTCCCCTTGTGGTACACGACGTGCGCGCGCCGGACGTCGTCGTCGCGGTTGACGACCAACGCGCCGCCCTCGCCGCAGATGAAGTTCTTGGTCTCGTGGAAGCTCAGGGTGGAGAAGCGGCCGAAGCCGCCGAGCGGGCGCCCCCGATAGCGGCCGTAGAGGCCGTGGGCGTTGTCCTCGACGAGCTCTGCCCGCGGCCAGCGGCCGAGCACCCGCTGGATGGCGTCGATGTCGCAGCCCACGCCGGCGTAGTGGATGGGAACGACGGCCCGAACCGACTCGTCCATGATGTCCGCCAGGCAGTTGGCGTCCAGCCCCAGGGTGGGCTCCTCGATGTCGCAGAACAGGATGCGGGCACCGGCGCGGGCGAACGCCAGGGCCGTGGTGACGAAGCCGAACGAGGGCACCACCACCGTGTCGCCCGGGCCAACCCCGAGCAGGAGGCCGCTCATCTCGAGCGCAGCCGTGCACGACGTCGTCAGCAGCACCTCGCGGGCGTTGATCTGCTCGCGCAGCAGCGTGGCGGCGCGCGCCGAGAACGGCCCCTCGGCGGACGTGTGGCCACGCTCGACCGCCTCCCGGATGTACTCGATCTCGCGGCCCTGCAGGCTGGGGCGGTTGAACGGGATGCGCACCGTGCGGTCGGCCGCGCCGTCGGTCTTGGCGGCCCCGTTCACGCCGACACCTCGGGTTCCTCATCGAGCCAGCGGTGGAACAGGTAGCTCGTCCTGCATACCCGGAACCCGCAGCGCTCGAGGTAGCGCAGGGGCGCGATGTTGCGCGCCGCGCAGGGCCCTGCCTCGGTCGGCACCCCACCGGCCCAGTCGAACAGCGCGACCATGAGCGCGTCGGCGGCGCCCGTGCCCAGCTTGGTCACGCCCTTGGTGTCGACCCGGGGCACGGGGGTGCGGACGAACGTCGCCACGCCGGTGATCCCGTCGTCGTCGTAGGCGATGTAGAGGGCCCGCTCGTCGGTCTCGTCCCGGGCGGCCCGCTCCATCCAGGCCTCGTGCATCCGGCGCGCGGCATCGGGACCGAAGCGCGGGTCGGCGGCGAAGCGGCTCCACGGCGCCAGCGTCTTGACCGCCGGCTCGAGGTCTGGCAGGTCGTCGACCGTGCCGCGGCGGACCTCCGTCGGGCTCGGCTTGGGCGTGAACGGGACGTCCGGCCGCTCGAACCTGAGC
>Ga0081455_10002343_pt1 | contig 22607 bp, 13 predicted proteins | sample TabmetS3T2R1_FD_70207 | JGI IMG/M metagenome (GOLD analysis project Ga0081455, IMG submission 70207) | Tabebuia heterophylla rhizosphere microbial communities from the University of Puerto Rico - S3T2R1 | ecosystem: Host-associated > Plants > Roots > Rhizosphere ...
CTCCGACGACGTGGTGGCGCACCTGCGCGACGTCGCGGGGCAGCCGGACCTCACCGGCACGCGCTACGACCTCGTGCGCGAGCTGGGCCGCGGCGGCATGGGCATCGTCTACGAAGTGCACGACCGCGAGCTCGATCGCAGCGCAGCGATGAAGGTCGTCGACGGAGACTGGCGCGGCGAGGCGCGCATCATCGCGGCGCTCGAGCAGGACCATGAGAGCGTCCCCCGTGTTGCCCTTCCCCTTCACCGCTTCGTGGAAGTATTTGCGGAATTGGCGCTCGAGCACGCCGTAATAATGCTTGACCTTTTGCTTCTCGCGAAGGTGCTGACCGTAGTCTGTGAGTTTTCCACGACGCCCGACGTGCATACCCGGCGGGTTTTCACGGCGCTCGATCGCGCACTTCGGCGTATCGCAGCGCGTACCCTTGAGGAAAAGCTGGTGAGCCTTTACCGCGGCGGCCAGATCACGGGCGGCGTTTACATCGGCAAGGGCCAGGAAGCGGTCAGCGTCGCGTGCGGTTTGTTTCTAGAAAAAGGCGATATATTTGCACCGTTGATTCGCGACCAGGCCGGGCGATCTGCTTTTGGCGAACCCTTAGTCGACGTCACGCGCACCTACCTCGGCTCGCGCCTCGGGCCCATGCGCGGACGCGACGGCAATATTCATCGAGGGCATCCCCGTGATAACGAACTCGCGATGATCAGCCATCTCGGGGCAATGGTTTCAGTTACCGTCGGTACATTGATGGCGAAGCGATTTAGAGGAGAAAAAAATTTCGTCGGACTCTCGTGTATTGGCGAAGGCGGGATGCAGACCGGGGCGTTTCACGAAGGGATGAACATTGCCGCGGTGGAACAGGTGCCGCTCGTAGTGGTCGCGACAAATAATCAGTACGCGTACTCGACACCTAACGACCGCGAATTTGCCTGCGATGATTTGGTGGAGCGGGCGATTGGATACGGATTCGAAGGCTACCGTCTGGATGGAACGGATCTTGGCGCGTGTCTGGACGTCATTGGCGGCGCAGTGAAACGGGCGCGTGCGGGACGCCCGCCGCAGTTGGTGGTCGCTTCGGTGCTGCGTCTTTCCGGTCACGGTGAACACGATGACGCCAGTTATGTGCCTGGAGAAATGAAGCGGCAATTGTTTGCGCGCGACTGCTTGAAGGTCGCCGAGCAAACGATTATCGAATCAAATTTGCTGGATCCGGACACACTCGCCGACTGGCGCAAAGACGCTGTCGCGCAGGTAGAGGAGGCAATTGCCACCGCCCAAAAAGAAGCCGTGCCAGAAGGGGACAAAGAAGATTGGTGCGCGCTATCCGTGCGCGATCTTGTCGACCAGGTGGGCGAGGATGATTAACAACTTGTTTTTAGCGGCTTGGTAGCAGCGCAGCAATGAGCATCACTTATCTCGAAGCGATCCGCGAAGCGCAGGCGAAATTGTTGCGCGACGACAATCGCGTTTTCATCTACGGACAGGATGTCGGCGGGACATTTGGCGGAGCGTTCAAGGCAACGAAAGGTTTGGCGAAGGAATTTCCCGGGCGCGTGTTGAACACTCCGATCAGTGAGGATGCGATCGTCGGCACTGCCATTGGTGCCGCGATGCAGGGAATGCGGCCAATTGTCGAGATGCAGTTTGCGGATTTCTCGAGCATCGCCCTGAATCAGATTCTCAATAACGCAGGCACGCATTACTGGCGAACAGGCATGCCGGTGCCGATCACAGTGCGTCTGCCTTCCGGTGGAACAAAGGGAAGCGGTCCGTTCCACAGCCAATCGATGGAATCACTTTACGCGCATTATCCGGGTCTCATCGTGATGACTCCAGCCACGGTGGAAGACGCGTACACCATGTTGATAGAAGCTGTGGCAATCGATGATCCTGTCGTTTACTGCGAACACAAATATCTTTATTACCATCTCAAGGCCGACAAGTTGCCGGACAAAGGTTTGCCGACTGGACGTGCGCGTATCGCCCGTGAAGGGCGCGATCTCACGATCGTGAGTTACAGCGCGATGACACAGGAATCTCTAGCCGCCGCGAAGGAACTCGCGCGCGAAGGCCTCGAGGTTGAAGTTGTCGATCTACGCACGGTCAAACCGTTGGATACCGACACCGTGCTTGCATCTGTCGCGCGCACCGGCCGCTTGCTTTGTGTCGGCGAATCATTTCCTTGGGGCGGCGCGAACGCGGAAGTCGTCGCACGGGTCACCAGCCAGGGCTTTCATCTGCTCGATGCCGCACCGCAGCGTATCAACGCGAAAGACACTCCGATTCCGTATCATCCAAATCTCTGGAGCGCGCATCGACCTAACGCGAAACATATCGTCGTGAAAGCGCGTGCGTTGCTTCGAGAATAGAATTATGCCGCAAGTCCCGATCATCATGCCGCAGCTTGGCGAATCAATCGCCGAAGCCACAATCGTGGATATCAAGGTCAAACCTGGCGACGAAGTTGTGGACGATCAGGAAATCATTGACGTCGAGACGAACAAAGCGGTCATGGGCGTAACAACGCCGTGCAAGGGAAAGATCGAGAGGATTGCGGTGCAGTTGAAGGAGACGTATCCCGTGGGCGCGGTGCTCGGCTACGTTGAAGCGAGCGAACAAGATGCTGCGCGTTTCGCCAAACATGCGCCGCCAGCTCCACCACAAAAGGAAGTCGCGGAAGAAATTCCTGCGCGCGCCGATGAGGAAGTTGCTCCGGCCCGGGAAAGAAAAATCGGCTCGCGCGACGGCGACGGTGAACGGGCCGACGGTCTGCCGGTTCCAGCAATCACAAAAGGCGCAACTTTTATGTCCCCGCGCGTGCGCGCGCGCATGGCTGAATTGCAACTGACAATCGCTGATCTGGCAGGGATCATGGGAACCGGGGCCGGCAACCGAGTCACGATCAAAGACCTCGAAGGCTTTCTGCACAGGATCGAGAATCAGACTGCGCACGAAGCGTCCAAGATTCGCACCGGCGTGGCCGATGCGATGCGTCGGAGTTGGACCCGCCCGCTTTCCACAATCGGCTCATCGGTAAATCTCGATCCGGTATTACAAGATCGCCAATCGCGCGATCCGAAGCCCGGGCTCGGCCTTTACGCACTGCGCGCGCTCGCGCTCGCGCTCGCGGAAAATCCAGCCGCGGCGGCGAAATTCATCGGAAACCGCGTGGTGCAATCAAACTCGATCGATGTCGGAATTGCCGTCGAAGCTGAAGACGGAATCATGGTGCCGGTAATTCGCGGCGCTGACAAAACTTCCCTTGCCGATCTCACCACAAAATACAAGGAATTGATCGAACTCGCGCGACAGCGACGCATTTCGCCCGACATGCAGGCCGGCGGTATTGCCACTGTTTCCAACTTCGGGGTTTTCGGAATGGAATGGGGCACACCGATTCCCCTGCCGGATCAAACGTTGCTGCTCGGCCTCGGCGTCGGCAAAAAGGTCCCGTCGTGGGACGAAACGAAAAACGAATTCGTACCCAAAACAGAAGCGCAAATCACTTTAAGCTTCGATCATAGAAGCATCGACGGCGGCGGCGCTAGTCGTTTGCTCAAGCGCGTGATCGAGCTGCTGGAAGACCCGAAAACACTGTAAAGGTTCGACCGGGCCATCCTCTATCAATTCCCGGGAATAATGAGTGTTAGACTTTTCGGTGAGGAAAGAATTCCCGCTCGGGACTAAATCCACCGACATGTCTGGTGTCGGAGTTATCTCTATCACAGTAATAGACGGCGGCCAGGAATGCTACCTACGAAAGGATTCAAGCTTTTGGACCTGTGCAAGGTCAGCCGTCGCCGTGTTGTTATTTAGGTTTGTTGCATTGAGGGTTCATCAATTGACTCGCGTGACCACCTCGGCTGGGTCGCTCGCAGCAGGTAACTGATTTGTTACTGTTCGCTGTTATGAGGTAGTCCCTTCCCGTGCTACGGCTCGGTAGAGAAAGAAGAAAAATGTATGACAATTCTTAATTCGAAAAGCTACTATCACTTAATTTTTTGCCGCGGAATCGTAGCCGCGGCAATCGCAGTAAGTTCGTTTATCAGTTCGCAGGCGGCCCAAGCAGCGGCTGGTGATCTGGACTCGGCCTTTGGTGTTGGCGGCAAGGTGACAACCGATCTTAGTCGCAGCACCGATATCGCCAACGCGGTGGCGGTCCAAGCTGATGGTAAATTGGTAGTCGTCGGGCAAACCTACAAAAACAATGATTTCTCGAACGAAGACTTTGCCGTGGCCCGCTACAATACGGATGGCACGCTCGACACCACTTTTGGTAACGGGGGCAGAGTGAGAACAGATTTCCCCGGCCTGGCGGCGGTACCCTCAGCTGTGGTTATACAAGCTGACGGCAAAATCGTGGTCGCAGGCGGCGCCTTCCCGCTCTTCACCTTTGCCGGCGATTTTAAAGTGGTCCGATATAACCCGAATGGGTCGCTCGATAGGTCTTTCGGTTCCGGTGGAATCGTAACAACGATTTTCCCGGGCGACGGTAGCTACGCGTTCGCGGTGGCGTTACAATCGGACGGCAAAATCATCGCCGCCGGGACCGATTTCGTCGATTTCAATCCCGGAGATATGTCCGATACGGACTTCGCCCTGGCTCGTTACAATATCGATGGAAGTCTGGACGCCACCTTCGGTAGCGGCGGCACGGTCACGACCGATTTCTTCGGCACCGAAGACGATGTTTTTTCGGTCTTGATCCAGACGGACGGGAAGATTGTCGCAGTCGGCTCGGCCAATGACCCTGCGAAATTCTACGACTTCGCCGCGGTGCGTTATCTAAGTAATGGCACGCTCGATACGACATTCGGCTCTGGCGGGAAAGTGACCACTGACTTCGGCCGCCGTGGCTTCGATCGGGCACACTCGGCTGCTCTGCAGGCGGACGGCAAAATCGTCGCGGCTGGGTTTGCCACTTCCCCAGACGGGATATCTGAGAATTTTGCTGTCGCACGCTACACCTCAAACGGTGTTCTTGATACCAGCTTTAATAACCGCGGGTTACAGCAAATCGACTTCGGCAGCTGTTGTCAGGACGCCTGGCAAGTGCTCCTGCAAAGTGATGCGAAGATAGTTACCATTGGTTTTCCCAACTCTGAAGGCTCCGATTCTGACTTTCTGCTGGCGCGTTTAAATTCGAATGGCTCTCTCGACGCCAGCTTCGGGGTTGGCGGTAAAGTGCGCACCTCATTCGGCAATCTCAACGGCGGAGCGCAAGGTGGCCTTCTTCAGGCCGATGGAAAGATCGTAGCAGTTGGGTTTCAAGCCACATCCACCAGCGGAGGAGTGGACTTTGCCCTGGCCCGTTACCTTAGTCAGTAGATTTCCTTCAGGTTAAAATGAGACATGTTGCCAGTCTGCTCGGCCATTTCTGGTGCGCGGGAATATTCGAGCGGTTCTGATCTCTACTACGTCAACATCCATCCTTGAGTCCCATCCGGCAGTATTAATTATAGGCCCTAGTAGCACCGGCGATTCGTTAGCGACTCTCGTGAAAAATCCTTGTAGGGTCTCATGGAGTAGGTAACTGGATTGTTACTATTCTTTGGTGGGAGCTAACTAGTTCTCGTGCTACGCCTCAGCCGAAAGGAGATGCGCGGGCTTGCTTTTGCGCGACTTTTGTGGCGTGCCTGCTGATAAGGATGTGACTTCACCAAGCGCGATTGGGCGACGTTCGCGAGCGCGAATCCGTCCTGTAGCGGACGCGCAAAACGGCGCGGCCAGATTTGCCACCACTCATTGGAGTGTGGTACTGACCGCGCAAGGTGAATCGCCGGCGGCAGAAGAGGCGCTCGAAAAACTCTGCCAAATTTACTGGCGACCTCTCTACACTTTTGCGCTACGGCAACGGTGCGATTCCGAAGAAGCGCGGGATTTAACTCAGGGTTTTTTTCAGCTCCTGCTGGCGCGCCGGGATTTGGAGACTGTTCGCAAGGAAAAAGGACGCCTGCGTTCTTATCTGCTTGTATCGTTCAAACATTTTCTGACAGGGGAACGGCGCCGGGGAATGAGGATAAAGCGCGGCCGCGGACAATGGCCGATTCCACTCGAGGAACTCTGCGCAACTGAGCGCACCGGTTCTGTATTCGACAGACTTGTTGATTCGCTAAGCGCCGATCGGCTGTATGAGCGCCGATGGGCTTTGACCCTCATCGAACAAGTGCTCAAGCGGCTAAAGGAAGAGTATCGCGCGACAGGTAACGCTTTTCTGTTTGACTCCTTGAAACAATTGTTACCAGACGAACCGGACGCGCCGTCCCGGCCAGAGATTGCGTCGACATTGGGTATGACGGAAAACGCGCTCAGGCAAGCCTTCCACCGGTTCCGCCACCGTTATCAACTTTTATTACGGGAGGAGATTGGCCACACCGTTGCCGATCCTCGAGAGATCGAAGATGAGTTGCGGCATCTAATCACTGTGTTGCGGTCCTAGGGCCCCACGGGTTGCGAGAATTGCTACGAAATTTCATCCTGGTTTGATTGCCGCTGACAATGAAATTCGTGTCCAGAGTCTGCTCAAAGTGCGGCGCGGAAATCTTTGCTGACGCCGCGGAAGGACTTTGCACTGCGTGTCTGCTCGAGACAGGTCTCGGACTCTTTTCACAGGCTGTAGGCCGGGCCAATGATTTCGGCCATACAGGCCAGCCTCCGCGTATCGATACTCCTGGTGCAAACGGAAGTAGAGCAGCAGGGTTTGACACGGAGATGCCAGAGATTCTGGGCGATTACGAATTACTGGAGGAAATCGGTCGCGGAGGTCAGGGTGTAGTCTATCGCGCACGACAGAAAAGTCTCAACCGCGTCGTAGCGTTAAAGGTTGTCAGGACTGGCGAGCGAACTACACCAGCGCGCCTTAAGCGATTCCGGCTGGAAGCGGAAGCTGCGGCGAGCTTGGATAATCCCAACATCGTTCCCATTTACGAAGTCGGCGAGCGCGCTGGGTCCTGCTACTTCAGCATGAAATTCATTGAGGGCGGGCCGCTCGATCAACTCGCTAAACGCGAACCTATGCCGGTCCGCTGGGCAGCGGAAGTGATTGCCAAGCTCGCCCGCGCGGTTCATTACGCGCATCAGTGCGGGATACTCCATCGAGACATAAAGCCCGGAAACATCTTGCTCGACGCAAATCGCGAACCGCATCTTACCGACTTCGGCCTGGCACGCTTGACTGAAACCGAGAGCACCGTCACCCGCACGATTGAAACGCTGGGCACGCCGAGTTACATGGCCCCGGAACAGGCGTTAGGCCATCACAACCAGCTTACCAGCGCCACCGATGTTTATGGTTTAGGCGCGGTACTTTATCATTTGCTCACTGGTCATCCACCGTTTGCAGGAGGAACAACCTACGAGACTATCCGGCTTCTCTTGGAAACCGAGCCACGGCAGCCACGCCTGTGGAATCCAAAAATAAACCGCGATCTGACAACCATCTGTCTCAAGTGCCTCGAAAAAGATCCGCAGCAGCGGTATTCATCCGCCCTCGTGCTCGCCGAAGAACTTGAGCGGTGGCTCCGGCACGAGCCGATTCGCGCTCGGCGCACGGGAATGTTCGGTCGTGGAAGAAAATGGGTTCGCCGGAATCCTACCTTAGCCTTGTTGATACTGTCACTCACCGGGTTGGCAGCGGCCATTAGTTGGAATGTTTGGAAAAGCGAACTTGTCGCCAGCACCGCAGTAACAGGTATTGCCGTGTTACCATTTGAAAATCTGAGCGAAGAGAAAGAAAGCACGTTTTTTGCCGATGGCGTCCAGGACGACATTCTGACCAAGCTGGCAAAAATTCGCGATCTGAAGGTGATCAGCCGCACCAGCGTGATGCAATATCGTGGGAATGAAAATATGCATGAGATCGGCGCAGCGCTGGGAGTGTCTCACACGCTACAGGGCAGTATCCGCAAAAATGGAACACAACTGCATTTGAACGCACAATTAATCGATACGCGGACCGACAGCCATGTTTGGGCGGAACAATACGACTGCGATTTGAACAGTGTCTTTGCAGCGCAGAGTGCGATTGCGCTAAAGGTTGCAGACCAGCTTCATGCCAAATTGTCCACTGCTGAAAAACTGGACATGGCGCGACCGCCAACGGCCAACCTTACCGCCTTTGAATTCTATACTCGCGCCAAGAATCTTGTTTTAATGACCAGCTTTACCATCGGCACGAAGGCGAATTTGCTGCAAGCGGCCGATCTTTTGAACCAGGCTGTCGCGCATGATTCTTCATTTTTCCAAGCGTATTGTCTGCTCTCGCACACACACGACCTCCTCTACTTCTTTGGCTTCGATCGGACCCCTGAGCGCCTCGCGTTAGCTGAGTCAGCCATTCAGGCGGCATTCCGCCTCCGACCCGATTCGGGTGAAACGCACCTCGCACGCGCTGAAAATCTTTACCGAGGATACCTTGATTATGATGGCGCTTTGGCCGAGCTCGAACTCGCCCGTAAAAGCCTACCTAATGATCCCATGATATTTGAGCTGGAGGGCTACATCGAGAGACGCCGAGGGAATCAACAAGAGGCGCTGCAGAGTCTTGAGCGCGCGGTCGATCTTGATCCGCGGAACTTTTTCACTCTGCAGCAGATTGCGGCAAGTTACGATCTTCTCCAACGGTATGCCGACGAAGCCACCACGCTGGAGCGCGCGCTGTCCATCAAACCGGACGATCTCGATACGAAGGTAGCACGCGCAATGATGGAAGTAGATTGGAAAGCTGATACTCGGCCCTTGCGTGGGCTGATTGATGAAATCCGTGCGAAATATCCTGCTGATGTTGAGAATGTGACCGATTCGTGGCTCATCTGCGCACTCGCCGAGGGGAACACTACTGCAGCAAGAACTGCGTTAGATGCCTCAGGCGAGAACCCCTTAAGTGATGACGTTATTCAGTTCAATCGTCCCTTTATCGAAGGCGTTATCGCTCGGATGGCAAATGACACTGAAAAAGCACGGGTGGCTTTCACCGCGGCGCGAGCAGTGCAAGAGAGAGTCGTTCAAGCTCAACCAAATTATGGGCCGCCGCTGTGTGTGCTTGGTTTGATTGATGCTGCTTTGGGACGAAAAGAAGACGCATTGCGCGAAGGCCGGCGCGCCGTCGAGCTTCTCCCAGTGGAAAAAGATGCGATCAATGGCCCGCGCATGATCGCGCACCTGGCAATGATCGCTGCTTGGGTCGGCGAGAAAGATCTAGCCTGTGAGCAGCTCGCTATTGCCATTCGTCCACCAAGTACCGTTACCTACGGTCAGCTGAAACTGCTGCCGTTCTGGGACCCGCTCCGCGGCGATCCGCGTTTCAAAAAAATCGTCGCCTCCCTGGCACCGGAATAATCCTGTAGTGGCAGGCGTGCCGCCTGCACCTTGACCCGAGGCAGCCCAGACAGCTGCCTCAACAGTTCATCTGCATTTTTCGCGTAACAAATCGCCGGATTTCGCACAGTACAACGGTGAATGACCCATAACTGGCAGAGCATCTTTAATGTAGGTCGAAATTCAAACCGCAGAAAGGAATTCACTTATGTTTAGCATTGAAGCACTTAGAAAAAACAGCGAAGCCGGACGGCCTGTTTCGTGGTTCGTGCCCTATTTTGCCGTAATGGCCACGATTCTGACGATGATCCTCGCTCCGTCGACCGCTTCGGCAAAACGGCCACCGACTCCTCAGAACTTTCGTGTGACTGCGCAAACAGCCTACACTGTTACCGTCGCTTGGAGTCCGCCCGGCAACAACTCGGGGGAGTTCAATTACTATCTCTCAGGAGCCTATGGCGTTACTCCGGCTGTCCTGCCAAAGACCGCCACCAGCTATACCTTCACGAGACTGCATTCCGGCAATCAGTATTGGTTTTTCATCTATGCAAAGGATGCCAATGGAAACACGTCCGAAACAGTCAACACGACGACCACAACCCTTCTTGATACGACGCCGCCTTCAACGGGGCCGGTGATTACAGTCACAGAAATCGGTTCCAATTATATCACGCTTTCCTGGACTCCTGCGCAGGATGACTGCCCTTTTCTCTCTTACCAGGTATCGGTGAATGGGGATCCTGCTACGGAACTCAGCCTTAATTTGTCCACCACCCTTCGATTCCTGCAGCCGCAGACAATCTACATCTTGACCGTTCGGGGGCGCGATGAGGGACATTTCTGGTCGCCGTTCAGCACACCCGTCAACGTAACGACCCTGCCACCCAATCCAAATGACCACACACCGCCGACCACGCCCGCGAATCTGACCGCGTACAGTATTGACGGCGCCACCGAGCTGCAGATCCAGTGGTCCCAATCCACCGATGATTTCGATGCCCAGGCCAACATCCGTTACGATGTCTACATCAACGGCGTCTTTGCGGATGTCCTCTTCGGTTCCGGCGGCCCGATCCCGGATTATGGTGTATTCGGAGAAAACACGATCGAAGTCATTGCTACGGACACTGCGGGGAACGCATCCCCGCCGGCCACGACCACCATATTCATACCATAACGGACGCTGAACGGCCTTCCGCCTAACATAGGTGTGATGGCTTTATTAACCTTCTACGCCATCGTCACTTTTCGCGTAACAAATCGCCTGACTTTGCACAGTACAATTGTGAGGGAGCCATTGCTTCGCAGTACTCAGACAAAATCAAAATTTCAAACTATGAAATGTGTTAAACCGGTTGCTCAAATGGTTCGCTACGTTCCCGACCGCTGTTTCCGCATGTGTGCGATTCTTTGCGCGGCGATTGCAGCAACAGCATCAGTTGCGAGAGCCGATTGGACCCACTTCCGCTTCGACCCCGCACACCTCGGCGTGAACCCCAATGAGACAATCCTCTCCCCTGCAAATGTGGCGAACCTGACCGTGAAGTGGCGGACCAACATCGGCGGAGGCTGCTTTGCCTCTGCAAGTGTTGTAGACGGTAAGTTGTACACGGCCGATACCGGCAGCGCTAATGGCAAACTACATGCGTTGGATGCTACTACCGGACAGGAGCTATGGACCTTCCCATCCGATGCCCTCCCCGGCGACCACGCGTGGACGTCGCCACCAGTCGCGAACGGTGTCGTTTATTTCGGCGTGAATCGTTTCGTACCGGTCGTCTATGCCGTTAACGCCACTTCTGGACAGGAGATTTGGCATCACACCGGACCAGTAGCGAATATCGTCTCTTCGCCCGCTTTGGAGAGCGACCGCCTCTATGTGGTGTTCACCGATGGAACCATTCGGGCACTGGACGCAACCAACGGACAGGTGATCTGGAGCGTCAATCACCCAGGTGCTGCTCTTTCCTCGCCAGCTGTCGCCGACGGGCGACTTTATATCGCGACCGACAACAGGGGCCTGCTCGCTCTCGACGCCAACACTGGCTCCCAACTCTGGCTAGCTCCAATGCCTGGGCCGCAATGGTCTTCGCCTGCTGTAGATAACGGGCGGGTCTTCGTTGGCTCCCGGGATGACCATAGACTCTACGCCTTTGATGCCCTCACCGGAAACATACTTTGGACTGCCACCACCAATGACTGGGTGCAGACTTCGCCAGCCGTCGCCAACGACGTTGTTTACATCGGTAACAATGCAGGCAATCTGTACGCTTTCAACGCGCAGAGCGGCACTCCTATTTGGCAGACTGCGTTCGCAGCCGGCTTCGGCGGCCTAAGCTCGCCGACGGTGGCGAACGGTGTCGTTTACATCGCTTCGGGAATCGATGATTCGGGGACACGATTCGATGGTAAGCTATACGCGCTCAATGCTACTACGGGCGAGGTGCTGTTTAGTGACTTCGTCAGCGAGAATGATGAGGGTGAGGCGAGATGGGTCAATGCTTCGCCGACAGTAGACAACGGGGTCGTGTACATACCCAACTACGGTGACGGGACCGTAGCTGCGTTTGCGCTAGGGACGCCTACTCCCACTCCTACACCAACTCCAACAGCAACTGCAACCCCTACTACGACGCCAACAGCCACGGCTACTCCGACACCAAGCGCCACGCCGACTGCCACACCAACATCTACACCGAGGCCTCGCCCCACCCCCAAGCCGCGCCCCACTCCACGGCCGAGGCCCTAGGATAACGGAATCCGAGTAACGAAACGCCAAAGGATGACGACGGCCACATGAAAGAGAAGAAGCTTCCTCAATCCCGCTTCTTTAATCTGTGCGTCTTAGCCGCGCTGTTTGTCGTCTCAGCTGGTGCCGCTGTAGCGCTGTTTGCCACTGCAATTCCGTCCAGGCTTGCTGTCGACACGGCGCTTCCGGCGGCAGGCCCAACACCAACGCCAACCCCGGCAAACGTCCTTTACGATCAGTATGACAACTTTTCCATAGAGAAGACTCCTAACATCCCCTCGCAGGACGCCGAAACGGCGTTAAACTTTTTTGATAGCCAGGCCGCTGACGATTTCATCGTGCCGGCTGGGCAGACTTGGCAGGTCACCGAAGTCGATGTGCTCGGAGAATATGACAGCAATGGGCCGGCTGCGTCCTTTCACGTTTTCTTCTACGAGAACGGCGCAGGCAACCTGCCAGGGCTGCTGCTTGCGAGCCGACTCGAGAATCCCTATACAGGAAGCAACGACTTCGTGATCACGCTTACCGAGCCGGTCACCCTCGCCGAGGGATCTTACTGGGTATCGGTCCAGGCGCGGCAGGATATCACTCAAGCAGGTTTTTGGTTGTGGCATAATCGTAGCGTCCAAGCCAACGCAGGCGCTGCCTGGCAAAACCCAGGCAACGGATTCGGCACCGGCTGCGTGGCCTGGATTCGCAGGGTTACGTGCGCTCTGTTACAACAGACTGCTCCTGACCAGGTGTTTCGTCTCATCGGAACAAGTGCCGCCGCTACTCCAACACCGACACTAACTCCAACACCGTCTCCTTCGACAACGCCAACTGCCACAGTTACTCCTACCACGACTCCAACGGCAACGGCGACGCTGAGTGTTACGCCGACTCCGACCGCTACCGCGACTGTAACGCCGACGTCAACACCTTCAGCTACGCCACGGCCTACGCCCACGCCGAGGCGAGCACCGACTCCGAGGCCTCGTCCTTCACCCGCGCCGCGTCCTTGAGTTTCTGCCTTGTGATTGTGCTTTTATGATATTTTCTAACGGCTAAGCGTTCCATGCTGCTAGGCCGGCAGCGAAGCGGAAGAAACGTTGTCTCCCGCGAGAATGAATTCAGCGGCCAGCCTGGGGACACTATTTTTCGCGTAACAAATCACCGGATTTCGCACAGTACATTAGTAGGGGAGTCCTTGTTCGAAGGACTCCCTCTCTAGGAATGTCAACGCTAAGAAGGGTGAGCAACAATGGCGAGACACTGGGAAGACGTTTTTCCAGAATTGGAATAGAGAATTTATCGCGCGTCCCTGTCCGGAGCCGCGCGCGGGTGCAACCAACGCGGACAATTTGAGAACTGAACCATGAATATTATTAACCTCTTTCGTAAAGCAGTCGGTGATGCTCTGTCCAACAATATCGGCAGCGCAATTACTAAAGAAAACAGTCTGGCAAGGCCGATCGCTGTCGGCGGTCGTGTCCGGGTATACGTGTTGGTTTGCGCGGCGATCGCGGCGACTGTGTCGATGGCCACAGGGGATTGGACACTCTTCCGCTTCGACCCAGCGCACCACGGAGTCAATCCCAACGAGACAATCCTCTCCCCCGCAAACGTGGCCAACTTAACCGTGAAGTGGCGGACCAACATCGGCGGGGGCTGCTTTGCCTCTGCAAGCGTCGTTGGCGGCAAGTTGTACACCGCCGACATTGGCAGCGCGAACGGCAAGCTGCACGCGCTGGATAGCGCCACGGGTCAACAGCTGTGGACGTTCCCGCCTGATGCCCTAGCCGGCGACTTTGCGTTTGCATCGCCAGCCGTCGTGGATGGCGTGGTTTATTACGCCGTAAACCGGTTCAGTCCTGTCGTGTTCGCGGTAAACGCGACGACTGGTGCGGAGATATGGCGGCACGCTGGCCCACTGTCCCAAATTATCTCTTCGCCTAACGTGGTTGACCGACGCGTGTATGTAGCGTTCACCGACGGCACTATTCAGGCGCTAGATCCTGCAAATGGGCAGCCGATCTGGAGTGTCATCCATCCAGGTGGTGCTTATTCATCGCCGGCGGTCGCCGATGGACGCTTGTATATCGCAATCCACAATAGCGGCCTTCTCGCTCTCGACATCACTACTGGGTCCCAACTCTGGCTGGCTCCGATGCCTGGACCGCAATGGTCTTCGCCCGCTATAGAAAACGGACGGGTTTTCGTCGGCTCCCGCGACGATCATAAGTTGTACGCCTTCGATTCCGTAACCGGGAATACCCTGTGGACCGCGACTACCAGCGATTGGGTGCAGACGTCCCCAGCTGTGGCCAACGGCGTCGTATATATCGCTAACAATTCAGGCAACCTTTACGCCTTCAACGCCGAGACAGGTGGCCTCATCTGGCAAAGTGCGGTCTCGCCGGGTTTCGCCATCGGAAGTTCACCGACCGTGGCCAATGGTGTTGTTTACGTCGCTTCTGCGCTAGACGCCTCAGCCACCCACTTCGATGGAAAACTATATGCAGTCGACGCTGCTACGGGGCGGGTACTGTTTAGAGAAGTTGTCAGCGAGGGACAGGGGGAGGCGAGGTGGGTCCAAGCCTCACCCACAGTTGACAACGGGGTCGTGTACATCCCCAACTACGGTGACGGAACGGTCGCCGCGTTTTGGTTAAACACGCCTACTCCAACGCCCACACCGACACCTGGACCGATCCAGCTCAGAGGCCAGGGGAAAAAGGTGGGAGGAATAAATACATCGCGTCTGAAATGGAGAGGGGCGACCTCGGCCAACATCGACGTCTACCGCGATGGAGTTGTGATCGCGACAACGCCGAACGACGGTTTGTATGACGACTCCACCGGTACCACCGGTCAGGCTAGCTTCATGTACGGGGTCTGTGAAGCTGGAACCCAGACGTGCTCCAACGAAGTAACAGTGAGCTTCAGGCCTTAGGGAACCTGGTTGGGACTTTGTAAAAGGACGGCGTTTCGCCGCAGCAAAATGGAGCTTTCGCTGCATTCGTTTTCTCCTGTTTGAGAGATTTCCCGCTTTCCGGGGTAACGGTTGGCCGAATTTGGCGCAGTACATAGGTGAGCGGTCTAATTCGCTGGCAAGTTCGTTGGCACGAATTCGGCCGAAACGAAAAACGCAAAAGAAAAGTAAATCAGGCAGCCAGCGTAAAAACCCAGAACCGCCAAAAATGAAAACAGAGAATTTCGCCACGGCGTTCTGCCCGCGGACACGTGGAATGCAATCGCGCGCGGACACAACCAAACACTTAAATATATAACATCATAAGGCTGATTATTGACGCAATCAGCATTGCTACTTTCCGACCAGGTAACTGAACTATTACAATTGTTCGTAGGGGATAGTCGTTTTCCGTACTACGCCTCAGCAAAAATGAAAGCGATATCTATGACAACCATTGGCTCAAAACTGTACTATTTTTCGACCCTTTGCCGTGGAATCTTTACCGTGACGATCGTTCTGACTTGGTTCATCAGTTCGCACGCGACGCAAGCAGCGGCTGGTGATCTCGATCCTACATTCGGGATTGGCGGCAAGGTGACAACCGATCTTGGGCGCAGCAGCGACAGCGCCAACGCGGTGGCGGTCCAGACTGATGGCAAACTGGTAGTCGTCGGACAAACCTTCAAGAACAATGATTCCTCGGAGAAAGACTTTGCCGTGGCGCGCTACAATACCGATGGCACTCTCGACACCACCTTCGGCCATCGTGGTAGAGTGAGAACAGATTTTCCCACCCTGGCGGCGGCAGCGTCATCGGTGGTTATACAACCTGATGGCAAAATCGTGGTCGCGGGCGGCGCCTATCCGCTCTTTACTTTCGCCGGCGATTTCAAAGTGGTCCGCTACAACCCGAACGGATCGCTCGATACGTCGTTCGGTTCCGGTGGAATCGTAACTACGATTTTCCCGGGCGACGGTAGTTTCGCGTTCGCAGTGACGTTGCAGTCGGACGGGAAGATCATCGCCGCCGGGACCGATTTCGTCGATTTCAATCCGGGCGATATGTCTGATACCGATTTTGCGCTGGCTCGTTACAATCCGGATGGAAGTCTGGACACGACCTTCGGTAACGGCGGCACAGTCACGACCGATTTCTTTTTCGGTATGGAAGACGATGCCTTTTCGGTCTTGATCCAACCCGATGGAAAGATTGTCGCAGTCGGCTCGGCCAATGAGGGTGCGACTTTCTACGACTTCGCCGCTGCCCGCTATCTCAGTAATGGCACGCTCGATACGACATTCGGCGCGGGCGGAAAAGTGCACACCGACTTCGGCGTTCGTGGCTTTGATCAAGCGCTCTCGGCTGCTCTGCAGGCGGATGGCAAAATCGTCACGGCTGGATTCGCCACTTCCATAGACGGGATACGTGAGAATTTCGCTGTCGCACGCTACACCTCAAGCGGTGTTCTCGACACTACCTTCAGTGGCGACGGGTTACAGCAAATCGACTTCGGCAGCTGTTGTCAGGATGCCTGGCACGTGCTCCTACAAGGCGACGGCAAGATTGTCACGGTAGGTTTCCCGCAGAGCGAACAATCCGATTCCGACTTTCTGCTGGCGCGTTTAACTTCGAACGGCTCTCTCGATACCACCTTCGGCATTGGGGGCAAAGTGCGCACGTCATTCGGTAATCCCAGCGGCGGAGCTTACGGGGCTGCGCTTCAAGCAGATGGAAAAGTTGTGGCGGTTGGATTTCAAGCCCTAGATTTTGCCCTGGCGCGCTACCTTAGCCAGTAAATTTCCCCCCTCAGCTTAACGAGACATATCGCCAGTCTGCTCGGTCATTTCTAACGCGCGGGGAATAATTGAGCGGTTCTAACCTCTAATTATGTGAAGGTCCATGATTAAGAGGTCGAGGCATCCGACGCGCCATCGCAATCGTGTTGGCGAGCGCGGACTTGCTCTTCTTGATGCTTGTCGTTACCTCCGAAAGGATTCAAGCCTCTTGGGCCGCTGCAACGCTAATCTAGGCAGTATTAATCATAGGCTCTGCATTGGCGGTTCGTCACATGATGCTTGTGGAAAATCTTCGCAGGGTCTCACGGAGCAGGTAGCTGGATTGTTACTATTCATTGTTTGGAGGCAGCCGCCTCTTGTGCTACGCCTCGGCAGAAAGGAGAGCGCAGGCTTGCTGTTGTTGGGACTTTTGCTTGGATCGCAGGGTGCCTGCTAATGAGGAGATGGTTTCACTAAGCGCGATCAGGGGAAGTTCGCCACGGCGAATTCGTCCTGTAGCGGACGCGCAAAACGGCCCCGTCGCGTTCGCCACCACTCATTGGAGCGTGGTGCTGACCGCGCAAGGTGAATCGCTAGCGGCAGAAGACGCGCTCGAGAAACTCTGCCGTATGTATTGGCGACCCATTTACAGTTTCGTGCGCCGACAGGGTGTTGGGCCAGAGCAGGCAGAGGACGTGACTCAAGGTTTTTTTGCGCTGCTATTGGAACGCAGAGATCTAAAAACTGTCCGCAAAGAAAGGGGGCGGCTTCGCTCTTATCTGCTTGAGTCGCTGAAACATTTTCTGTCTGACGAACGGCGGCGCACGATGGCAATTAAGCGGGGAAAAGGCCAACGGAGGATCCCGTTTGAAGAGTTGGGTACTGACGAGCGGATCGAGACGGAACTGGCGGATCGAGTGACTCCGGAGCGAATTTACGAACGCCGCTGGGCTTTGACGGTGCTGGCACGTGTGCTTGGCCGGTTGAAGGATGAGTACAGCGTTACGGGTAACCGACCGCTGTTTGATTGGCTCAAGCAATTACTGCCAGACGAACCTGAAGCGCCGTCGCGAGCGGAGATCGCTACACGATTGGGCATGACAGAGAATGCGCTTAGACAGGCATTCCATCGATTTCGCCATCGTTATCAATTTTTATTACGGGAAGAGATTGCTCATACGGTTGCCACCGCGGGCGAGACTGAAGATGAATTGCGTTATCTAATGACTGTGTTGCGGACGTAGCCCGAAAATCACGCTGTACGTCCGCCCGCGTGACTATTGCCGTCGCACCGCGCTAGAATACAGTCTTCCGCAGGAAACGGGTTAGAAACGCGGGAGTGATTCTCTGGCGATGGCGGGTGAAATCAGACTCTGCAAAAAATGTGGGGCACAGATCTTTCCTGATGCGCCGGAAGGACTTTGCAGCGCTTGTCTGTTTGAGAGTGGTCTGCGGATATTCGGGGACGCACCTGTCGGTCAAATTCGTCATGATGATCCCGGCCGCATGCGCGAGCCTCCACACGGAGATGCAGGCGCTGTCCTCGGAAGCAAAGAAGCAATCTCCCAAGCAGACAAACGGGAAGACTTAGGCGACTACGAGTTGCTGCAGGAACTCGGCCGTGGAGGCCAGGCCGTAGTCTATTGCGCACGACAGAAAAGCCTCAACCGCATAGTCGCATTGAAAGTTGTCAGTACAGATCATTCGACTACGCCGACGCGCCTTAAGCGATTCCGGCTGGAAGCTGAAACTGCGGCAAGTTTGGACAACCCAAATATCGTTCCCATTTATGAAGTGGGCGAGCGTAACGGGTCGTGCTACTTTAGCATGAAATTCATTGAAGGCGGCCCGCTCGACCAACTCTTTAAGCACGGGCCGATACCGATTCGCCGCGCAGCGGAATTGATTGCCAAGCTTGCGCGCGCGGTTCATTACGCGCACGAGCGCGGCATTCTCCATAGGGACATTAAGCCTGGAAACATCTTGCTCGATGCAAATGGCGAACCGCACCTTACCGATTTCGGCCTGGCGCGGTTGACTGAAACGGACAGTACCGTGACCCGCACAATTGAAACGCTGGGCACGCCAAGTTACATGGCTCCGGAACAGGCGCTAGGATATAATAACCAGCTCACCAACACGACGGATGTCTATGGATTAGGCGGGGTGCTTTATCATTTGGTCACTGGTCATCCACCGTTTGCAGGAGGAACAACCTACGAGACGATCCGGCTACTCTTGGAAACCGGGCCGCGGCAACCACACTTGTGGAACCGGAAAATAGACCCCGACCTAACAACCATCTGTCTTAAGTGCCTCGAGAAAGACCCGCAGCGTCGTTATCCGTCCGCCCTCGCACTCGCCGAAGACCTTGACCGGTGGCTCAAACACGAGCCAATTCACGCGCGACGCACAGGAATTTTCGGATGCGGGAAAAGATGGCTGCGCAGGAATCCGCTCGCGGCCGGATTGATAGGGTCCTTACTAGCCTTGGCAGCGGCGGTCAGCGTGCTCGTCTGGAAAGTCGGACGCGTCGGACAGGCTCCGACCACAGGCGTGGCTGTGTTGCCGTTTGAAAACCTGAGCAACGACAGAGAGGACGCGTTTTTTGCCGATGGAATTCAGGATGATCTGTTGACGAAGTTGGCAAAAATTCGCGCACTCAAAGTCATCAGCCGCACCAGCGTGATGAAATATCCTCCAAAAGCCGCGGGACGCGATATTCGCCAAATCGGAAATGCACTGCGAGTCTCTCATATTCTCGCGGGTAGTGTGCGGAAAAAAGGTTCGTGGGTTCACATCAATGCCCAGTTGATCGACACTCGCATGGATACACATCTCTGGGTTGAGCAATATGACTGCGATTTGAAGGACGTGTTCGCGATCCAGAGTGAAATCGCACAAAGAGTTGCTGAACAGCTTCACACGAAAATTTCACCGGCTGAGAGATTAGCCATCCAGCGTCCACCGACCGTCGACCTAACCGCTTTCGATCTCTACAGCCGCGCCAAAGATCTTCTTCTCGATACAAATTTTTCGAGCGACGCAAAATCGAACTTCTTGCGTGCCATTGATGTCCTGAACCAAGCCGTCACACATGATCCAGCGTTTTTCCAGGCCTATTGTCAACTCGCCCAAGCTCACGAGCAGCTCTATCTTTTTGGCATCGATCGCACGCCCGCGCGATTAGCGCTGGCGGACGCAGCCATCCAAGCCGCGTTGCGCCTTCGTCCTGATGCGGGCGAAGCTCACCTTGCCCGTGCAGGGAACCTATACATGGGGTACCTCGATTACGATGGCGCCTTGGCTGAACTAGCCACAGCCAGCGAGAGCCTTCCCAATGATCCCCAACTGTTCGAGCTGAAAGGCTATATTCTGCGTCGCCAAGGCCAACAAGAAGCGGCATTGCGGAATCTTGAGCGCGCGGCCGAGCTCGATCCACTCAACCTTCCCATGCTGCTCCAGGTTGCGCTTAGTTACGAATATCTCCGGCGTTATGCCGACGAAAAGGCCGCCTTCGATCGCGCACTCGCCATCAAACCCGGCGATGTCGATACGAAGGTCGCACGCGCTTACGTGGAATTGGAATGGCAGGCCGATCCCCAGCCCTTGCATCAATTGATCGATGAAATCCGCGCGAAGAATTCTGCTGACATTAAGAGTGTAGCCGACAACTGGCTTACGTGCGCATTGGCTGAACGCGATCCTGATGGAGCTGCCGATGCCCTGGCAGCGCTCAGCGAAAATAATTATGGTAACGAAATCATAACATTCAGCCGTTCGTTCGTAGAAGGTCTAATTGCCCGGATGACCCACGATAATAACAAAGCGTTGTCGGCTTTCACTACTGCGCGGGCGGAGCAGGAGAACCTTGTGCAGGCCCAGCCGGATGACGCGTCAGCACTGTGCGTGCTTGGCTTAATTGACGCGGCGCTGGGCCGGAAAAATGAGGCGCTACAGGAAGGCCGACGCGCTGTCGAGCTTCTTCCAGTGGAAAAAGATGCGCTGAATGGGAGTGGCATCCTGTTCTATTTTGCAATGATCGCTGCATGGACAGACGAAAAAGATCTGGCCTGTCAACAGCTTGCCACCGCCATCGTCCTCCCGAGTCCGGTCACCTACGGCCATCTAAAACTGATGCCGTTTTGGGATCCACTGCGAGGCGAACCATGTTTCGAAAAAATCGTCACCTCGCTCGCGTCACAGGCGGATTAACCGCGAATCGAGCCTAATGAACGCCAATTCCTTGTATGTCTTTGCCATCTAGCGACGCGAATGAAGGCGGCGACGCTGGGTTCCCCGTTTCAAGGGATTAACGCCCAACATTTTTTATTTTCCTCGTAACAGTCCGATGGATTTTACGCAGTACAGTAGTGGGTGGGCTTTGTTAAAACGACGGCATTACAGTCTCTCATTGCCAAAAGGACGAGGGATAACTGAGGTGAAGTAGTAAATGCACAACCGATCCGCGCGGAACAAAACCAGACTCTTAAACAGGTGAACATCGTTATTCTGATTATGAACGCAGTCAGCAATATTACTTTCCGACGAAGCAGCAAAGAATTGGGCATGACAGGATTCCGGTCGTTGCCCGTCCTGTGCGTGACCCTGTCACTCGCCGTTGTCATGGGCGATCCGGCAAGCGCAAGCCCATCGGCCCCCAGCCGGTGGTCCATCGTGCCCAGTCCGAACAACGAAGGCCTCAACTGGCTCGCTGCCGTCGACGCCTCAGCGGGCAACGACGCCTGGGCGGTCGGCTACTACATCGGGTTCGAGGGAGTATACGAGACGCTCTCGCAGCATTGGGACGGGTCGGCGTGGACGCTGGTCGAGACCCCCAATGTGGGAGAGGGGACGGGCGATTGGCTCTACGGGGTGGCGGCGGTGTCTCCCTCCGAGGCGTGGGCGGTGGGCTACACCGCCGGCCCATGGGACACCTACACGTCGACCACCCTGATAGAACGCTGGACCGGGTCTGCCTGGTCGGTGGTCGCCAGCCCGAATCCCAGCGACGACCCGATCTATGGCGCTAACCAGCTCTACGACGTGCGGGCGTTCGCTCCCAATGACATATGGGCCGTGGGATGGTATTGGACCGAGATTGGCTCCGCGCCCCTCGTCGTGCGGTGGGATGGCCGCAGGTGGAGGGTATCGCCGACCCCGGACGAAGAATACCGTCAGCTCGTGGCCTTGGATGGGACGTCCTCCTCCGACATTTGGGCGGTGGGGCACTCACTCAACTTCAACGATGGACACCAGGCGCTAGCCATGCACTGGGACGGAAGGACTTGGGTCGTGGTCCCCACCCCGGTCCTCGCCGGCGACATCTACCTTAACGATGTGTCGATGGTCAACTCCACGGATGTCTGGGCAGTCGGCTACTCAATCCCCACCAACCTTGACATCCAGCCGGTATTCCTCCACTGGAACGGCTCGGCGTGGTCCGTTGTCCCCAGTCCGCATCTCTCGTCGACCTACAACTATCTCCAGTCCATCGTTGCCGTCTCGGCGAACCGCGTTTGGGCGGTGGGATATCGAACGATCACTGGTCACGAGGTCGTTTCGCTCGTCGAGCGCTGGGATGGAGCCCAGTGGCGCATCGAGTCCACATCCAACCGCCCAGACGGTGGGAACTACCTCTTCGACGTGACCGTGGATCCGGCAGGTGGACTGTGGAGCGCCGGATACTTCTACCCCAATGACTCCAGCAATTTTCAAACGCTTATCCAGCACCGATCGCCCTGACCGGTCGTTTAGAGGACGTAAGAACAATGGAGGAGCGAACAAGATAGGAGAGGCGGAAATGAACACGA
>Ga0081455_10002344_pt1 | contig 22600 bp, 32 predicted proteins | sample TabmetS3T2R1_FD_70207 | JGI IMG/M metagenome (GOLD analysis project Ga0081455, IMG submission 70207) | Tabebuia heterophylla rhizosphere microbial communities from the University of Puerto Rico - S3T2R1 | ecosystem: Host-associated > Plants > Roots > Rhizosphere ...
CGCATCCCGCCGCTGCGCGAATACACCGAGGACGTGCCCGACCTGCTCCGGCACTACGTCGATCGCCTCGTCGACGGCGAGGGGCTGACGTTCCGCAAGTTCAGCGTCGCCGCGCAGAATCGCCTGCGCAACTATCCTTGGCCCGACAACGTGCGCGAGCTCAAGAATCTCGTGCAGCGGTTGCTGCTGCAGGGTGGCGGCGAGGAGATCCGGCTGGAAGAGATCGAGCGCGAGCTCGCGGCGCAGACGCCGACGGCCGAGCCGCTCGTGAAGCAGGATCTGCTGGCGCTGCCGCTGCGCGAGGCGCGCGAGCAGTTCGAGCGCGCCTATCTACAACAGCAGCTGCTGCTGTGTAACGGAAAGGTGGGGCAGCTGGCGAAGCGTGTTGGGATGGAACGCACGCACCTGTATCGGAAGCTGCGGTCGCTGGGCGTCGACTTCCGCAACATCACCGACGACCAGGAATAAAGGGGACAGATTTATTTTCCGGCCCTGCGGAAAATAAATCCGTCCCCGTATTTCCGACCAAAAAGGGGACAGATCTATTTTCCGCAGAGCCGGAAAAAAGATCAGCCCCCTTTTTCCTCACGGATAACCCGTCTCCGCGGGGTTCGGCGTGATCGTGATCACCCGGAACACGCCCTCGTACGCCGACTTCAGCGAAAACTCGATCCGGCCGACTCCTTTATATAGGTACATCATGCGCTGCAGGTCGCGTGCGCCGTAGTTGAACGGCTGCCACTGCTTGCCCGTCATGCGCTGCGTCTGCGCGGTCGGCGGACCGAGCAGATCATTCACCTGCTGCTGGCTCATTCCCACCTGGATCTTGCTGAAATCCACCGTCGTCGGTGCGGCGCTCGCGGCCGGTGCGGCTGCAGGCGCGGCGGCGGGGGCGGGCGCAGCCGCAGCAGCCGGCGCCGCAGCGGGCTTCGCATTTTTCGCGTTCTTCTTGCCCTTCGCGGGCGCTGCCGGCGGCGGGGGTGGCGGCGGCGGCGGATTGCGCAGCAGCTCGAGGTTCACGGTGTGCGCGACGTACACATTGTCCGCGCCCTTCGGCAGTTGTTTGGCGGCCTTCTCGCAGTGGCCGCGCAGCTTGCGGTGCACCGTCTTGTCGTTGACGACGGCTTCGATGACCGGACGATAGCGGTTGTTGTGCGACGCGCCGAGCGCGCGGCACATCCACGCCACCGAGTCGACGCTCGAGAATTCCTCACCCGCGAGCGGGTACTTCTCGAGCAGCGCTTCGGCGAGCACGTCGAGCACCTCGGTGTTGGTGTAGCTCGTGTTCACCATGTTTTCCGACACCTGGCGGATCGTGCCCGGTCCGCCCTTGATGATCTGCTCGACGTAGCCCTTGTCGACGTCGTTCATCTCGGCGAAGGACAGCGTGCTCGCGCACAGGCATGCGGCCACGAGGCCGGCGAAGATCTTGTTGTTCATGTGAGCCTCCCTGATGCGGGCGGACTCTATCACCGGCGGATGTTTGGTCAAATGCGTGTGGGATACCGGGTTTTCGCCGTTGCGAAACAGGTCCGGGCCACCGACACGGGCTGCATCTGCAATACGGCGGGCGTATGCTGCGACGCCCGATCCCGGGACTAGATAGGTGACTCGTGAGGCAGAACCCCTACGCCGCGCCGAAGGCGCCCGTCAGCGATATGGAGAACGCGCCGGATGTCATGACGCGACCGAAGCAAGTGGTCTGGACGGTGTGGATCACCGTGGCCAACGTCGCGCTCGGCCTCGTGTTCATGGCGCTCAATTGGAGCTACTACGCAAGGATGGGATCGATCCCCGCGATCATCGGCGGGCAAATCGTCGGATTGGCCATCAACTTCTGGCTGTACTACAAGATCTGGCAGGGCCGGAATTGGGCGCGCATCGTGCTGCTCGTATTTTCAGTGCTCGGCTTCATGGCGTGGGCGCTCCCGACGACGCGCGGCGTGATGGCCGCCGCTCCCACCGTGGTGCGGGTGGGCTCCATCCTGGGTCTCGTTTCCAACGTCGTGGTCATCTGGCTGCTGTTCTTCTCTCCGGGCAAAGTCTGGTTTCGCAGGAACGATTGATCCATCACTGCAGCATTTGATGTCGTACCTCATCAAGACGGCGATCCCAGATCCGAAGGCGCGGGAATTCGAGTTTGTGCGCCAGAAGACGATGTACGGCGGCCGTCGCATCGCGCCAGGCGACGAGATCTTCCTGTTCGCGAGCGAGACGGAAGGCGGCGCGGGTCTCATCGCACGCGGCGTGGTCACACGTGCCGCGGCCACGCCGCGCATTCCCGGCGTTGCGAGGCAGACCCCGCGCGTCGATATCGTCGTGCGGCGCACCGCGCTCGCGAAGCGCGCGCTGGGCCGCGAGCAGCTGCGCGCGTTCAAGACCTGGAACGACGGTCGGCCCGAAACCGAGCTCAACTTCAAGTTCTACCGACAGGCGACCAACAAGATCGGCAGCATCTCGGACGACGCCGCGCGATTCCTGCGCGGTTGCTTCAAGCCCAGGGCGCGTCCGGCTCGATCTCGCGCCACGTCCCGAGGGGCAGCCCGACCACGCTGATCTTGCCGACGCTCGCGCGCACCAGCCGCAGCGTTGGAAAGCCCACCTTCGCCGTCATGCGTCGCACCTGGCGGTTCTTGCCCTCGCGGATCGCGAGCTCGATCCAGGCCGTCGGGATCTTCGCGCGATAGCGGATCGGTGGATCGCGTGGCCATAGCTCCGCGGGTTCGTCGATGAGCCGTGCCTCGGCGGGTTGCGTCGTGAAGTCGCCGAGGTTCACGCCCTCGCGCAGTTTCGCGAGCGCGTCTTCGGTTGGCGAGCCTTCCACCTGCGCCCAATACGTCTTCACGATCTTGTGCCGCGGCTCGGCGATGCGTGTCTGCAGCACGCCATCGTCGGTGAGCAGCAGAAGTCCTTCGCTGTCGGTGTCGAGGCGGCCCGCGGGATACACGTTCGGCACCTTCACGAAATCCGCGAGCGTGCGCTTGCCCGGCTCGGGGCTGAACTTGCACGCGACGCCGAACGGTTTGTTGAACGCGATGAGCAACTAACTAGCCAGGAATCGCTCGATCAGGTCCGGCTTCACCGTCGTGCGCGGAACCGCGTGCTTCGCGCGATGCGCACCCGCGCGCGCGCCACCGCGCTTGCCCGGACGCGGCTCGAACCACTCGCGCACGTCGACGTCGAGCCCAACGCCGTGCATGTAGTTGTAGAGCGCCTTGCGCAGCCCCGCGCCGAGGTAGTCGTGATCGGTGGCCGTCGGATCGTGGAACTCCACGTCGTTGTGCGCGAAGCGGATGTCCGCGGGCGGTTTCAGCGTGATGCCGTAGTCGCGTGGCGCGAGCCCGATCGGCGAATGCGCGGTGGCCGTGAAGCGATGCCAGTATGCGGACTGGATGCACCCCGCCGCGAACAACTGCCGCACGCGCTCGAGCGCGTCGATGGTGTCCTGCTCGGTCTCGGTGGGAAAGCCGTACATGAGGTAGGCGTGCACCATGATGCCGGCGTCGGTGAATGCACGCGTCACGCGCGCCACCTGCTCGACCGTGACGCCCTTTTTCATGAGGCCTAACAACCGGTCGGACGCCACCTCGAGACCACCGCTCACCGCGACGCAGCCCGATTGCGCGAGCAGCCGGCACAACTCCGGCGTGAATGCCTTCTCGAAGCGGATGTTGCCCCACCACGTGATGCTCAAGCGTTCGGCGATGAGCCGCTTCGCGAGCGCCTTGAGCCCCGACGGCGGCGCCGCTTCGTCGACGAGATGGAACCCCGTCTCGCCGGTTTCGTCGATGAGCGCGCGGATGCGCTTCACGATGATGTCCGTCGACGGCTCGTCGTAGCGGCCGATGTAGTCGAGCGAGACGTCGCAGAAGCTGCATTTCTTCCAGTAGCAGCCATGCGCCATCGTGATCTTGTTCCAGCGGCCGTCCGACCAGAAGCGGTGCATCGGGTTCAACATTTCGAGGATCGACACGTAGCAGCCGAGCGGCAGCCCGTCGTAGGTCGGGATGCCGGTGTCTTTCTGGGGGAAGTCGTGCTGCGTGGCGTCGTGCTTCAGCACGACCTTGCCGCCCTCGCGTAGATAGGTGCGCACGAGCGGGACGTCGCGACCGGTGAGACGCGTCAGCAGGTTGAGCAACGGGCGCTCGCCGTCGTCGAGCGTCACGAAGTCAAACCAGTCGAACACGCGCGGATCGCGCAGTGCACGCAGCTCGGTGTTCACCCAGCCGCCGCCGAGGATCAGCTTCGTCGTCGGTGCCACCGCACGGATCGCGCGCGCCATGCGGAAGGCGCCGTAGACGTTGCCGGGAAACGGCGCGGTGATGCAGACGACGTCGGGGCGATGCTCGGCGAGCAGCTCGCGCGTGAGCGCATCGAGCGTCTCGTCGACGAGTGTCGGTTCGCCCGTCAGAGCTTCGTGCAGCGGATCGAACGATGCCGCACTTGCCGCGAGCCGCTCGCCGTAGCGCGCGAGCTCGAAGCGCGGGTCGATGCCGTCGCGCCACACGTCGGCGAGATCGTCGACGTAGAGGCTCGCGAGATAGCGCGCCTGCTCCGTCGTACCGAGCGTGCCGAACGAGGCGAACAACTGTTCGTCGCGAGTGGATTCGAAGCGCGGACCTTCCGGCAGGAACGCGCGGCCGACGATGCGAAACGCGAGGCTCGGGTCGCGGCGCTGCAGGAAGCGGATCGCGGGGTCGACGGTTTCCGCGTAGCGCTCCGCGTGCGCGAGGAAATGCGCGATCGAGGGCGGCATCTGCGCGGCACGCTTCAGCGTGCGTGCACGAGCGCGCAGCTCCTCCGCCATCTTTGCGACGAGCGGCGCGGAGAAAAGGCGCAGGAACAGATCGATGGACGCGTCCGCCTGGCTCACCTCGAGACCGAGCGCCGCGGAGTGCTGACGCAGGAAGCCCGTGAGGTACGCCGTCGCGGGGTACGGCGTATTGAGCTGGATCATCGGCGGAGTGATGAGGAGGACGCGCACGGCGGCGCTATTTTGCATGAATTCGCGTGCGTCCCGCGGCATCCGCCTACTTCGTGTGCGCGGACGCCGATACCGCGGGCGTTGCGGGCGCGCGAAGATCCGCGCAGGAGGCACTCATGGCCATTCAATCGCAACACGAGACGACGCAGCGCGAGAACCAATACGCCGTGCGCGTGCGCATGAACAGCAATCCGCACACGATCTACGAGGCATGGACCAGGGGCTTCGATCGCTGGTTCGCGGTGCCGGGCAGCGTGCACATGGAACCGCGCGAGGGCGCCGAGTATTCATTCGAGACCGAGCACGAGGGCAAGCGGCATCCGCATCATGGGCGGTTCATCCACCTCGAGAAGGACCGGCTCGTCGAGATGACGTGGATCACGGGCGAGGGCGTGACTGAGGGCGCGGAGACCGTCGTGTCAGTCGAGATCGCGCCGGAGGGGACGGGGTCCGTGGTCGATCTCAAGCATTCGGGGTTTCCGAACGAGGCGTCGATGCAGCGGCACGAGCAGGCGTGGGTGGATGTGCTCGGGCATCAGGATCGGGTGTTGTCGAAGCGGGGGAACTAACAACTCGATTTCGCGATGCCAGCAGCGTACTCTTTCGCAGGTGCTGCAGCCTCCGACGGACAATCTTTACAAATTTATGGCCGTTTTCGGCCTGGTGATCATCGTGACGTCGGCCGTTCTGCTCCAGAAGAGTGCCGACAGTTATATCGACAGCAGCATCGAGTCTTCGTATGTCTTCGCAAAGAGCGTGGACGCATCCATTGCCGACAATCATCGTCGGATGGCCTTGTTGGATCGACTGGGGGAGGCCGCAAAAGCGAACGACACCGCGTTGTTCAACGAGCTGAAGTTCCAGCTCAATTCGAGTCCACTTGTCAGTGCGCAGTCGCCCGAGTGGAAGAAGCAGGAACGGATGTCGGACGTGCTGCTCCAGCGTGCCGAGCAAGCAATTTCTTTGGGATTCGTCGGAGTCCTGCTGGGTGCGGGGCTGTCGATTGCCGGCTTTCGACTGTGGTACCTGCGAGTCCAGCGATACCTGGATCAGCAATTGAAGGTGGGGTCACCGCACCGCGTCCCGTTCCGTGCTCGCATCTGACTACACGGTCCGGTTATGACGCCGCCAGTTTCGTGAAGGGAGAAGTCCGATGTCGGATCTCGAGATTGCCGCGTACGAGAAGCTTTTCGACTCGAAGCATCACTACGACAATCTGTCCTGGATCATCGGGGCGCCGGTGCTGGCAGTCGTAGGCGGTCTGCTCGCGTACATGCCCACGATGCATGATGCCGATCGGCCGACGCAGATCGGCGAGCGCGTAGTGATCATGCTGTTCATCTGGCTCGTCCTGTTCGGATGGCGCTCCATCTACCAACGCAACCGGATGTGGGCTGAAGCCGCGAACGAGGCGATTCGCGACATCGAGAGAGCCCACAAATTGAAGGGCGCCGGAATCGCCTTCATGCGCCTGGCACTGGAGCGGAAGGTCGTACTCAAGAACACGGATGAGAACGGCGTTCTAATCGACGACCCTTTCACCGAAATCATGCGCGAGAAATCGATCCATGGAATCATTCCGAAGCTCGCGGTGCTGATTGGCGCGCTGGCGGTCGTCGCCTGCATCGTGCCGTAGCTGTCTGGAGCGTACGAAGATCGCAACCCGGCCGGCGACGCGCAGTTATCGATCGCTGCGCTTCTTGTCCTTCCGGAAACCGCCCTTGAACGGCTTCTTGTCGAAGGCCGGCTTTCCGCCAAATGTTTTCTTCTCGCCGAAAGCCTTCTTCTCGTACGGCTTCTTTTCGAATGGCTTCTTGCCGTAAGTCTTCTTCTCGTAGGGCTTCCGTTCGTAACGCTCCGGCCGCTCCGCGCCATCGCGCGGTGAGAGCTCCGCGTCGCTGCGCTGCAGATTCAGCTCCTGCCCGCGCACGCGCACTTTCGAGAGCCGCTCGATCACCGCCTTCGACAGATTCGCCGGCAGGCGTACGAGCGTGTAGCCCGAACGCACGTCTACACCGTTGATCTGCGGGCCCGCGAGCCGCGCTTCGTTCGCGATCGCGCCGACGATGTTGCCGACCTGCGCGCCGTGCTGACGGCCGACGTTCAATCGCCAGGTGGTTTGTTTGCCGTCGTCCTCGAACGTGTAATCGTTGTCGGCGACGGGCGGCAGATCGGCCGCGGGTGCGTACTCGCGCTTCGGTCTCGGCGGTTCGTCGTCGCGCGAGCGCTCGAACGCGGGCGCCGCATAGTCCTTCGTCGGCGCGCTCGACTGTACGGGTGCGTTGCCTTCGACGAGCGACGCGACCGCGGCGGCGACGGTCAGGAGATCCGCGCCCGTCTCGAGCGCCACTTCCTGGATCGCCTTGCGGTGGAACTCGGCGGTGCCGGTGGTGAGCGCTTCGCCGATGCGCGCTTTGAATTTTGCGAGGCGCCGCGCGTTCACGTCGTCCACGGTGGGCAGGCGCAGCGGCTCGATGCTCTGGCGCGTGTGCTTCTCGATGAGACGCAGCATGTTGCGCTCGCGCGGCGCGATGAACAGAATCGCCTCGCCGCTGCGGCCCGCGCGGCCCGTGCGGCCGACGCGATGCACGTACGACTCCGTGTCGTAGGGCACGTCGAAGTTAACGACGTGCGTGATGCGCTCGACGTCGAGACCGCGTGCGGCGACGTCCGTCGCCACGAGGATGTCTATCTTCCCGGCCTTGAGCTGGGCGACCGTGCGCTCGCGTTGCGACTGCTGGATGTCTCCGTTCAATGCGACGGCCGCGAAGCCGCGCGCCTGCAGGCGCTCGGCGAGATCGACGGTGGATTGTTTGGTGCGCACGAAGACGAGCATCGCGTCGAAGTCGACGACCTCGGCGATGCGCGTCAACGCGTCGAGCTTGTGGAGGCCGCTCACCATCCAATAGGACTGCTTGATGCTCGCGGCCGTGGCGGACTTGCCCTTGATGACTACTTCGCGCGGACTCTTGAGATGCATCTGCGCGATGCGGCGGATCTTGGGAGCCATGGTTGCGGAGAACAGCGCCACCTGCTTTTCGGCGGGCGTCTGCGAGAGGATGGCCTCCATCGCGTCGGCGAAGCCCATGTCGAGCATTTCGTCCGCTTCGTCGAGCACCACGAAGCGGATCGCATCGAGCGCGAGGGTCTGGCGATCGAGGTGGTCGATGATGCGGCCCGGTGTGCCGACGACGATCTGCGGTCCGCGCTTCAGCGCGTTGAACTGCGGCACGTAGCTCTGGCCGCCATAGATAGGCAGCACGTGGAAATTGCGCTGACCCGCGGCGTACTTCTGGAACGCCTCGGCGACCTGGATCGCGAGCTCGCGCGTCGGCACCATCACCAACGCCTGCGGCACGCGCTTCGATGTGTCGATCATCGAGAGGATCGGCAGCGCGAACGCGGCCGTCTTGCCCGTGCCGGTTGCGGCCTGACCGAGGATGTCGGCGCCCGCGAGCATCGCTGGGATCGTGGCGGCTTGGATGGGCGAGGCGGATTCGTAGCCGATGGCCTTCACGGCGCTCAAAACTGTTTCGGAAAGTCCCAGTTCACTGAACGGGGCGGCGGGGGCGTCGGAGGTCATCGGAGGCTCGGGGGAAGCGGGGGGCGAGAGTGTAGGGGCTCGGGGGGAAAATGCACGGGTAATTGCCGGGAAGTACTGAAATCGCGGGAAAAGCGGCGTGATTGCGGCGATGGGCGGGTAGTTACCGCGCTGCGTGCCCGGTTCGCACACATATATATGAGCGATGTGGCGTCCCGGTGGCCTGTGGGGCGCCAGCGCCAGTGTGTCGATGAGCAGTGGGACGCGACAGAGGAAGTGGGTATGGGCGTGAGTTATGCGTGTTGTTGCGGACCGCGGACATATTTCGGTGTCCGACGGAGGGCGGCCGATCCGCGAGGACAAAGCGAACGTTTGCCCGGAAGTGGTTTATGGAACATGCGGTATAACTACTCAGAATGCTTTGCCGGCGCGGGCGGCGATGGGTTGTAGCAAAAACAGGAGCTTGTCTGGAGCGATGGAATGTTATTCCGCGCAAATGACGCAAAACTCTACGTCGACTTTGGCCGTCTAATTAAGAGTTAGGCATCGCCTCAAGGTGTTCGCCAGTGCCCGAAGTCGCAAAGGCCAACTTTATTTTCTCGCCTGAGCAGCTGCCGGCCGGATTCCAATATCCGGATCAGTTTCTGAAGATGGTCGGGGGTAGGGAGCTCCCCGATATCGAGCCGTGGTGGTTCCTTTGCATTCATGAGGAGACCGCGCTGTTCTGGCTCAAATCTCTGAAGGCGCAGTATCCAAATCGATCTTTAGTGCCCTTCGCAAAGCTCGAGGATTCGGACGACCTTGCTTGTTTCGATGGTTGTGACGCTTCAGGCAATCCCGTGGTGAAATACATTCACGCATTTGCCAGCGCTGGTTGGGAGGATCGCGGAGAGGCGCGGGAGTTTTCCAGCTGGCTGCTTGAGGCACGCGCACTGTCTAAAGAATGGCGCGAGGAGCGCGCGAACGATGCCTAACAAATCGCTCGAGCGGACGCGTGAGGGATAAAGTGCCAAGTTCATACGCAGGCGCGCGCGCCGCTCAGCTCAACCGTTGGCCTCGTCAATACTCGCGCCAACTCATGGGTACTTCCGGAACATCAATTACTAGCGACCATACAGTCGCTGACGTCGTTGGCACCGTTGTCGATCGCTTGAAAGAGGGCGCCACCCTTCAGGAGGCGAGCGCCTTTACGCTTCGCCAATTCAAGCGCTCACTGAAGGATTCGGACGACGGTCCTCTGATTTGGCTTGCTATCGCGCACGTTCAATGGAAATACGGGCGCGTTGACGCTGATGTGCTGGATCGGGTCCGCAACGACATCGCCGCTGGAAATGGTCTCGATAGATGGCGAGACGATCCGGCTGACCTTGCAGCCCGAAAGCGAGCGCTCAATGCTTTTCTCGCAAAAGTTTCGGAAGCCAACTCCAAGCCTGCGTCGCCACCGAGGTCCGTCACCCGGCTTGCTCCATTTGCAGCTGGCGACTGCATTTCCGTTTTGACCGACAGCGGAGAATACACGGCAGCAATCGTGTTGAAGGCAGACAATTCCAGATCAGAATACGGGTCTAACTTGGTGGGTTCTCTGGATTACCTTTCGCGAGACCCGCCCGAGCAGAAAGTGTTTGAGGACCGCCGGTGGCTGTTCAAGAATCATGGGAACTGGAATGGTGCCCAGGAACTTGCTTGGTTTATTCCTGTGGGTTTTCGCAAAGCGCGAAAGCGGATCGCCGTAGTCGGAAAGACCAATATCCGGTCAAGTGATCCACAGCAGTCCAACTCATACGCAAACTGGGGCCTGCTAGGCCAACAAATTCTTTTGTGCCGACCAAGCGGAGGCGAGGCGCTGCGGAGGGCGATTTGCGGTGGAGGCTAGTTGCGTCGCTCCGCAGGGGATTTGGCGATCCACCCAGCTCGTCACGGCCGACACTGCGACTCAACGCAAGGAAGTGACCCGCGCCGATTTCAAAGCGAGACTATCGTGGCTAAAGACTGCTTCGGTCTAACAACTTTCTCGAGCGAACGCCTGGGCGATAGAGTGTCAAGCCCAAACGTCGGCCAGCGCGCCGCTCAGCTCAGCCGTTAAATGGCATTCCGATCTACACGCGCCCACGCGATTCCGGCGACGCTGCTCGCCTCGGCGCTGGCGATCGCCGTGCTGCTTTGGCTGTATTACCCAACCATTCCACGGACCGCAATTGGTTGGATGCTGCTCTTCGTCATTGGCATTCCGACTTGGTTCCTGCTCGAATGGATAGGCGGGCACATTTTCGAGGCGCAGTTATTTTCGCGTCTAGGCCGCGTGGCACGTATTGCACTGGCAGTCCCGATTCTTGTTCTATTCCTGATATTGGCGACGTACATCATTCACTTTGGCCAAAGAGTGATTGCAGGCTGACGACCCGAGAGTGTCGTCTAACAAATTGCTCGACCGGACAAGTAGAAAGTAAAGTGGCGATCCCAAACGTCGGCGTACGCGCCGCTCAGCTCAACCGTCAGGTCTGGCGATGAGAGTTGCACTCCGAATCAGTCTGATCTACGTCGCATTGATGGTGGCGCTTGGCGTTGCGGCTCGCCTGGATACGCTGTCAGTTTGTTCTGAGGGTTGCCAAGTCGTGGCGTTCTGCAGCGCGTTGGCGTACCACATCTTGATGCTTCCCGGCCTGAGAACGGTCGGCCTGCTTGTGCCGTACAACGTTCACGAGCTGCCGGCCCTCACCATAGTGCGAGAAGTCCTGTCGCTTACGGTTACGGCGCTTATCGTTTTCGGGGTCACCTTGCTTCTGGCGCGCTGGATATCCAATGCACGTGCAAGTAGGCAGGCCTGAGACTCGCTGGCGCCGGCGCGTGAACGACAAAGTGTCAATCTCAAACGGCGCCGCGCGCGCCGCTCGGCTCAATCGTTAGACGGCACGCAGACCGATGACACAAAATCTCGTGAGGGCAGAAGACGAAGTGATTACTGCCCTGGGCCGAAAGATCGGCATTCCCAACCTGGCGACACAAGATTTTGACTTGGTGTTCGCTGACGCCGAAGCGGTCGAGAAGTACTGCGATCAAGTCGAGTCAATCGAGCTCACTGCAGCGGAGCGCTTCTACTTCATGATGCTGATCGTCGCTTCTCTGGACCTAGCGCTCGCTGATCGCGTTCCAGGTTTCGAGGCAAGCGAACGGCGAGTCGAGGAATTGCTCTCCAAGGATCTCGCGGACTACAAGTACATCATTGACTATTGGGGTGGGCGGGATTCTCCTCTCCGCACAGTGCCTATGATGTCCAGACTGAAGCAGGACGCGCGATATGAGTATTCAGGCGGAGCGTCCATGTTTGAGGACCCTCCTCTGTGAAAGACTGGTACTGCAGGCCATGCTCGGTGACGGTCCACACGCAATTCGGGCCGGCCGACGGTCATCGGGCTGACAACTCGCTCGAGCAGACCCAATCGTCAGGCAGCGGCCCGAAGTATGCGCAAATCGCTCATCATTCTTGTTAGCCTCGTGGCCGCAGCAGTCCTGCTGGTGGTTCTCCAGCTCATCGGCATCTATTCGCAGCGGATTTGCGCCGGAACTCTGGCCGTAGCCGGTGTGCTGCTCATTGCATTCCGGGGCGCAGTTGCTGCCTGGATCCAGTCGAAGTCAGTGGCTTCTCCAATGTTCGGTCATTGGCGGACTGTGCGTCCGGCCACCATCGTTCTTTATGGCATAGGCATGTTGGCGCTCGCTGCAGCGTCCTTGATCTAATGAGAAATATTAGACAGCTCGAAACACGCGGCTCGGCCTTCGACCGTCAGACAGCCATGAGCTCACGCATCTTCAAAACTCTCCTCGGGGTGGCCATTTGAAACTCAAGGCACTCGTCTTGATCGCGATCGTGCTGTGGATGTCAGCCCCGCTATGGGCGGTTGAGAACACGCCAACAGACGGCGCAAGAAAGCTCGTGAGAACGATGAGGCTCGGCGAAGTTGCCATTCTTGGGGCACAAATAGGTCTCATGAACAACACAAACGTGGCCGGGCAGAACGGCGCTCTTCTCAACTGCATTCGACGGATCAAGGCCGAAGAACTCGTCGATGATCTTGCTCCGAGTGTCGATGCTGCGCTGACACCGAAGGAGATTGAGCAGGCCGAGCAGTTCTTCTCCCAGGGAGAAGGACAAAAAATAATCGATCTCGGCCTTCGTGACCTGCACAGGAGGATTGCAAAAAAGCCTGAAAGTCCGGTGCCACAGACGAGGGACGAAGCGGGCGACATCGATGCATTCTCAAAGACATCTGCCGGGAAAAAGCTGCTAGTCGATGAGGTTCTGAGCCGCCCGAATGTCGGCGAAAAGGCACGGCGGCACATGCGAGAAATCGTCAGTGAATGCGTGCAAAGCGAGAAACGGACTGACTAGCGGCGCGATGCGTACCGTCTGCGCACCCCTGGCGTTTCTCACCTTCTTTGTTCTCTTGCCATTTGTAGTGTTCGCAATAGTCTCCGAAAGCTAGAGTCCTCCTGCCCAAAAGGAAAACAGATGGGTCTCTTCCTCGCAGCAACAGCGGTTCGCTCAGATTCAGTTTCCGCGATCGCGCAAGCAATCTCGAAGTACATGCAATCGCACGACGTGAAGCACGAAGTATTGCCGGGTCCAACGCCTTTGAATGACGCGACGGATGCCCAGATATTCGCGCCAATCAAGAGCTGGACCGTCGTGCTATGGCCCAACTATTTCAACATCCACGATTTTCCCGCCGCCAAGGCCATTGCGACCGCGGGGTCTTGGCTCATCTCAGCCGTTCACGTTTACGATGGAGACTATTGGGAGCATCTGGCGGTGTCGGGAACAGACGAGCTTCATGAGTTCTGCTCACGCCCGACATACTGGAAAGACGAGCCATCGGAGTTGGAGCGGGTCTCCAGTTTCAACTCGGCACCAGAGCGCCTTGCTCAGGCGTCTGGAGTGCCGGCCGCTGCACTAACACCCTATCTTGTCGATGCCGACGGTATTGCCGAAGATGCAAGAGCGGCCGCAGATGATCAATTTCCGCTTTCCGACATTTGGGCGTTCACTCACTTCTGGCGCCGTCTCGGAATTACGTATCCGGATCCGCCGGAGAATCCTGCGGCGGTCGTTCGTTTATCCAAGTGGTTTGCCAAACGCCTGCCTGCAGCATGACAACAATCGTGTTGGCCCGCTTTGGCACATGGGGAAGACCGAGGTTCTAAATGCCTATCCAACCAAGTCGTGTATTACTGGCGATCGCGATGATCGCAATCGGCATCATCAGCCTGGTCTATGGGAACTCATCGTTCATCTGGGTTGCCATTCCCGATATGCCGGGCTCAGCGACCCTCGTCTACCTCTGCGGTCTGATCGCGATAGCAGCCGGTAGCGGCCTGATCTGGAGACCCTATCTACTTCTCGCTTGCCGCGTTCTCGTGGCTTTCCTGCTGCTGTGGTTGCTCATCAAGCTGCCGTATCTCTTGGGAACTCCCGGCAGGATGGCCAACTGGGAAACCTGTGGAGAAACGCTGGCGATCCTCGCGGGAGCACTGTGTTTGCTCGCGACCAACGCGGGCGACTGGGAAAAACGGAATCTGCAGTTCGTCGTCGGCGAGAAAGGCATTCGCCTCGCTCGATACCTTCTCATTGCGGCGCTGGTCACGTTCGGCTTGGCCCACTTCGCCTATGCCGACATGACCGCGAGCCTCGTACCAAGGTGGTTGCCGTTCCGCTACGCGCTCGTATATCTGACAGGCGCCGCGAGCCTCGCGGCCGCGGCAGGCATGTTGATGGGCGTCTATCCACGCCTGGCTGCAAATCTCGAGGCGGTCATGCTCTGGCTATTCACACTGCTCGTGTGGATTCCGCGAGTCACTTCCGCCCCATCGGATCAGGGAAATTGGACCGAATGGTTCCTTTCCGCGGCGATCGCATCTGGCGCGTGGGTGGTCGCAGATACCTACCGAGCTGTCCCCTGGATTGCTCGACGAACTTTTTAGATGGCGATCACCATCCCAACCGCTTTTGCGTACGCCATCAGAGTCGCGATCGCCGCGGGCGTCATGCTCCTGCTCGGCATTGCAACTTCAATTGTCTTGCGCATATTCGACTGGATAGCGGACGCTCAGTCCGGGATGGTGGTCGTCGGAGAATTCCTGCTCATATCAATCATCGGAATCGCCGGCGGAGCACACGTCTCGGTTCGCTACATCACGCCGAACTCCGTGCTGCACCCGGTGTTGGCGGCTGCTGTCCTGGGTCTGTTCCCGATCGGCGTCACGTTTCACGGCGACGCTGGCTGGATGCGCGCCGGGATCGCTGCAGCCGCAATCACCATTGCAACGATTGCTGCCGTGGTCAGTAAACATTCCTGGAGCGCTGATTGAATCCGGAAAATGTCGTGGCAGAGGTAGAGCGGTGGGCCCAGTGCCCTCTGCCATCCATCTACCGTCAACTGCTGCCGAGCTTTCGTGACGAGATCGTCGGCGAGCAGGTGTTGCTCTATCCACCTGAAGTGGTCGTCGAGCGCAACGAGACGTATCAGACCAAGCTATATTGCCCGGGATACATGACGATCGGCGACGACAGCGGCGGACGGGCGGTGATCATCTCGCTCTCCGATCCCGAATGCCGGGTCTTTCTCGTCGGTCACGGCAGCATGGATCCTCGTGATTTCGTGCCTTTGAACATGACTTTGGCCCGCTGGCTCGATGCGGACTGTCCCATCGATTGACCACCGGCTGGACTTCAAACCAAACAAACCGAAACAGGACTCCCATGGACCACACGCTCACGACGACGGCATTCACGCTCGACGGATACAGGGTGACGCGGAACCTCGGTGTAGTTCGCGGAATCATGGTTCGCTCGAGATCCATCTTTGGAACGATCGGCGGCTCCCTGCAGACGCTCGTCGGCGGAAACATTTCACTGTTCACGAGCCTGTGCGAAAAGACTCGCAAGGAAGCGTTCGAGCTGATGCTCAAGCATGCACAATCCCTCGGCGCCAACGCCGTGGTCGGTATCAGATATGACGGTACCGAGGTGATGCAGGGCGTTACGGAGGTTCTTTGCTACGGCACGGCTGTCGTGGTCGAGCGCAATAGCTAGTGGAAACACCAGACGCCCAGCTCGAGTCCTTCGTCGATCGGTTCGACGCGAAGAACCAGAAACTCTTCCGCTCCGTCCGCGCAGCAGTGCGCAAACGATTCCCGACCGCCAACGAGCTCGCATACGACTACAACCACTCCGTCGTCATCGCGTATTCGCCGTCGGATCGCGGGATCGAAGGCGTGGTGTCGATCACGCTGCTCGCCGAGGGCGTGCGCCTGTACTTCATGCACGGACCGCAATTGCCGGATCCGAAGAAGCTCCTCCAGGGATCCGCCAAGCAGGTCCGATTCATCGAGCTGAAATCGGCGAACGATCTGGAGAACGCCGATGTGAAGGCATTGATCGCGGGAGCGAGCGATCTGGCGACCGTATCGTTGCCGTCCACCGGAAAGGGCACGCTCATCATCAAGTCCGAAGCTGCGAAGAAGAAGCCGCGCGTGAAGAAGAAGTAGAACTCGGCGCAGTTTGCATATCGTCGTATTCCGATGGCGTGAACGTCGAGCTTGCGCTACATCAATCTTCGCACTGCAGCTTTCAAGGAAGGGGGTCGTCATGCGCAACTGGATGGCAGTCCCGATCGTTCTGTTTTCTGCATCCGCTTTCGCGGCACCCACGTCAGGCAAGTTCATCCCCTGGTCACCGCTCACCGAGGAAGAAATCGCGAGCCAGAAGGCCCGCTTTCCAAGGGGGATGAATTCTCCAACGATGGACACTGTCCTTCGAAACCCGCAGATGACCCATCGCTATCGCGAGCGCGACATCGTCGCGGCCTATCCAGAGCTGCGCGGATCGAAGAAGCTCTCATCCTGTTCGAACAGCATCATGCAGGGCGCCGCGCGCATGGTCTTCGTATCCCGCATCGAAGATCACGAGGTCACTCTCAAGACCTTGAGTTGCTCAGGCGCCGATCGCGGCGTCCGCTGCGGAAGCGTGGAGACGACGAAAGCCTATTTCCTGAAATCCCCCCGCGAACCCATCGAGCTCGACGGCGTATCGCAAGAATCGGCGCAATTGATCGCGGAGACCTACGAGGCCAAGCGCGTAGACCAATTGCCCGACTGGTTCGAGGGACACTTTCCGACGCTGACTGCCATCAAGTCTTTGACGGACAACCGGTTTACGCTGTTCTTCGGCGATTTCTACTGCGCGGGATGCAGCTTCAAATACGACGCGCGTCTCGATACCGCGGGCGACCAATCGCGGCTCGTCGTCATCGGCAATGCCGACGGTAGCTGCTACTGACTCTAAAATGCGCCGATGATCCCCACCCATGACCTGATCGTGTTCGCCGGCGCAGCGCTCCTGATGGTGCTCACGCCCGGCCCCAACATGATCTACCTCATCTCCCGCTCGATCTGCCAGGGACGCCGCGCCGGCGTGATCTCGTTGCTCGGTGTCATCGCGGGCTTCCTCGTTCACATGTTCGCCGCTGCCATCGGTTTGACCGCGCTGTTCATGGCGATCCCGCTCGCCTACGAAGCGCTCAGGTGGGCCGGCGCCGCCTATCTACTCTACCTCGCCTGGCAGGCCGTGAAACCGGGCGCGCGTTCGCCGTTCGAAGCGCGCGACCTGCCCATCGATCCGCCGCGCAAGCTGTTCCTCATGGGTTTCCTCACGAACGTCCTGAACCCGAAGATCGCGTTCTTCTATCTGTCGATCTTCCCGCAGTTCGTGTCGGTGGCGAATGGCTCCGTGTTCTCGCAGAGCATCGAGCTCGGCGTCACGCAGATCGTCGTGAGCTTCACCGTGAACCTCTGCATCGCGCTGTCGGCCGCGTCTCTCGCGGCGTGGTTCGCGCGCAGTCCACGTTGGCTCGCCGTGCAGCGATATGTGATGGCGACGGTGCTCGCCGCACTCGCCGTGCGTCTCGCCACCGAACAACGTCGCGCCGCGTGAGCTCGACCGCATGGAAACCGAAGCACAGATTCACGACCGCGTAGCGCACGAGCTGCACGCGCGCGAGCCATTGTTCCATCGGCCGGAATTTGGCACGACGCGCGCCGATTTCGAACGCATGATCACCGCGGATTTCTGGGAGGTCGGCGCGTCCGGCAAGAAGTACTCCCGTGAGTTCGTGCTCGAGGCGCTCGCGCTGCGCCTCCGATCGCCCGTCGCGGAGCGCAACGTCGTCACCGATTTCGCGTGTCGCCGCCTGTCGCGCGACACGTGGCTCGTGACGTACCAGCTCGAGCAGGACGCCGGCCGGCTCAGCCGCCGCTCGACGATCTGGCGGCATGTCGACGCCAGCTGGCAGGCTATCTATCACCAGGGAAGCCTGATTTCCTGACCGTGCGCACGTGCGAAACCCGTTCATGAGCGAAGAACCAGCGCCACAAGACCCGGAGCTCCTGCGCCGCCTGCTGCGCGCGAAGGACCGCATGGACGCGGCCTCAAACGAAGACTGGCCCATCGAGCGCCTCGCGCGCGTCAGCAGCGTCTCCGAAGCCCACTTCGCGCGCTCGTTCAAGGACGCGTTCGGCGTCCCACCGCATCGCTATCTACTCACGCGCCGCATCGAGCGCGCGATGGCGCTGCTGCGGGACACCGACCTCGCGATCACCGACATCGCCTATCAAACCGGGTGGGAAAGCCTGGGTACCTTCGGCCGCATTTTCCGCGACATCACGGGCGATACGCCGGGCGCGGTTCGCAAGCGCTCGAAGGCCGCGCCGGGCGATCCCGGCCGCGTCCCGAACTGCATCCTCGGCGCCGCGCATCGCCCGAATCTCACGATCTCAGTTTTGGAGAAGCGGCGCCGGATCGCGGGCGGTAAAAAGGGTCCTCGAAAGAAACAGGAGGCCCCATGACTCAAGGTGTCGAAACAGTTGGTTTGTACGTGCGCGACCAGGACGAGGCGCTCGCCTTCTACGTGGAGAAGGTGGGATTCCGGAAGCACACCGACGTGAAGAACGGCGACTTCCGCTGGCTCACGGTGCAGCACCCGGACCAGCCGTCGTTCCAGCTCGGGTTGTTCACGCCCGGCCCGCCGATGCTCGATGCGGCGACGGCGCAGTCGCTCAAGGCGCTCGTCGCCAAGGGTGCGATGCCGCCGCTCGTGCTGACGGTGAACGATTGTCGTGCGTCGCATGAAAAGATGCGCGCAGCGGGTGTGGAATTCACCCAGGAGCCGATCGATCGCTTCGGTACGGTGGACGCGGGCTTCCGCGACCCCTCGGGCAACGGCTGGAAAATGATCCAGGCACGTAAATGAGCACGAGTAAGGGAATTCGCCGGTTCCATCGCTGGATGTCGATGGCCTTCACCGTCGCCGCGATCGCCAACATCGTCGCGGTGATCCGCGGCTCGTCCGCGCAGTGGTTAGGCGTGCTCGCGGTCGTGCCGCTGATCCCGCTGATGCTGACGGGCCTCTACATGTTCTTTCGCGCGTACGTCACGGCTACGCCGCCCACCGAGGAGAAGCAGCTCGCATGAAGACGAAACGCGCGCCGGCCAAGGCAAAGGCAAAGGCAAAGGCCAAAGCGAAAACCAGGATGAAGGCGAAACCCGCCAGGAAGCCGGCCGCGAAGCCCGCGCCGAAACCGGCCGGATCTCCGTCGAAGCTCATCGACGCCCGCATCAAGGAGCTCGGCGACTGGCGCGGCGAGATGCTCGGGAGGCTCCGCGCGCTCATCAAGTCCGAAGATCCGGGCGTCGTCGAAGAGTGGAAGTGGATGGGCGTGCCCGTCTGGGAGCACGACGGCATCATCTGCACGGGCGAATCGTACAAGGCCGCGGTGAAGCTCACGTTCGCGCGGGGCGCGTCGCTGCCGGATCCCGCGCAGCTCTTCAACTCGAGTCTCGAGGGCAACATGCGCCGCGCCATCGATTTCCACGAAGGCGATGCGGTGAACGAGGGCGCGTTCACGGCGCTGGTGCGCGCGGCGATCGATTTCAATCAGTCGAAGAAGAAGGCATAGGCAACCGCCATGTACGCGCAATACGTCAACGCAACGGCCGACGCGACCGCAGCGGCGCGACCCTTCCTCCCGACGAAGGACCTCGCGACCTCGAAGCGCTTCTATGACGCGCTGGGCTTCACGAAGGAGCTCGACGGCGACGTCGCTATCTACCGCATCGGCGCCACCTCGTTCCTGCTGCAGAACCGCTGGGTCGCAGGCTGGGCCGAGAACTGCATGATGCAGCTCATGGTCGACGATCTCGACGCCTGGTGGCAGCGGATCGCCGCGCTCGACCTGCCCGCGAAGTTCGGCGTGCCGGCGCCCAAGGCACCGGCGATGCAGCCCTGGGGACTGCGCATTGCGTACGTCGTCGACCCGGCCGGCGTGCTGTGGCATGTAGCGCAGCGCCGCTCCGGAGTTGCGCACGATCGCTGAGCTCCGCCCGCGAGCGAGGTTCACGGTTAGAATTCGCGGCGGAGGAAGCAATGCCCGTCGCCGACAGCTCCCGCTCCAGCAAGCGCCCCATCGTCGCCATCGTGATCGCAGCCATCCTCATGTGGCTCGCCGTCGGTGGTCTCGGCAATGCCTTCGTGTGGAAGGCGGTTCCGCGGGAACTGCCGGCGCAGATGCCCGCGAAGTACCTGCCCGTGTTTGAGGCGCTTGCTTCGTCGACATTCACGGCGCTGTCGCTGCTCTACGCAGTCACCGCGTTCGTCGCCGCCATCGGCATCTGGAGCCTCAAACGTTGGAAAGGGCATGCGTTTCTGCTCTGGTCGGTCGCCGTCCTCGCGGTGGGCGTCTGGATGAGCGTCGTCAGCTCGAACCTCCTGCCCGGCGGGGTCTTCTCGATTGCTTTCTTTCTCATTCCCACAGCCGCGCTGCTCGCGGTCGGGTACTGGCTCGTCGCGCGCCTGCCCGTGCTGCCCGACCCATCCGCATGAACATGCACGTGCAACTCCGACGTTCAAGTCCGATATGCCCAAGATCGATCTAACTAAAGTCCCCGTGCGCACAGGCTCGGGCTATCCGCCGCAGTTCGCCGGCCCGTGTGCCGATCGCACGCGCCGCCGGCTCGGCGATGCAGGCGGCCTGCGCGACTTCGGCGTGAACCTCATGATGCTGCCGCCCGGCGGCTGGTCGGCGCAGCGGCACTGGCACAGCCACGAGGACGAGCTCGTCTACGTGCTCGAAGGCGAGCTCACGCTCGTGGAAGATGAGGGCGTCACCGTGCTGCGCGCCGGCGATTGCGCAACCTTTCCGAAGAACTCCGGCAACGGTCATCACCTGAAGAACGAATCGTCGGTGACGGCCGTCTACCTCGAAGTCGGTTCGCGCAGCCCGGTCGACATGATCACGTGCTCGGACATCGACATGCAGAGCTCGAGCAAGGACGGACTCTTCACGCGCAAGGACGGCACGCCGTACTGATCGTGACGAACGCATTGCGCAAGAAATTGAGCGAGCGGCTGCGCGCACTCGGCATCGAGGAGCGCGCCTGGCCCGGGCGTGACGACGGCTTCGCGGGCCTTTTCTACCAGGGCCGTGAATTTGCGCACTTCCATCACTGGACCGAGATCGACATCCGACTCGGCAAGGACGTCATCGCGCGGGAACGTCTCGTGCATCCCGCGCATTCGAAGGTGCATCCCGATCGGGCGAAATCCTCGCCGTGGTACGAGATGAAGATCGAGAGCGCGGCCGACGTGGACGAAGCGCTGCGGCTCGTGCAGATTGCCGCCGCCGCATCAGCGAAGAAGAAGTCGGGATCCAAGTGAAGCCGCTGCTCACCGAACATCTGGAGCTCATCCCGCAGACGCGCGACGAAATGCTCGCGCGCATCGAGGCGATGCCGCCCGACATCCGACGACAGGTGTCGACCGAGTACCTCTCGCTGCTCGAAGCGTCGGCGCCCGTCGATCCGTGGATCCACGGTTTCGTCATCAAGCGTCACGGCAAGGACGCGCCCATCGGCACGTGCGGCTTCAAGGGCCCGCCTGACACGAGCGGCGCCGTCGAAATCGCTTACGCCGTCGACGCGGAGCAGCGCGGCCGCGGCTACGCCACCGAAGCGGCCGCGGCGTTGACCAACTACGCGATTGCCGGGGGCGCCGTGCGCCTCGTGCGCGCGCACACTCTGCCGGAGCGCAACGCGTCGACGCGCGTACTCACGAAATGCGGCTTCGTGAAGGTCGGCGCAGTTGAAGATCCCGACGATGGTCACGTCTGGCGCTGGGAGTGCACACCGGTACTGTTGTTCTCGTACGGCACCCTGCAGCAGGAAAACGTGCAGCTCGCCACGTTCAAGCGGCTGCTGAAAGGCGCCGCGGACGCGCTCGTCGGCTACGAGCAGTCGATGTACGCGATCGAGGATCCCGAGGTCATCCGCACGAGCGGCAAGACGCATCATCCGATCGTCAAGTACACGGGCGACGCCGCCGCGCGTGTGGCCGGCACGGTGTTCGAGATTTCTCCCCACGAGCTGACCCAGGCCGATAGCTACGAAGTCTCCGCGTACAAGCGCGTCGCCGCGCCGCTCGCCTCGGGGAACACCGCGTGGGTTTACGTCGACGCGCGCTTCGCCCCGGGCTAGATTGCGCCTCGCATGAAACACGTCGTTGCCACGCTCATCGTCCTGCTCGCCGCTCCGCTCGCGTCCGCCGCCGAAGCGCCACCCGATCTCGACGCCTGGACTGCTGCGAAGCAGATGGGCATCGGCGTCAACATCGGCAACACGCTCGAGAACACCACGACGTGGGAAACGGGGTGGGGCAATCCGCGCATCACCAAGGACTACGTCGAAGCCCTCGCGAAGCTCGGTTTCAAGACGGTGCGCCTGCCCGTTGCCTGGGACACATACGCGCACGACGGCAAGCTCGACGCCGCGAAGCTCGCGCGCGTGGGCGAGGTGGTCGACTGGATCACGGGCGCCGGCATGTTTGCCGTCGTCAACATCCACTGGGACGGCGGGTGGATAGACTCGAGCAACAAGGAGCGCTTCGCGAGCACCTTCGCGACGTTCAGCGCCGACGCCGAGCGCAAGTACGTCGCGTACTGGACGCAGATCTCGAGCTACTTCGCGGCGCGCG
>Ga0081455_10002345_pt1 | contig 22600 bp, 23 predicted proteins | sample TabmetS3T2R1_FD_70207 | JGI IMG/M metagenome (GOLD analysis project Ga0081455, IMG submission 70207) | Tabebuia heterophylla rhizosphere microbial communities from the University of Puerto Rico - S3T2R1 | ecosystem: Host-associated > Plants > Roots > Rhizosphere ...
TCGTCCCGATACTCGGGAGAAAACTTCCTGCGATTTCTCGACACCTATCCCTCACTTTCCGGAATGAACCTTAGTAGATCCACTGTCCGGAAGATCAGGGGCACCTCACCTCCGTAGCCGAGGTCGCCTGGTTTATTGGTGCCGAGACGAGAGCGGGGCAGCCGGCACCACCCTTCAACTCGAAGCTGATGATCAGCTCGGCGGTACGGGCCGCGTAGACCCGGTAGCTGTAGTTTCCGCTCAGCAGCGTTCGCGCAGAACCATCGTGATATTGGCAGGTGTCGATTGCCTGCCCCGTCGACTCGAAGTACTTGCACACCACCAGCTGCACCTTGTCGAGGTTGTTCTCGACGGGGGCGGGCACCAGCCACTCATCGGGAAACTCCGTTGGAGGCACGCTGGACGTCCACGGGCTTCCGTCCGCTCTGCTCACCTCGACCGCGTGCAGCAGATGGGGGCCGGCACCGGAATAGGGCGCGGCCAGGGAGGTAAAGCGGTTGGGCTGCGGCACCACGGCACGGGCCGGGTCCCGGGGGCATGGATCCGCTGGCGTCGTCGACTGATGCGGGAAGACACTGATCGGGCTCGGGAACACGATGATCAGGCCCGTGAGGACGACCGATCCAACGGCAAGCCACATGACCAGGCGCAGTCGGTTCATGCAAACCAGTATCCCTCGCTCCCTCATGCCGGAGCTGACACCTAAGGCATTTCCGCCGAAGCCGACTCCACCCGGAGTCAGTACGCCTCCGGCGATTACCCACAGCCGCCGTCACCGCGAACTCGTGACACTTGAAGACGCGACCTCACCAGTCAGCGCCCCGCCGGCTGGGAAACCTCGTAGCCGCCGGCCGCGTCACGCACGGTGATCGTGACCTTCTCCTGGCGTCCCGCGATGTCCACAGTGCACTCGAAGATGCGGCCGGCGATGACGTCCTCGCCGGCCGGGCAGGACACGGCACCGACGTCGGCGATGAGATAGGACTGGGTCAGCACCCGGCGTACCCCGTCCTGCACCTGCACGGGGTCGAACACCCGGCGCACCGGGGTCAGGCTCGACGGCGGGGCGGCGGACGACGTGATCGGAGGCGGGGATGGCGACCGGCTCGGCGGGGCAGGCGGATGACTGTCACATGCGGACAGCACGAGCGCGGCGCACGCGAGCGCCACCGTGGTCCGCACCGATCACCCCCGCAGGGACAGGCTTCTCAGAAGTGTGTACCACACCACGCCGGAACCGGCGTGGCGAACAACCGGTCGGCCCGCTCCAGCCCGAAGGGGCTCGCCGGCTGGATCCGCCCCGCGGCGGCCAGCACGGAGGGCCGCCACGCGCCGAGGTACGCCATCGCCAGCGCGTCCACCCCCAGCCGCAGGTCGGCCGACGCCCCGGTGCGGCGCGCACCGTCGCGCGACACCTCGTAGCGTCCGGAGTTGGTCTCCAGCAGCGGGTCGACGACCTCCAGCACCACCGGCTCACCGTCGTACTCCCGGGCGGCGAGCGCGGCCGGGACGTCGACCAGGCGCAGCCACAACTCGTCCCCACCGCCGGTGTCCCGCACGGCACGGATGTCGGTGAACAGCAGTTCGGTCGGCTCGTCGACGGGACGTTCCTCGGCGCGGAGGGTGTCGATGAGGTCGACGCCGAGCAGGTAGCGCCACAGCCCGTTGAACGCTTCGCCGGTGGCGGTGTGCAGACTGATGATCTCCAGCACGGCGGGGTCGTTCCAGTGCTTGCGTTCCACCGCGTAGACGACGTAGCCGTCGGGGCCGCGCGCGCCGTGGTGGACGGCGGTGACGACGGGGCTGGTCGCCTCGCGGGCGTGCCGCTCCCAGCCGGGCCACCAGTAGGCCGGACGGGTGATCATGGCCGGGCGGGTGTGCGGGAGCGACGCGTACAACTCGGGCAAGCGTGCCAGCGCTGTGTCCAACGGCCACAGTTCGATCTGCCCGCCGGCCGGGACGTCGGGGCGGAGCACGGCGCGGCGGCGGTCGATCTCGTAGCTGCGGCTGCGCGTGGTGATGCCGTAGCCGAAGCGGTTGTAGATGACGCCTTCGCTGGCCCGCAGCGCGGCGAAGGGCAGCCCGCGGGCGGCGACGTCGCTCAGCTGCGTACGCATCAGCTCGGTCAGGACGCCGCGGCGGGTGCGGTCGGGCCGGACCCCGACACCGGTGACGGCGGCGACCCCGGCGCGCAGACCACCGGGCAGCGTGATTTCGGCGTCGAACGAGCGGGCGGTGCCGATCAGTTCGGTGTCGAACGCGCCCAGCGTGCGTCCGGGTTGCAGCATGTGCTCGGCGAACTTCCACGCCTCGTCGGTGGTGCCGACCACGTGGAGGGTGGACCGGAACAGGTCGACGGCGGCGCGGTGCTCGTCGGGCCGCAAGGTGCGCACGGAGTAGTCGCTCACGACGCGATCGTTCCCGAGCGCGGGGCGCCGCGCCAGCGAATTACCGGGGGTAGGCGACCTCGTAGTTCGCGGTGTCGTCCTTGATCGTCACCGTGACCGTACGGGTCTGGCCGTTCACGGTCGTGGTGCAGTCGAACGTGCGGCCCGCGGCGACCTCCTGCCCGGCCGGGCAGGTCACCGCGCCGACGGCGGTGAGCTGGTAGTTGCCGGTCAGGACCTGCTTGACGCCGTCCTCCACCGCGCTCTGGCTGAGCACCGTGGTCTTGAGGAAGCCGGGTGCCAGGAACGCGGTGACACAGAACGCGGCCACCACGACGACCACCACGGTGAGCCCGATCGTCAGGCCCTTGCCGCGCTTCTTCGCCGGCGGCTGCTGCCCGTAGCCGGGCGGGCCGGGGTACTGCCGGCCCGGGTACTGCGGCGGCGGTCCCCCGTACTGTCCCGGATGCTGCGGCCCGTACTGGGGCTGGGCGTAGCCGGGTTGCTGGCCGTACTGCGGTTGCTGCCCGTACTGCGGGGCCGGGCCGGGTTGCTGCTGTCCGTACCCGGGCTGCTGGCTCCACTGCTGCGGGTCGGTGCCGCCGTAGGGCGTGGTCATGCTGTGCGCCTCCGCTGTCGTCCTCGCTCAGCGCGATCCAACCACAACGCTGGGTGGGCCGCGCTACTCGGCGCCCGCCGCGACGACGCCACGCCGCAGCGCCTTGACCGCCTGCGCGGCCGCTTCGCCGACCGGATCGGCCCGCCCGAGCACCGTCTTGATCTGGTCGAGCAAGTCGACCACCTGCCGTGACCAGCGGACGAAGTCGCCCGCGGACAGTTCCTGGCCGTTGAAGTCGGCCGCGGTGAGCACCTTCTCCAGCGACTCGCCGCGCGCCCACCGGTACACCGGCCACGCGAACCCGGCGTCCGGTTCGCGAGTGCGGTCCAGCCGGTGCCGCCGCTCGTCGTCGGCGAGGTCGGCCCAGATCTTGGCGGTCTCCTGCCACGCCTTCGGCACCCCGCCGGCAGGCAGCCGCGCTTCGCCCGGCGAGTCGCGCCGCGCCTCGAAAACCAGGGTCGAGACGACCGCGGCCAGCTCGGGCGGGGTCAGGCCCTCCCACACGCCGTGCCGGATGCACTCCGCGGCGAGCAGGTCGGACTCGCTGTAGAGGCGAGCCAGGCGCGCGCCGTGCTCGGTGACGCGGTCCTCGCCCTCGCCGAGGTAGCCGCGTTCGGCCAGCAGGGCCCGGATCCGGTCGAACGCGCGCGCCAGCGAGTGCGTGGTGGCGGCGACGCGCCGTTCCAGCTGTTCGGTCTCGGCGGCGAGCCGGTGGTACCGCTCGACCCAGCGGATGTTGGCCTCGCGCTCGGCGAGCCCGTGGCAGGGGTGGGCGCGCAGGGCACGGCGCAACGCGGCCAGCTCACCGTCCTCAGTGGCCCCCGACCGCCGCTTTTGCCGTCCGGGCAAGGAGATTCCGGAGTCACGCAGGTGGGACGCGATGTCCCGGCGCGTCTTCGGTGAGCGCAGCTCGACGTGCTTGGGGAGCTTGATCCGCCCGAGTGGCTCCACCGGCGCGGAGAAGTCGGACAGCGACAGCGGTCCGGACCACCGGTCCTCGGTCACCACCACCGGACGCGGCTCGCGCACGGGGTCCAGCCCGGGGTCGACCACCACGGCCAGTCCGGCCCGGCGCCCGGCGGGCACCGCGATGACGTCGCCCTTGCGCAGCTTCTCCAGCGACGCGGCGGTCTCGGCGCGCCGCGTGGCGGTGTTCTGCCGGGCCAGTGACTTCTCCCGGTCGGAGATCTTCTTGCGCAGGCCGACGTAGTCGAGCATCTCGTCGAAGTCGCCGCTGACCGCCTCGGCGTAACCCTTGAGCGCCTCGCGGTTCTTCTCGATCCGCCGCGCCAGTCCGACGACCGAGCGGTCCGCCTGGAACTGGGCGAAGGACTGTTCCAGCAGCTCGCGCGCCTGCTCGTGACCGAGCTGGGCGACCAGATTGATCGCCATGTTGTAGCCGGGCCGGAACGACGACCGCAGCGGGTAGGTCCGGGTCGAGGCCAGGCCGGCGACCGCCTTGGGGTCCACGCCCGGCTGCCACACGACGACGGCGTGGCCCTCGACGTCGATACCGCGGCGCCCGGCCCGGCCGGTCAGCTGCGTGTACTCGCCCGGGGTGAGGTCCACGTGGGCCTCGCCGTTGTACTTGACCAGCCGTTCCAGCACGACCGTCCGGGCGGGCATGTTGATGCCCAGCGCAAGCGTCTCGGTGGCGAACACAACCTTGACCAGGCCGCGCACGAACAGTTCCTCGACGGTCTCCTTGAACGCGGGCAGCAGGCCGGCGTGGTGCCCGGCGACGCCGCTCTCCAGCGCCTCGCGCCACTCCCAGTAGCCGAGCACGCCGAGGTCGCCCTCGGGTAGGTCCTTCGTGCGCACGTCGACGATGCGGCGCACCTCGGCGGCCTCCTCGGGGGTGTTGAGCCGCAGCCCGGAGCGGGTCACCTGGCTCACCGCGGCGTCGCAGCCGGCGCGCGAGAAGATGAACACGATCGCCGGGAGCAGCCCGGCGGCGTCCAGCCGGGTGATCATGTCCACCCGGGACGGGGGCCGGAACCGCGGTCCGCGCGAGTACTGGCGGCCGCCGCGGCCGCGGCGCAGCGCGGCGGGCGCGTGCAGGCGACCGACGTCCTCGACGCGCCGCAGCAGCCCCGGGTTCATGCGCAGCTCGCCCGCGGAGCCGTCGTCGGCGAACAGGTCGAGCAGGCGGTTGCCGACCATCATGTGCTGCCACAGCGGGACGGGCCGATGTTCGTCGACGACCACGGTGGTGTCGCCGCGGACGGTGACCAGCCATTCGCCGAACTCCTCGGCATTGCTGACCGTGGCGGACAGGCCGACGACCCGCACGTACTCGGGCAGGTGCAGGATCACCTCCTCCCACACCGCCCCGCGGAACCGGTCGGCGAGGTAGTGGATCTCGTCCATCACCACATAGCCCAGGTCGTCGACGGCCGAGGAGCCCGCGTAGAGCATGTTGCGCAGCACCTCGGTGGTCATCACGACGATCTGGGCGTTGCCGTTGATCGCGGTGTCACCGGTGAGCAGGCCGACCGTGCCGGTCCCGTAACGCTGCACCAGGTCGCCGTACTTCTGGTTCGACAGCGCCTTGATCGGGGTGGTGTAGAAGCACTTGCGGCCCTCGGCGAGCGCGAGGTGGACGGCGAACTCGCCGACCACGGTCTTGCCCGCGCCGGTGGGCGCGCACACGAGCACGCCGTGGCCGTCCTCCAGCGCGCGGCATCCGCGGATCTGGAAATCGTCGAACCCGAAGTCCGCCTCGTCGGCGAAGCGGGTCAGCTGCGGGTACTGGGCGCGGCGCTTGGCGGCCTGGTAGGCCTCGGCCGGCGTCACGGAAGGGCGAGGGGCCACCCTGTCAGGGTGTCACATGGGGTGTGCGGGCCGCATGCGGTGGGTATCACCCCAGCGCGACGGTCGCACATTTTCGACAAAGTGCCGCTACGTGACGTCCTCGGTTCTGGGCTTGGCGGGCGTGTCGTCGTCGACGGTGGTCGGCGTGTAGTCGAACGGCGCCGCCTCGTCGTCGGGCAGGTTCGCCCACTCCTCGCTCTGGCTGCCACGGTACTTGCGCTTGTCGTGCACGCGCGCGATCTGGATCGCGAGTTCGGCGAGCACGGTCAGCGCGCCGGCGAGGGCCAGCATCGAGAACGGGTCCGACCCCGGCGTGGCGAACGCCGCGAACACGAACACCAGGAAGATGATCCCGCGGCGCCACTTCCTCAGCTGGGCGTACTTGAGCACGCCCACGAAGTTCAGCATCACGAGCAGCAGCGGCAGTTCGAAGCTGACGCCGAAGATGATCAGCAGCGACAGCACGAACGAGATGTACTTGTCACCCGTCAGACCGGTGATGAAGAAGTCGCTGCCGAAGCCCATCAGCAGCTGCAGGGCGTGCGGGATGAGCAGGTAGGCCAGGACCGCCCCACCGGCGAACAGCACGCTCGCGGAGCCGACGAACGTCAGCGCGTACTTGCGCTCCTTCGAGTACAGCCCTGGGGCGATGAACGCCCACACCTGGTACAGCCACAGCGGCGAGGTCAGCACCGCGCCCGCGGCGAGCCCGACCTTCAGCTGGATCATGAAGGCCTCGAACGGCACGGTCTGCAGCAGGTAACAGCCCTGACCGCTGCCGAGCCGCCGGTCGGGCGGGATGGCGCAGTATGGCTCGTTGACGATGTGACCGAGCGAGGGCACCGGCCCCATCCGGGTCTGGAACCAGATGAAGCCGAAGATCCCGCCGGCGAGCACGGCCAGGAGCGCCCAGCCGAGCCGGCGCCGGAACTCGTAGATGTGCTCGATGAGCGTCATCGTGCCGTCGGGGTTGAGCCGGCGGCTGCGCTTGCGCCGCCGGTCCCTCCGGCTCTCGGGGGCGGAGTCCGCCACGACTGGCTCCGTCCTCGTCAGCTGGCGTGCTTGTGCGCCTGGTCGGACTTGTCCGCCGCCTGCTGCCGCTTCAGCTCGTCGAGCTGCTTCTGCAACTGCGCGACCTGGTCGTCACCGGTGTCGACCTGCGCCTCGGCGGCCGTGATCTGCTTCTTCTCGGGCTCCTCGGCCTTGCCCTCCTCACGGAGGTCCTTGGTCTCGGCCTTGAAGATCTTCATGGACTTGCCGATGGACCGCGCGGCATCCGGCAGGCGCTTCGCGCCGAACAGCAGGACCACCAGGAGCACCAGAATGATCAAGTGCCACGGCTGCAACCCGTTCAGCATCAGTGGCCTCCTTTCTCGCTTGTGAGCAATGCTACTTGTTCGGGGGCGGGATGCCGCCGTTGCTTGATCGCGACGCGCAAACCGGCCGACCGGGCGGTCAGCAGCCCGGTGCGGTCGGTGATGCTCGTCGTCACCATGCTCGATGTGCGCCGGAATCGGCGCAAGACCCGGAATGTTCGGATCAGGACGGCGACGAGCGCGAGCACCCCCACGGCGGCCAGCAGAATGCTCGGCAGGTACGACACGACGTCACCCTACTGGCCCAAAGTGACCGGGAGGTGACGCGCCCTTTCCAGAGCGGCGGCCGCCCTGCTACGCACCGCGTCCGCCAGCGCGGCGGGGCTTTCCACGCGCGCGTCGCCGCCGAGGCCCAGCACGAGCCGCGCCATCCACGACTCGTCGCCGTAGCGCATCCGCACCCGCAGCCGGCCACCGTCGAGCTCGGCCAGCTCCTCGCACGGGTAGTACTCCGCCACCCACCGCGCGTCCGGCTCGAGCACCAGCTGCGCCTCGGGCTGGCCGGGCCGGACCCGGAACACGCCGTCGGAGACGTCCGTGGGCCGTGCGGTCGGCGGTGGCGCGGCGCGTTCGTCGAGGACCTCGACCTCGTCGATGCGGTCCAGCCGGAACAGCCGCACACCCTCGGCCCGGCGGCACCAGGCCTCCAGGTAGCCGACCGCCTGCACGATCAGCAGCCGCATCGGGTCGACCGTGCGCTCGGTGATCTGGTCCCGCGAGGCGGTGTAGTAGCGGATCCGCAGGGCCCGCCCGGCGCGCAGCGCGTTCTGCACCACGCGGCGGGTGGCGGCGGTCTTCTCGCCTTCCCGCACGGCGAACCCGACCACAACGCCCGACGGCTGTGCCTCTCCGGCCGCGGCCTCGATCTTCGCGATGGCGCGGTGCACCGCGTCGGTGTCGACGACGCCGGGGGTCTCGGCGACCGCGCGCAACGCGACGAGCAGCGCCGTGGCCTCGCCACCGGTGAGCCGCAGCGGGCGGTTCATCCCGGCGTCGAAGGTGACTGTGACCGTGTCGCCCTCGAAGGAGAGGTCGATCAGGTCGCCCGGCCCGTAGCCGGGCAGCCCGCACATCCACAGCAGCTCCAGGTCGCGGCGCAACTGCCGCGCGGTCACCCCGAAGTCGCGGGCCGCGTCCTCGATGCGGATGCCCGGGCGCGCGAGCAGGTACGGCACGAGCGCGAGCAGCCGGGGCATCCGGTCGGTCGACCTGCTCATCGCCGCACCTCGTGGTGCAGCACCGACTCCAGCCGCCCGCGCACCGCCTTGGCCAGCACGTCCGGTTCGAGGACCAGCACATCCGGCGCGTGTCCGGCGATCCAGTCCGCGGCGCTCTCCGGGAAGTGCAGGTCGATCTCGGCCAGATCGCCCTCGGCACCGTCGACGGTGAGCCGCCCGGTGAGCCGGGCGCGACGGCGCACCCCGGCCGCGCGCTGGTCGGCGATCCACAACTTCGCCGTGGTGACGGGGGACGGATCGGGTTCACCGGTGCCGGCGATCAGCTCCAGTAGGTTGACGTTGTCCGGCCGCTCGACCTCGCCCGGGCTGCCCACGGTGCGCACGTCGCCGACGATGCGGGAGAGCCGGAAGCACCGCGAGGCGTCGCGGTCACGGTCGTGGCCCACCACGTACCAGCGGGCGCGCCAGGACACCACACCCCACGGCTCGAGCGTGCGGGTCAGCCGTTCCGGCGATCCGGAGCGCCGGTAGGAGAACTGGACCGCCTGACGGGCCTGCACCGCGGCCACCAGCGGCGCGAACGCCGGCTCGGCGCGGACGCGCGACTCCACCACCGGCGGTTCGCTGTGGTCCAGGTCGACCCCGGCCGCGCGCAGCTTCACCAGTGCGCCCTGGGCCTGCCCGGTCATCTCGGGCGAGTCCCAGAGCCGGACCGCCAGCCCGACGGCCGCGGCCTCGTCGGGGGCCAGCTCGATGTCGCCGAGCTCGTAGTCGCGGCGGGCGATCCGGTAACCCTCGGCCGGGTCGAACGCCGAGTTGCGGCCGATCTCGAGCGGGATCCCCAGCTCGCGCAGCTCGGTCTTGTCCCGCTCGAACATGCGGGAGAAGGCATCGTCGCTCGCCGCGTCGGCGTATCCGGGCACGATCCCGCGGATCCGGTCGGCGGTCAGATACTGCCGGGTCGACAGCAGAGCGAGCACCAGGTTGACCAGGCGCTCGGCGCGGGCGGTGGACACCCGACAACAGTAGCTCGCACTGGTGATCGAGTCTTCGAGGTCCGCCCCCGGCGCGCCAGGATCTTCACGAGATACCCACCCATGCCGCGGCGAGACGCGGTTGGCGACCGTGCCGCCCCTCGGTGACCTAGCCGCCGCGGGCGACACGGCGCAGCACCGCGCGCGTCGGCTCGGGCAGTGCCGCACCACCCAGGCCCTCGGAGATGATCTCGATCGTGCGCTCCAGCGCGAGCTCCCGTGCCTCGCGCGGGGCGCCGGACAGCGGGCCGTCCAGGTGCAGCATCGCCAGCCCGTGCATCGCCGCCCACGCGGCGAACTCGGCCATCGGGCGCCGCTCGGCCGGCAGGTACCCGGCCGCGGCCAGATCGTCGATGGCGACGACCAGCTTGCGGAAGGGGTTGGCGTCCTCGATCTCCTCCATCGGCATCGGCGAGATCCCGCCGGTGAATGCGGTGCGGAACAGCCCCGGTTCGGCGAGCGCGAAGGCGAAGTACCCCTGGCCGATCGCGGCGAGCCGGCTCAGGCCCTGTTCGGCCGGGTCGTCCACCGGGTCAAGACGGTCCAGCGCGGCGTTCATCGACGCGGTCAGCAGCTCCATCGCCCGCTCCTTCGCCGCCTCCAGCAGCTCCTCGTGCCCAGCGAAGTGCCGGTACGCCGCGGTGGGGGTCACGCCGACCGCGCGCGCGGCCGCCCGGATGGTCACCGACGACGGGCCGCCCGCCTGCGCAAGCTCGGCGGCGGCGTGAATGAGGGCGTTACGGAGATCGCCGTGGTGATAGGCGCTTCGGACTGTTGCTGAGGAATTCACAGCTCAATGTTGACACCCGTACACATCGGTGGCAAGTTAACGGGCGACAAGTTTATGGCTGTCAACTTCTCCGAGGGGATCCCATGTTCGCTCGACTCGGGCGGTTCGCCGCCGACCACGCACGGCTCGTCCTCGTCGTCGCCGGCGTGCTCCTCGCGGGCGCGGCCGTCCTCGGCATGACCGCTTTCGGCAAGCTCCAGTCACAGGGGTTCAACGACCCCGGCTCGGACTCCAGCCGCGCCCAGGCCCTCGCCGACCGGTACTTCGGCGGCGAGGACAACCTGGTGTTCCTCGTCCAGGCTCACGGCGGCACCGTCGACGACCCGGCCACCCGAGCCGCCGGCGTCGCACTGACCGAACGCCTCACCACCGACCCCGCCCTGGCGACGGTCACCTCCTACTGGGCGACCGGCGCCCCGCCGCTGCGCGCCGAGGACGGCCACTCCGCCCTGATCGTCACCCGTCCCGCGGACACCTCCAGCGCGGCGGTCGAGACCCTGGTGGACCGCTACGACGGCGAAGACGGAGCGCTCACCATCACCGCGGGCGGCGGCGCGGTCGTCGGACTCGACATCAACGACCAGGTCGGCCGCGACCTGCTCGTCGCCGAAATGATCGCCGTCCCGATCATCCTCGTCCTGCTGTTCCTCGTCTTCGGCGGCGTCATCGCCGCGCTGCTGCCACTGGTCGTCGGCGGGGTCGCGGTGCTCGGCACGTTCGCCGAGCTGTCGGTGTTCGGGTCGCTGACCGACGTGTCGGTGTTCGCGATCAACCTGACCACCGCACTCGGACTCGGGCTCGGCATCGACTACGCCCTGCTCATGGTCAGCCGGTTCCGCGAGGAACTCGCCGCCACCCCGGCGGGAGACACCCGAACCGCGGTGATCCGGACCGTCGCCAGCGCCGGCCGGACGATCGCCTTCAGCGCCGCCACCGTCGCCGTCGCACTCGCCGCGCTGCTGCTGTTCCCGCAGTACTTCCTGCGATCCTTCGCCTACGCCGGCATCGGCGTCATCGTGATCGCGATGATCGCCGCGGTGCTCGTGCTCCCGGCAGTGCTGACCGTCCTCGGGCCCCGCGTCAACGCCGGCCGCCTGCCCTGGGCGCGCGGCCGCACACCGAGCACGGTGTCGGCGCTGTGGGGCCGGGTCGCGGCGTTCACGATGAAACGGCCCGCGCTCGCCGCGGTCCCGGTGCTCGTCGTGCTGATCGCCGCCGCCGCTCCCCTGCTCGGCGTCCAGTTCGGCACACCGGACGAGCGGGTGCTGCCCACCACGGCCAACAGCCGCATCGTCGGCGACACGCTGCGCTCGGACTTCCCGGCCAACGACACCCGCGCCATCGAGGTCGTCGCGGTCGGCCCGGCGGACCAGGCCGCACTCGTGACCTACGCGAGCCGGCTGTCGGAACTCGACGGCGTGGCCCACGTCTCGTCCAGCGCGGGCGGCTTCACCGCGGGCCGGGCCGAGGGGCCCGCCAACCCGGCACTGGCCGCGCCCGGCGCGCAGAAACTGTCGGTCATGACCACCGCCGACTCCCGCTCCGCCGAGGCCGAAGCCGTCGTCGCCGAGGTCCGGGCGTTTCCCGCCCCGGCCGGACTGGACGTCGCCGTTGGTGGCGACGCCGCGACACTCGTGGACAGCAAGGACGCCATCGGCAGCCGGATCCCACTCGCGGCCGGCCTGATCGCCGTCACGACGTTCATCCTGCTGTTCCTGTTCACCGGCAGCGTGCTGCAGCCGCTGCGGGCGCTCCTGTTCAACCTGCTCAGCCTGTCCGCCACGATGGGCGTGATGGTGCTGGTCTTCCAGGACGGGTTCGGATCCGGCTTACTGGGCTTCACCCCGCGACCGTTGGACACCAGCATGCTGATGCTGCTGTTCTGCATCGCGTTCGGACTGTCCATGGACTACGAGGTGTTCGTGGTCAGCCGCATCAAGGAAGCGCACGACCACGGCCTCGGCGTCCGGGAAGCGGTCGTCCACGGGTTGTCCCGCACCGGCCGGATCGTCTCCGCCGCCGCGGTGCTGCTCGCGGTCAGCGTGTTCGCCTTCGGCACCAGCGGCGTGAGCTTCATCCAGATGTTCGGCCTCGGCACCGGGCTCGCGATCCTCATCGACGCCACCCTGGTGCGCGGCGTGCTACTGCCCGCGAGCATGCGACTGCTCGGCCGCTACGCCTGGTGGGCGCCGAAACCACTGCGCCGCCTGCACGACCGTGTCGGCGTCACCGAGACCGCGAAGGAACCCGCGACGGTCCCCTGACCACCGGCGCTAATACGGAATCCGCTCGCCAGCCTCCACCGGGAACGGCAACCGGTTCTCGGCCGGAGGCAGCGGGCAGGTCGCGAGGTCGATGAACGCGCACGGCAGGTTCACCGCCCGGTTGAAGTCCAGCTCCACCCGGCCCGCGGAGTCCGGCGCGGCGACCAGCATGCTGCGGTTCGCGGCATAGGTCGTCACACCCGACGTCGCGTCCGTGAACAGCACCGAGAACGCCGCCCCTTCGCGGCCGTTGAACGCGGTCAGCGCGAACACCTCGCCACCATGGGTGAACCGCAGCACTCCCGGCGAGGAGTACACATGCGACAGTCCTTCCACGACCGCGCCGACCGTCACCGCGCGCGGCTCGTCGAACGGCTCGAACCGGCCCGGCAACACCCACGCCGGGTTCGGCTCGTACGCCGGCACACCCTGGAACGCGGCGCGCACCGGCGCAGCCGGGTCCCGCAGCCGCAGCAGGTACCCGCTGCGGCGCGCCACCTCGACCACCCGATCGCCGGCCTTGACCATCTCGCCCGGCCCGCTGTTGACCAGCTCGAACCGCGCCGTACCGGACACCGCGAAATCCTCGTCCGGACCGACCGACACCACCGCGGCGTCGCCGTCGTCATGCCAGGTGCCCGGGATGCCGTCGAACCGTTGCGGCTCGGCCGTGAGCCAGTGCCGCGCCGTGATGCTCAGCCACCCGTGCGAGTCCGCGAGCACCCGCTCCCGCTCGGTGTGCCACTCCCGCCACGCGGCGGCGAAATCCGCGCTCACAGCGAGCTGATCAGACGGTCGACGCGCTCGTCCACAGCGCGGAACGGGTCCTTGCACAGCACGGTCCGCTGCGCCTGGTCGTTCAGCTTGAGGTGCACCCAGTCGACCGTGAAGTCCCGGCCGGCGGCCTGTGCCGCGGCGATGAAGTCGCCCCGCAGCTTCGCCCGCGTGGTCTGCGGCGGCGTGTCCTTGGCCAGCTCGATCTCACCGTCGTCGGTGATCCGCCGCACCAGCCCCTTGCGCTGCAGCAGGTCGAACAGACCCCGCCCGCGCCGGATGTCGTGGTAGGCCAGGTCCAGCTGCGCCACCCGCGGGCTGGACAGGTCCAGGTTGTGCTTGGCCCGGTACCGCTCAACCAGCCGGTGCTTGATCGCCCAGTCGATCTCGGTGTCGATCATGCTGAAGTCCTGCTGCTCCACCGCGTCCAGCGCCCGGCCCCACAGCTCCACGACCCGCTGCGCCGTCGGGCCCGAGTCGTTGGCCTGCACGTGCTGCACCGCGCGGCCGTAGTACTCGCGCTGGATGTCCAGCGCCGAGGCCTCCCGCCCGCCGGCCAGCCGCACCGGGCGCCGCCCGGTCAGGTCATGGCTGATCTCGCGGATCGCCCGGATCGGGTTGTCCAGCGTGAAGTCCCGGAACTGCACACCCTGCTCGATCATCTCGAGCACCAGGTTCGCCGTGCCGATCTTCAACAGCGTTGTCGGCTCGGCCATGTTCGAATCGCCCACGATGACGTGCAGCCGGCGGTAACGCTCGGCGTCGGCGTGCGGCTCGTCGCGCGTGTTGATGATCGGCCGCGACCGGGTTGTGGCGCTGGACACGCCTTCCCAGATGTGCTCGGCCCGCTGCGACAGGCAGTACACCGCACCCCGCGGCGTCTGCAGGACCTTGCCCGCGCCGCAGATCAGCTGACGGGTCACCAGGAACGGCAGCAGCACGTCCGCGATCCGGGAGAACTCACCCGCGCGCGTGACCAGGTAGTTCTCGTGGCAGCCGTAGGAGTTGCCCGCCGAGTCGGTGTTGTTCTTGAACAGGAAGATGTCACCGCCGATGCCCTCGTCCGCCAGCCGCCGCTCCGCGTCGACCAGGAGGTCCTCGAGGATCCGCTCACCGGCCTTGTCGTGCGTCACGAGCTGCACCAGGTCGTCGCATTCCGCCGTCGCGTACTCGGGATGCGAACCCACGTCCAGGTAGAGCCGGGAGCCGTTGGACAGGAAGACGTTGGACGAGCGCCCCCACGACACGACCCGCCGGAACAGGTAGCGCGCCACCTCGTCGGGCGAGAGCCGGCGCTGCCCGTGGAACGTGCAGGTGACGCCGAACTCGGTCTCGATACCAAAAATCCGCCGCTGCATCTCTCAATGCTAGGCGCTTTTGGCCCCTGAGCGGTGCGCCGTTCGGGCGGCGACACGCCGGGGCGGCGTCGCGTCACGTACCCGATCACCGCGGACAGGCCCGTCACCTGGGGTTTCTCACGCTGTGGTCCGGCCCACCCGATAGAGTCGGACCGTACTGCGACAGGGGTGATCCGAAACCGTGACCGGCGATGCGCTGCGAGCCGACTGCGCCAGCTGCTTCGGCTTGTGCTGTGTGGCCCTGAACTTCACCGCCTCGGCGGACTTCGCGATGGACAAGGCCGCCGGCGCCCCGTGCACCAACCTGCTCACCGACTTCCGCTGCGGCATCCACTCCCGCCTGCGGGACGAGGGGTTCGCCGGCTGCACCGTCTTCGACTGCTTCGGCGCCGGACAGCGGATCTCCCAGGAAACCTTCGGCGGCCGCGACTGGTGGCAGGCCCCCGAAACCCGCGACGCGATGTTCGCGGCCTTCCCGGTGATGCGCCAACTGCACGAGCTGCTCTACTACCTGACCGAGGCGCTGAACCTGTCCGCCGCGCGCCCCATCCACGCGGAGCTACGCACCGCGCTGGAGGAGACCGAACGCCTCGCCCGCGGCGGCCCGGAGCAACTGGTCACGCTCGACGTGAGTCCGCACCGGGAAAGGGTGAGCGCTCTGCTGCTGCGCGCGAGCGAGCTGACTCGCGGCAAGCGCGGCCGGAACCACCGTGGAGCCGACCTGATGGGCGCGAAGCTGCGCGGCGCGGACCTGAGGGCCGCCAACCTCCGCGGCGCCTACCTCATCGGCGCCGACCTGGGCCGGGCCGACCTCCGACAGGCGGACCTGATCGGCGCTGATCTGCGCGGGTCCAACCTCTTGGGCGCCGACCTGACCGGCAGCCTGTTCCTCACCCAGGCCCAGCTGAACGCCGCCCGGGGCGACGCCACCACCCGCCTACCCGACAGGCTCACCCGTCCGGCCCACTGGACCTGACCCTCGCGCGGGCCCACGTCGGCGCAGGCCGACCAAGCGAAAGGGCCCTCGGAACCGGAGTCCGAGGGCCCTTCCCACTGGTATCAGCTTGCCGGCGGGGTCTCGCCGCCCTCCGGCGTCTCGGGCTTCTCGTCGCCCGACTCCTCGGCAGCCGGCTCCTCCGGCAGCAACGCGTCCAGCGCCGCACCCTCGATCCGGCGGAACTTGCGGCCCGGCCGCTCCCGGTCCAGCACCGCGACCTCCAGCTTCAACGGCGTGCTGTCCCCGTTGTTGCTGACCGTCCGCAGCGCCTCCAGCGCGACCTTCAGCGCGTCCCGCACCTCCAGACCGTCGGAGTAGGTCTCCTTCAGCTTGTTCGCGATCGGCTCCGTCTGACCACCGGTCACCACGAACCGCGGCTCGTCGAAGATCGAGCCGTCGTAGGTCAGCCGGAACAGCTGGTCCTCCTCCGCGGCCGACCCCACCTCGGCCACGCACAGCTCCACCTCATACGGCTTGAGCTGCTCGGTGAAGATGCTGCCCAGCGTCGCCGCGTAGGCGTTGGCCAGCGCACGCGCCGTCACGTCCCGGCGGTCGTACTGGTAGCCCTTCAGGTCGGCATGCCGGATCCCGGCCACCCGCAGGTTCTCGTACTCGCTGTACCGGCCGACCGCGGCGAACCCGATTCGGTCGTAGATCTCGGAGATCTTATGCAGCGTCGTCGACGGGTTCTCGGCCACGAACAACACGCCGCTGCGGTACTTCAGCACGACCACACTCCGGCCGCGCGCGATGCCCTTGCGCGCGAGCTCCGAGCGCTCGCGCATCAACTGCTCGGGAGAGGCGTACAGCGGCAGCGTCACGGTCAGGCTCCAAGGATGTTCGAGGGAAGGGAAAGTTCGGCTTCAGGCAGCTGTCACGTGCGGCCGTGGGTGGCCTGCTCGGCCCGGCCGTCGACGACCGCCTGCGCCACCGCGGCGGCCTGCTCGTCCGGCAGCCGCACCGAGCCACGCTCGGCCGTGATCGTCACCAGCGTCGGGAAGATCCGGCGAACCAGGTCCGGCCCGCCCGTCGCACTGTCGTCGTCGGCCGCGTCGTACAACGCCTCGACCGCCGTGCGCACCGCGGTCTCCTCGTCGGCGTCCGGGTCGTACAGCTTCTTCAACGACGACTTCGCGAACAGCGAACCCGACCCGATCGCGTGGTACCCGGCACGCTCCTCGTACCGGCCACCGGTCACGTCATAGGACACGATCCGGCCGGCGCGCTTCGGGTCGTCGGCCTCGATGTCGTAGCCGACGAACAGCGGCAGCGCCGCCAGACCCGCCATCGCGACTTCCAGGTTGCCCTTGACCATCGTGGCGAGCTTGTTCGTCTTGCCGTCCAGCGACAGCGGAACGCCCTCGATCTTCTCGTAGTGCGCCAGCTCGACCGCGTAGAGCCGCACCAGCTCCAGCGCGATCCCGGCGCTGCCCGCGATGCCCACCGCGGAGTACGCGTCGGCGACGTGGACCTTCTCCATGTCCCGCGAGGCGATGAGGTTGCCCGACGTCGCCCGCCGGTCACCGGCGATCAGCACGCCACCGGCGAACGACACCGCGACGATGGTGGTGCCGTGCGGGGCATCCAGCTCGGACGCACCCGAATTCGGCAGCTGCCGGCGACCCGGCAGCAGGTCAGGCGCCTGCATGCGCAGGAACTCGGCGAACGACGACGTCGTGCTCGAGAAGAAGGCAGCGGGCAGCGCGGAGCCCGTCGGGCCCGAGGTGTGTTCCATACGTGCTCGTGGTTCCCATCGACGAAGTGTGGCACTTCCGCGGGCGGACAGATCCCGCGGAAGCACGACAGCCGGCACTACAAGCTACTCAGTGCGACCACCCTAGTGGCCGCGCGCGAGCGGTTACTCGCCGCCCTTTTGCACGTATGCGCGGACGAAGTCCTCGGCGTTCTCCTCGAGCACGTCGTCGATCTCGTCCAGGATCGTGTCGACGTCTTCACCCAGCTTTTCGCGGCGTTCCTGGCCGGCCGGGGCACCACCCTCGACCTCGTCGTCAGAGCCGCCGCCACCGTGCTTCTCGATCTTCTCCTGAGCCATCTCGCCTCCCGGTGAGTTCTTTCCCTAGAGTACCCAGAGACCACGACAATCGGTGCTTTTCCCGCTGCGGTCAGTCGGAACCCGTCAACGCCTCGACCAGCTGCTCGGCCGTCGCCGACTCGTCCAGCAGGCGCCCGACGTGCGCCTTCGTGCCCCGCAGGGGCTCCAGCGTCGGGATCCGGACCAGCGACTCCTTGCCCACGTCGAAGATCACCGAGTCCCATGATGCGGCCGCGATCGACGTCGCGTACTTCTCCAGCGCCCGCCCGCGGAAGTAGGCCCGCGTGTCCTCCGGCGGGTTCGTGATCGCCGCCTGCACCTCCTCCTCGGTGACCAGCCGCTTCATCGAGCCCCGCGCCACCAGGCGGTTGTAGAGGCCCTTCTGCAGCCGCACGTCGGAGTACTGCAGGTCGACCAGGTGCAGCCGCGGCGCGGCCCACCCCAGGTTGTCCCGCTGCCGGTAGCCCTCCAGCAGCCGCAGCTTCGCCGGCCAGTCCAGCCGGTCCGCGCACTCCGCCGGATCCCGCGCCAGCGCGTCCAGGATCTCGCCCCAGACACGCAGCACCTCTTTCGACACCGCGTCCCCGCCCGTGCGCTCCAGGTGCGCCGCGGCCAGCTCGTGGTAGGCGAACTGCAGGTCCAGGCCGGAGTACTTGCGCCCGCCCGCCACCGCCACCTTCGTCTTCAGCGTCGGGTCGTGGCTGATCTGGTGCACCGCGCGCACCGGCTCGTCGAGCTTCAGGTCGTCGAACCGCTGCCCGGCCTCGATCATGTCCAGCACCAGCGCCGTGGTGCCCAGCTTGAGGTACGTCGAGTACTCGGCCATGTTCGCGTCACCGATGATGACGTGCAGCCGCCGGTACTTGTCGGCGTCCGCGTGCGGCTCGTCGCGGGTGTTGATGATCCCCCGCTTGAGCGTCGTCTCCAGGCCGACCTCGACCTCGATGTAGTCCGACCGCTGCGACAGCTGGAAACCGGCCTCCTCGCCCTGCGGGCCGATGCCCACCCGGCCCGACCCGGTCATCACCTGGCGCGACGCGAAGAACGGGGTGAGCCCGGCGATCACCGACGTGAACGGTGTCGACCGGGACATCAGGTAGTTCTCGTGGGTGCCGTAGCTGGCACCCTTGCCGTCGACGTTGTTCTTGTAGAGCTGCAACGGCGGCTGCCCGGGCACGGTGGCCGCCCGCATCGCGGCCTCCTCCATCACCCGCTCTCCCGCCTTGTCCCAGATGACCCCGTCACGCGGGTTGGTCACCTCGGGCGCGGAGTACTCCGGGTGGGCGTGGTCGACGTAGAGCCGGGCGCCGTTGGTCAGGATGACGTTGGCCGCGCCGAGGTCCTCCACGTCCGGGTCGTGCCCAGGCCCGCCCGGGCCCGCCAGGTCGAACCCCCGCGCGTCCCGCAGCGGCGACTCGACCTCGTAATCCCACCGCGCGCGGCGCGCTCGCGGAATGTCCGCGGCCGCCGCGTAGGCCAGCACGACCTGCGTCGATGTCAGTACCGGGTTGGCCGTCGCGTCGCCCGGCACGGCGATGCCGTACTCGACTTCGGTTCCCATGATCCGCCGCATATCCCAAGCCTACGGGTCGCCGACGGCAACGGTGAGTGGGCTACCCGTTGCGACCAGGTAAAGCACTCGGATCTGCGATGCTGGAACCGATGGGGACAAGCGCTGACGAACTGGTCGCCCACTACGACGCCGCCGGGGCCGTAGTGGGCCGGGTCCGGCGCGCTGACATGCGCAAACACGGTCTCTGGCACGCCGCGACACTTGTCCTGGTGCGCTCCGGCGACGGCTCACGGGTCTACGTCCACCGCCGGTCGCCCGGCAAGGACGTGTTCCCGGGCCTGTACGACTGCTGGGCCGGCGGCGTGGTCGCCGCGGACGAAACACCGGAACAGGGCGCCGAACGAGAGCTTGCCGAGGAACTCGGTGTGCGCGGCCCGGCTCTGGAACCGCTGTTCACCTTCGCCTTCGACCAGCCACCGCTGCGCTGCCACTACTTCGCCTACGAGGTGCGCTGGGACGGGGCCGTCGTCCACCAGGCGGAAGAGATCGTCTCCGGCGGATGGATGCCGCTGGACGAGCTGCGGGAGTGGGCTGACGACCCGGCCAGCCCCCTCGTGCCCTACGGCAGACGCGCGATCCAGGAGTGGTCCCACCGCCGGGAGTGACGACCGCGAGTCAGCTCCGCGGCAGCTTGTCCGCCGCCAGCGGCGCCAGGCCCGAGGCGGCGTCCGCGGCCCGCGTCTGCGTGCTCGCGGTGACCTGCAGACCGGACAGCACGTGCCCGCCGGCCAGCAGGACCGTGCAGGTGGTGCCGTCGCACCACGCGCGAACCGCGTCCGCACCCGCGGGGCGCGCCACTGTCAGCACCGAGCCGTCGCAGTCGACCTGCGCGAGCACGTCCGCCGCCGTCCGGTCCAGGTAACCGGTGACCTGCTGCGTCAGCGACGAACCGCTGCCGTAGAGCCAGGTCGAGCCACGGGGGTCACCGGCGGGCACGGCGTCGAAGCAGGATCCGTTGGCGGCGCGGGCCGCCGCCTCGCGCACACCCTCGTTCGCCAGGTCGCTCCTGGTGAGCACCGCTGCCGCCACGTCCTCGGCGATGTGGTTCACCGGGCCGTTCGCCGCCGTCTGATCCACCGAGACGCGCGCCGGCGCCGGCGGCGAGGGCGTCGCCGCACCACCCGCCGGCTTGTCGTAGTAGGTCTCGAGATCGTTGGGCCGGTCAGCGCACCCGGTCAGCACGGTCAGGGCGACCGCCGCCAGAACCACCATCCCTCCATGACGCACGGTGACGTTCCCTTCAGTCTTCGTTGTGGGCGCTGAGATTAGTGCAAGCGTTCACTGCCACCGCAGCGAGGATCGCCGTTCCCAGTACCGCTCCGGCGGTTCGGCGAGCACCCGCAACGCCGTGACTTCGCCGCGCAGCAGGTCGATGCCGGCCGCGGCGAGGTTGGCGGTCAGTTGGTCGGTGCTGGACGGGCCGATCAGGACGGTGTCCGCCCACGGCTGGGCCAGCACGGCCGCGACGGCCACGGCGTCCGCACCGACCCCGAACCGTTGCGCCAGACGACTGATCGGGGACGGCGGGTTCACCGCGAGCCTGCCGTTGGCGAGCGTTTCCTTGACCAGCACCAGATTCCCGGCCGTATGCGCTTCCGCCAGAGCCGGGCCCGCCGAGGGCTCGAGCAGGTTCCACGTCGACTGCACCGACGAGAACACCGGCCGCCCGGCCACTTCCAGCTCGAATGCCCGCCGGATCGTGTCGGCCTGCGCCGGGCCGGAGGTGGTGAACCCGACCCGCACACCGTCGTCGCTCAGCGCCGCGAGCGCCCGCTGCAGCGCCTCGTCGGCGAACAGCGGACTGTCCGCGGTGAGCGAGTGCACCTGGTACAGGTTGATGGCGGAGCCGAGCAGCGACCGGCTTTCGGTCCACTGGCGGGAGAACACGCCCGCGGAGTGCTCCTTCACCTCGTGCATCGTGGCGTCCATCCGCCAGCCACCGACGTAGGTGTAACCCCACTTGCTCGACACCGTCAGGTCGGTGTAGCCGCGCTCGGCCAGCCAGCCGGCGAGGAACTCCTCGGCCCGGCCGTAGGAACGTGCGACGTCGATCCAGCGGACGCCTCCGGCGTAGGCGGCGTCGAGCACGGCGAACGTCGCCTCCCGCATCGTGCGCACGTCTCGCCGGACGGGGAGCTCACCGCTTCTGCCCAGGTTGATGTAGGCGGGCCGGCCCAGGGCCGCCAGACCGAGTCCGATTCGCAGCAGACTGTCCTTTCGGTGCGGGTTTTTTGGCTCCGGCTCGTGGTGACCACTGTGTTCGTCAGCCATCGGCCGCGGCGTATAGGTCGTTATACGCCTTGTGCTCGCTCACGGAGGATGCCCAGCCACTGCTCGGAATTCAGCGCCTGCCGGTGCAGCTTCTCCAGCCGCGCCGCCGGCGCCCGGACATAACCCTTGCCGAAGACCGGCGCGATCTGCCGCAGGCTCGCCCCCTCCTCCCGGGCAGCGAGCAGCACCCAGTCCGAGGCGTCCGCGCAAGCCGCCGAGGCCCGCCGCAACTCCCCCAACAGGCGGATCAGCTCCTCGGCGGGAACCGCGTGCGCACGGACCGCCTGCGCGGTCTCCTCGAGCCACGCCAGGACATCGGCTTCGGTGATCGGGGCGCGGGGCTCGACCGCGGGCTCGCTCATGCTGGGAGTATAGGTCGTTATACGGATTCCGGATGCGTGACACGCCGAGGGGCCGCTACGCGGGCGTCGCGCTACGCGGGTTTTGCGCTGCGCGCGGCTGGGGGCGCCGGCTTCGCTTCGCTAGGCCCGGATCTGCTCCTCCCGGACCCGATCTTTCAGTGTTCGGTTGGGGATCAGGTGCGGGAGGGGACTGGTCCTGGCGGCCGATGCGTTGCGCAGCCGGGTGGCGATTGGTGGTGGAAATGGCGGAGGCCGCCGATCCGGGGGGTGGATCGGCGGCCTCCGTGAGAGGTACTGCGGATTACAGGTACTGGCCGGTGTTCGTGGCCGTGTCGATGACGCGGCCGGACTCCTGGTTCTTCCCGGTGACCAGCGTGCGGATGTAGACGATCCGCTCGCCCTTCTTGCCCGAGATCCGGGCCCAGTCGTCCGGGTTGGTGGTGTTGGGCAGGTCCTCGTTCTCCGCGAACTCGTCGACGATCGCGTCGAGCAGGTGCTGCACCCGCAGACCGGGCTGCTTGGTCTCCAGCACCGACTTGATCGCCGCCTTCTTCGCCCGGTCGACGATGTTCTGGATCATCGCGCCGGAGTTGAAGTCGCGGAAGTACAGGACCTCCTTGTCACCGTTGGCATAGGTGACCTCGAGGAACCGGTTCTCGTCCGTCTCCTCATACATGCGCTCGACCGTGTTCTGGATCATCGCGTCGACCGTGGCCTGCGTGTCCCCGCCGAACTCGGCGAGGTCGTCGG